>Ga0307445_10000266_pt1 | contig 26930 bp, 29 predicted proteins | sample SalMarSW160330MG_FD_202147 | JGI IMG/M metagenome (GOLD analysis project Ga0307445, IMG submission 202147) | Salt marsh sediment microbial communities from the Plum Island Ecosystem LTER, Massachusetts, United States - SW1603-30 | ecosystem: Environmental > Aquatic > Marine > Intertidal zone >... | reverse complement strand
CTGCCGACTGGATAAGAATTTGGACCAGCCATCCAGAGCTTCGCAACGAAATGACAGATTGGCAAAAAGGAGGTCAGCAAAATGGGAACTAAACGATGTGCAATTTGCACCCCAGAAGTAAGAAATATGGAAAACTACAACTACGGACCACACGTTAAGATTGTCATAAGCACAGAGTGCATTCACTGCAACACTCGCGCCGTCCACGAAGCTTATCTTTCCGATCTTCTTCTCTATATGGAAGTTGTTCGCCTGGACGTTCCACCAAATGAAAGCAGCGATCCTAACTTAGGAGAAGGATAATGCTAAAGAAGCTTATGACAACAGACTTTGGCCATTACAAAGCAGACATCTACATCCGTGACGGACTCGGCGGAGAGTTCTATTCCAAATACGACGGGACAGCACTGCCTCGGATTGTCATTGGCATTGACTATGAACATAATGAATGGTACCAACTATTCAATGTTCTTCTTCACGAGGTCATAGAATGCCTCCTTGCCATAAGTGGGTTTCGTTTTGAGCAAGCACCATCGGTAAGCTGGGGGACCGACCGTTTCACATTTCACTTTGACCACGCCCAGTTTTCCGAAGTAATTTCCAAAGCCTCCCTGGGCCTTGTCAAGATCATTCCAGAGCTCAAGAAGGCCTTCGCCAAGGCTTGCAAGACCCGTAAGCCTCGCCCGGTTCATTAAATGAAAAGGACCAGATTATGAACGAACAAAACTCAGCACCAGAGCGCCTTACCACTAACATCGTTCCACCCTCCGGTCCGCTGGACGCAAAGATTCTTATGATTGGGCAAAGCCCAGGAGAAGAAGAAGACAACGGACTTGAGCCATTCATTGGCAGCGCCGGCCAATTCATGTTTCGCTGTGCCAAGCAGATAGGATTGCTGCGCAACGAGGTTCTGCTAAACAATGTCTTTGTCCAACGGCCTCCAGGCAACGATGCAGGTTACTTCTTTGAAGACAAACGTAAGACAATACTTACTTGGGAGGGAAGGGAACATGTTGAAAATCTTCGTAATTGGCTTATCGAACTCGATCCACGGCCGAATCTTATTGTCGCCCTCGGATACGAGTCTATGTTCGTGCTCACTGGCAAGAAGCGCGTATGGAAATGGAGAGGGAGTGTTCTTCCCTGCACACTGGTTGATGGATACAAGGTCTATGTTACTCTCCACCCCAGTGGTGTCCTTCGCCTTATCAGCGAGCCAGAAGAGAAACTCATTGGAGTTAAAAAAGAACTTGCCAACAACGCTTTGCCACTATTCCTCCGCGACCTTGAGCGAATACGGGTTCAGGGCGAGTTTGCGGAAATCAGACGTCCTAAACGGAACCTTGATATCGATGTGGCTTTTGGCGGTCTGGTCGCACGATTGGAAAAGCTCAACAGGGAAAGCATTGACTGCTCAGTTGACATTGAGACATTATACGGTCCAGAAGGGCCGATCCTTTGGTGTATTGGTTTTGCACCAAATCCAGAGTATGGGTTCGTCGTACCTTTTCTAAGACAGCAGCGCTTTGCATGGACCGCAGCAGAAGAGGCGCAGCTCCTTCGCCTTATCTCCGCTTACTTCCTCAATCCAAAGGCAAAGAAGATCTTTCAAAATGGAGGCTACGACTTAAGCATTCTTGGCAAATACTATGGGCTCCGCGTTGATGCAAAGACTTACGAGGACACAATGTGGCTGCACCATGCAAGTTTTCCAGCTATGAGAAAAAGCTTGGAAACCCTTACCTCCATGTACACCTGGGAGGCCTACTACAAGGACGAGGGCAAAGTCAACTATGGCAAGCGTGGAGGTGACAAAGCCGAGTTCGAATACAACTTAAAAGATTGCGCCTGCACCAAGGAAATCCATCCGCAGCTTCGCGATATTGCTGCGCAAATGGGAACCTGGCAAGGTTACAAACGAAGCATGAGCTTTATGCCAAGCTTGCTCGCTATGCAAATTCGTGGAGTTCGAATGGACGTTGAAAGAAAAGCAGAGCTGGAAAAGGAGTATTTCGACAGAGCTAACATCGCCCATCAGACAGTTTGCCGCATGGAAGGAGAATACATAAACTTAAACTCTTCCAAACAGCTCATCGCCCTTCTCTACTACAAGCACAACTTCAAGCCGCAAAGGAATTTTAAAAAGAAAGACCAACCGCTCACCGCAGATAAAGATGCAATGCAGAAGCTGAAGCGTTTGTACCCTGGCGAAGAGGTCATTCAACAGATCATGGAGTATAAGAAGTTTTCCAAGCTCCATTCCACCTATGCCTCAATGGAAATGAACACAGACGGACGTGTCCGTACATCCTATGGCTTTGTCTCAACATACCGCTTGTCCTCTTCAGAAAGTCACTTTGGCGCGGGAGGAAACCTTCAAAACATCCCAGTGCGTTCTGACGAAGGTCGAGCAATTCGAACCATGTTCATCACAGATGACATGGAACCTTACCCTCCAGAGGAATGGGAAAAGATCGTAGCCCTTGTCACCAAGGTCGCTGGTCCAAAAGTCGCTTCGACGCTGGTCAATGGAAAGATGCTCATGCTTGCATCTGACTTGTCCCAAGCCGAGGCTCGTGTTGTTGCATGGGAATCAGAAGACTTGCGCATGATCAACCGCTTCCTCGATCCAACATGTAACATCCACTGGGAAAATGCAAAGGAAATCTTTCAATTCCCTGACGAACTTTCCTATGGCAAGCTTAAGGAAATGGCAAAGTTCTACCTAACTGGAGATGAGTTCACCCACTTTGAGTTTCGACAAATGGGAAAGGAGATCGAATACGGCGTCTCCTATGGCATGGGGCCAAAGCAATTCCAGATGAGCCTGGCTCGTCAAGGCTTTGTCCTTCCATACGCGGTGTGCAACCAGCTACTCGAAGGTCGCCTTTCCAGCAAGCCTTTGCTCCGTGAATGGCATAGGGGAATCCAAGAACAACTCCGCGCAACACGCACTCTAACCAGTTCTTTTGGAAGAAGACGTGTGTTCCAAGGTCGCTTCAACAACAATCTTTGGAAAGCAGCCTATGCCTTCTCTCCACAAAACACTGTAGGCGAAATCGTTGAGCAAGGAATAGAAACAATCTTCGAGAACTACGAACCAAAAATCCAAATCCTTCTCAACGTGCACGACGAAGTTGTAACTCAGATAGCACCACATCTTATCGCTTGGTCAATACCAAGAATCAAAGCTGCAATGGAGATACCACTTACGATAAAAGGCAGAGAACTCATCATCCCTGCAGAGTTCAAAGCCGGAGCCAACTGGGGAGAACTGCACGAGTTCGAACCTAACCAAACCTAAGCAAAACGAAGGGAGACAAATAACATGGATCACCTACTCAAAGACATCGTTAACTGGTCAGCAGAACGGGGCATCTTCGCCTATTCAACTGTGGAAAAGCAATACGAAAAGCTTCAGGAAGAAATGAACGAACTCAAACTCGCCATTGATAAGCGAGATCGCACCGAAGTCAAAGACGCTGTAGGCGACTGCATCGTCGTCCTAACCAACCTCTCCCACATGTTCGGGTATCATTTGGAGCAATGCCTTGCTCATGCATGGAGCGAGATCAAAGATCGCAAAGGCAAGATGATAGATGGAAAGTTTGTTAAGGAGGAAGAACAAAAGGAGCCTGTTGGAGCTACACCATTAGAAATGGAATCTGTTGGATCAGCGCCATCTGGAACAGTGCTCTGCCCAAAATGTGCAGCCATTAACAGATCCGATGCAATTAGTTGCTGGCGCTGCACCCAATACCTGGGTGATGCATACCTTGAGATAGCCCCAACCTCGCGCTAATCCTTCTTGCATAGAAAGTCGACAATGGCAACTAAACGCAAGTTTTCTAATTGGCTCCATGCACTCGCACAACATGTAGAGGACACAGAGTCAGCTCGTTCCTTTTGGCTTTGGTCAGGACTATTCTGCATCAGCTCCGCGCTGGAACGCAAAGTTTGGCTCCCTTACGGTGTCGATCCCTTGCTCCCCAACCTCTACATAATCAGTGTCGGTCCTCCGGGCAAAGCCCGCAAAGGCCCTCCGGTAAGTTTTGCCAAAAAGCTTCTCGGCAAGGAAGGAATCGCAGCAGAACTGTTCGTTGACTCTCCAACTAAACGTGCGCTCACCCAGCAGATGAGTGAAATTGGTGGAAGACGTATGTACCAAATGAGAGATGAAAAGGGAGTACTTCACAACAGAACCCAGTCTCCAATCATCATCGCCTCATCAGAACTCTCCTCCTTCCTTGCCGTAGATCCAAAAGGTATGATCGAAGCGCTGACCGACCTTTTCGACTTCCATGAAAAGTGGGTCTACAAGACCAGCAAGTCCGGCGAAGACTTCATCGTAGCTCCTTACACAACGTGCTATTTGGCCACAACCCCAACTTGGATGTCGAACAACCTTCCCGCAGAGGCCATTGGCGGTGGCTGGACTTCGCGCTGCGTAATAGTCTTTGCTGACAAAGCCTACAAGAAAGTTCCCATTCCACCAGTAGTACCTCTATGCCCAGATCTGGTCCACGACCTGAAAATAATCCATTCCATAGCTGGAGAATTCACCTGGGCACCAGAGGCAAGAAAGTACTTTGACAACTGGTACAACTACAAAATCGACAAACTCTACTCTGCAACTTACGATGAGCGCCTCCATGCATACCTTGCCCGTATTCACATAATCTCCATCAAAACGGCAATGTGCTTGCACGTAGCAAAGAAGGATTCCCTTGTCATAGAAGAAGAGGACATAAGAGACGCCATCCTACTTTGCGAGCAAGTCCTAATCGAGGCACCGAAAGCCTTTGGCTCTCAAGGTTCCAACGTCTTTGGCGAGGACATTCGTCGCATCTGCACTCAAATTCGAACCCTTGGCCAAACAGACATAACAACACTCATGCGTCTCAATTGGCGTCATGGCAGCGCCGGACGTACTCCACGCGAAACCGTTGAGGCTGCGCTTGACACCCTCGAGACAATGCGTATTATCAAACGAGGACTTCATACCATCGAAGGACAGAAGACAGAAGAATCAATTACTTGGATAGGAGGAAAAGACAGTGACGTACTCTACTCGTAATCTTCATTTAATGAAATCAATCTGGATCGCTTGCGCACTATTGCTTGTCGCGACAAGCCCCACTCTGGCCGACCAGTGGGCCAAGGAGGACATCATCCTCGAGGCTACTTGGGAAGTCTTACACATGGTTGATTGGGGTACTACAAGGAATATTACAAAGGAAGACAATTACTATGAACTCAATCCAATCATTGGTTCTCATCCATCAACAAGTCAAGTGGATACTTACATGGCCCTCAGCGCCTTGCTTCATCCAGTTATAACACAACTTCTTCCTAAGAAGGCCAGAACCTTTGGTTTTGAATGGCATCCAAGGGGAATTTGGCAGGCAATCTCAATCAGCGTCAGCGCAACTTGTGTTGTCAACAACTACTCCATCGGTCTCACCATGAGGTTTGACTAATCGCCCAGTCCCCAGAAAGGAACAAACTCTTGATCCTGGGCACGACCAAGAATAGCCTTTGGCAAACCTTCAGTTCCATACTCCTGATACGCCTTATACAATTGGCTTGCTTGCAATCCGCCAGGAACAAAAGTCTCAAACGAGCTTTTCATCGCACCAACCATTTCCTCATAAGCCCGCTCCATTCCTTCCATATCATCTGGTCGGGCCTCGCGCATCTGCCCTGCAGCAGCAAGCATCTTGCGCACAGGCTCTAAAGCCGGCGGAGTACCGAAGCCGCCCAGCGGAAATGGACCCAAAAACGTAGTAGCTACAGCGCGATCCCGACCAGCCCACCACTCAATACCCTGCTCAACAAGCGCACCACTAAGCACAAAGCTAACCATTCGGGAAACCTTGGTACTCGCATCCCCAGTCCTAACCCACTTATGAATCAGATGCCCATAGTTCATCCACCAAGAATTAAACGAAGTGATCATTCGTGGAGCACCGCCCCGGCCGAGTGCCATAGGCGCTTCCAACGTACCGTATAAGAATTGCGTATCAGAGATAACATCCTTAACAAACGCAGCTTTGGCTTCCTCTGTCTTTCCCAAATGGAGCAAGTTCTCAATCTGGTCCCTAACCCAAGGTTGCCTTGCATCCAACTTAACCTTTCGGAGAAACTTAGCCATGTTTCCTCCAGCTCTGCTCATAGCACCATCCCACTTTGCTACAGCGGCTCCACCAGAAACATAGCGATTCCACCTATCTGACATTTGGAACATGCTCATAAAAGCATCTCGAACTGAATCCGAAGAAGGAAGAATGCCTTTGGCACCAGGCAGCATGCGCCCAGCTACTTGATCTGGCATGTACTCGGTAATCGCGCCGATAGACTGGATGTATTTCCTATGCTCCTTCGTTGCGGCTAAAGCCGTTCCCTTAGCCACTGCAACATGGTCAAAGATTCCTCCACCAAGATCTGTACCCACAGTCAAATAAGGCTGCGTAAGGTTGCGGAACATAGCGAATGGGCGAAAGCCAAGTAGCCCGGAGTACTGCATCCCAGTAATTACCCTTGCCGCTCGCATAGCACGATAGGCATCCCAGTTTCCTGCCAACGGCGTCTTCTGCAACACATTAGCCACAAATTCATCCAGAACACTTGGTCGGCCAACTGCCCGCGAGATAACACTTTCCGTATGCAACTTCCACGACTGCGGCAACGTCTTTGCATACTCAACCACCTTCCCAACATCATCGTAGAAGTACAATTGCTTAGCCATCTGCGTTGTACGCAGCTCAATCATTTTGGACAAATCCGTTATCACATCCTGCGGAACAGGCAACTTCCTTGTCCTCATAAATCCGGCTTCGCCAGCCAGTGCCAATGACCAGTTCGTCTCCATCGCAGCTCCAGCCTGGCGCATCCGAGGAAAGTAGTACGAAAGATAAGCCGGGAATCCAAACTCCTTGCCATAGGACAACCGCTTTCCAACTTCCCCAACAGCCTTTTCCAACTCCTTTCCTTCCAAGGCAAAGACACCATTTGTCTTAAGCAACGCACGGTACTTGGCCAAGATCTGCTTAACAGCAGAGCTGCGCTCAAGATGAGTAAGTCCAGTGCTACTTGCAAAGACCGCATCAATCTTAGGCCCAAGCTTCCCGCCCAACTGTCCAACAAGCGCAGCTCCGCGCGGCGTCAGCCCAGTTGAATGAAACACCTTCGGTAGCCACTTAGTAAGAAGATCCTTGTACAACAAGTTATGATAGTCATAAACCGCATCAACAAGCTGAGCCACAACAGGCGAACTTTCCCTTGTCCTCTTAAGCGATTCCTCAATAGTCCTAACCGCAACTTCCTTATTCACCAATCCCTTTCTCCCCATCTCCGCCAGCGTATCCGCTTTCCTCATCAACGAAGCTGCTTCTTCCAAGATTGGCTTCGTCCAAACCTCCTTATTCGCCGCGAACTTAGGAATTCCATCCTTCACAGTAAGCTTTCCAAATCCCCTCTCATCAAGCATCTTCAAGAACGTAACCATCTTATTAGTCTTATACGTCCCGACATTCAACTTGATCTGGCGAAGCGGCTCAAAAACCTTAGACATGGTTCCCCATACCGATTCTCCAGCACCCATGACCGAGCGCACAGGATTGAACCAAGGCAAGATATACCTATCCGACCCCAACGTGTGCACTGCACGGAGAAACTTTTGCCCTTCAGGAGCCAACATGTTTGATATCAAATTCGCCGACTCGTCAATAGACAACGTAGCAAACTTAATATGTTTCGCCGCTTCGCTGCCAAAAAACTTCCCAGCTTGTGCCTTAAGCACAGCCTCGGCATGTGGCATATTAAATCCAAGCATCTTAAGGTTCTCTCGGTAAACCGACGCATAATGCTTCGACTGCAACGTCGAATAGTCCAACGCCTTAATCACTTCCTCCGCAGGTGTAGGTCCTCCATACATAGCTCCAGATGTCCGTTTAACATAGTCCTTCCAGGCTTTGCTCATCGGCTTTCCAGCCAGTCCCTTCTCATACTCCACCACCTTAAGCACAGGTGAAGTCGGATTCTCTGCATACCTTGCCAACCCCGCAGCTTCATCCTTAGCAAAGCCAAAGCGCTTTCCACCCAGTACCTTTTGCGCACTTTGCTTAAAATCAAACCCTTTCCAAAATCCACGCTTAGTAGAAATAGCCTCAATAGCCTCTTCAACTGGCTTAATCTCCATCAAGCTTCTTGCCTTACGCCACTTGGACATAGCCTTAACTGCCGGCTTAACTCCCTTGCCCCATATCGTCCCAAAGCTCCAGAGAAGCACACCGAAGGACTCCCACAGCATAGCCTCATTCTTCTCCTCCGTCGAGGCCTCTTCATAAAACCTTCTTTCCGACGGCATCAAATACTTTGCAAATGGAACCATAGAAAGAGCAGTCGAAGCCTCCCTCGGTCCAAGCTGATGTGACCAAGAAATAGGATCTCCCCAAAGCAACTCCGCTGTAGGCCTTCCAAACGATCCACGCTCCTGTGCCACTTGTTCCATTGCAGCAGATGCCTGTTTCGCTGCTTGATCCCAAGCCTTTTCCCATCCAAACAACTCGGGCTTTTTCATCGCAACCAGATCTGCTTCATTTAATGAAACATACGAGGAGCTAAGTTCATCCGGAGATACAACACGAATGCTTCTTCCGCCTTCTTCGCCTTCCGGCTCCACTACTCTCATGGTTTCCACTTTCTAAGATCGTCGAGGGTCATATTGCTATGCAACTCCATAGCTTGATGCCAGGAACCAATAAGCTGTCCATCCATTGAGTAGACAAGGTTTCTTGTCTGATCATGAATGACATAGTTCCTCTTTCCATCTTTCGTTGTAAGTGCAACACGTTGCCCTGGAATGGCCTTGATCCTCACATTCTTTCCAACAGTCAATCTGTTCCAACCAATCCAAGGCTCTTCCAATCCAACAGTAGGTTGTCCATTCTCAGCTGGAACAAGAACATAGGTAAAACGGTTGTCGAACTGGCCAGATTGAAGCATAGAATTAATTGAATCCTCAAAGACGTTGAACACCTTCTCCTTCTCAATGTCGCTTCTTGCCGAGTTCCACTTCTTGTACAACTCTTCTTCAAGGCTCTTGAACTCCTTGACCGTCTTGTAAAGTGGATGCTTGGCATTAGGTACGGTGTCCGTTTCGAGAAAGTTAATCATCTTAACCGTCTCTTGCGAAGGAATCACTGATACCTTAAGCTTATCTTCTGGCCCTGGACGCTTACCAGTATAAATGGGCTCCAACTTAGTCCTTCCATCAATATGCTCGATGATGTTCATCACAGTTTCCTTCTGCATTCCATTTTCATCTACAGAAAGAAGCTTTGTCTGCTTAGGCGGAGCCCATCCACCACTAAGTGCAAGCTGCGCTCCATTAGTATCATATGCCGGACCTATCTCGTCGTAGAGCTTATTCCTTGATTCTCTCGAATGCAGCCTCCCATCCCTTGTCCCAAACAATTCTTCGTTAACCTCGAACTCGCCCTTAGGAACATAGGGAACTCCGCGTACTTGTGCTTCTTGCGCTCGGTAGTTGTCCTCAAGAATCTTTCTATTAAGATACGCACCAGGATCGTTCTTTGCCATATCCGCCGTAGGCGCTGGCGGAGGTGGGTTGAACTTTCTCCAGCGCGCAACACGCATCTCAATATCATCGAACGGGCTTCCCCCAACCAGCTTTTCAACAGCGCCTCGATATGCAGGAGGGAGACTTTTCGAATAAGACAAAAACCTTGTTCGAACGCTTTCCCGTTCCTCTGGCGTATTTGCTCCCTGGTACAGTTGGAGAAATCCATTCACATTATCCCTATGCGCTTGCCAGATACGTCCTTCTTTCTCCGCAGCTTTCCTTGCCTCTTGCTCAATGGCAAAAAATTCCAATTGCCTCGACCAAGCACGCTTTTCAGCTTGCCTTCGATATTGATCATCTATCCAGCGTTGAAAAACTTGTCCTGGCATCTGCTTCTCCTAATCGCTAAAATGAATCCAAAAGCGTACTTATCGTAGCAATCCAATCCATAGTGGTATCATGTTCCTGACTGGATTCTGCCAAGTTAACCTTCTTCCGTTCGACCTTGAGCTGTTCGTTGAACTGCCTTACCGTTTCAAGAAACTGTGCCGACCATTGTTCCTTACCAGTTTCAAACTCAGTTTGCTGCTGCTCCAACGACTGTGCGAACTCACTCTTCTGCTCCTCCAACTGGGCTTCCCTCAATCCCTGTTCCTCAGTGAACATCCACTTTGACAAGCCAAGCTTTTCCTTTTCAAGCCCAGCTGAAACATCAAATTGCCGCTGAGTCTCACCAAATTTTTCCTCTTCCAATCCCAGCTTCTTTTCCTCTAACCCAAAGCCTATGTCGAACTCTCGCTTCCGTTCCTCCAACTCCTTATAGAACGTGTCCATTTGAGATTGGTAAGTTGCGTTTTGCAGTGCAATAGCTCGCTGCGTAGACTCATATTCTCCAGGATTAACATACGCACTCTCACTTGGAAGGAATCTTGCAAAATCACCGCTGGCCATATTAGCCTCCTAATGCTGTTTGTGGATGTAGCACACCACCAAAACCAGTAACCTTCATAACTTGATTAACAGTGTTTGAATAAAATTCTACTTGAAAGCACCAAATCGCCTCCTTCGACGCATCGACATAACGCGAGACGCTCGCCTTTCCAGTCTGTGCCAATGACATCGCAGAAGGTATTGCAATCTCCGTCCCAGCACTCGCACGATTACCGTAAAAGTTAGTTGTAATCGTACCAGAATCCACCTCGAACTCACCATAGAGCTTGCGCACAAGGGATTCCAAAATACCCTCCGCCTCGGTAAACTCAATAGCTCTTGACCGTACGTAGTGCTCAATCGCAACTTCTGCATTATCCGCATCACGATCAGAAGTTCCGCTCGCCAAGTTTAACAAGAAACCCTCGGAGGTCCCACCCAACACAGTGTACTTATTATCCGTCCCCTTAACGATGGTACCCGTTACAACAGACAGTGCTCTCTCCCAAGGTGGAAACCATTCACTATACAAAATCGAATAAGGAAGAACCTTGTCAGAAAGGATCAGATGGTACATTCCATCGTAGGGTGAAATATACCCTTGCAAGTTAGTAATACTATCCGCTCCAATATACTCGCTTTCCTCCGGATCAAAATAATTCCTCACCGAATCGGAAACCTTCTTTATATTCTGCTGCGCCGAGCCCATGTAGACACCATCCAAGTCCTGCCACATAGCCACAGCAATCAATTCCTCCGTCCTAACCTCCGCCGTTCCAACTTCTGCAACAGCCAACGTCTTAGGACTCGCAATACCAACAGTACTTGACAACTGCAAGATCGCATAGTTCTTGTCCATAAGAAACGCACCTTGGCCCTTCAGGACAAGCAAATATTCACCAAGCGAAGCCGCTGCTTTAATAACTTGCTTTCCGCCAAATGGATAAGTCAATCTTCCTTCCAGATCTGTCATCTGGTCTGGCTTATCATATGGCGAAATGAGAAGTCGATTAGGCCAGTTCTTCATTCCCCAAAGCACAAGCTTTCCATTAAACTCACAACATCCAGTTACCGTAGGAAATGCCTCCGGTCTCGCTGCATAGACGATGAACGAAAGCTGCACAGCACTTCCCAAACTTGCATCCCAAGAGATCCTATACCAATACCCAGGAACAGGATCACCACCAATCGTCCTCCGCTGCACCGCGTAATCCGCTTGATCTATCCAAATAGACCCAGCCTGGGCAAAACTCGAAATCCCAGTTCCATCCAATGTCTCATCCACCAGCGCGGTAATCGCAACCCAAGCACTTCCATTCCAATACTCAATCTGATCTACCTGCGCATTGTTCGTATTCTCCTTCCCAGTAACAATTCCAAAGCCAAATCCAACAGCCTTCTCCGGTGCTTTAACATAGATAAAATCACTTGTCGTCGCATCAGAGATATCCATATACTGTTCTTCAGAATCGTTCGAGACAAGGCCAAGCTTATCCTGATACCTTCCTGCAGACTGGTCATAGAACATTGCACCCGTAGCATACTGAAACGTACCATCCCACTTATTAGTCATACGAGCCATGCCATAAGTAACCCGACACGTTGTAATATGAATAGCCGTAGGCGCTCCACTAAACGTAACCTGGTACCAGTACCCCATACGATTCCCAAGAACTCGCATCTCATCAGTCCCAGCTGTCCAGTTCAGCGTTCCATCAGTATCATGCGTCTCTGCCGTATCTGTCTCATCGCTTAGCGATCCAACGCTCGTCCAAGCTCCACTTCTCCACGCCTTAACAGATGGCGTAACAGTGTTCGTATTCTTCGAACTTCCAAAATTCAAAACAATAGAACTTGCAATTTCCTTAGAACAAACATAGTACGCTACCGAAGCATTAGCTGGAACAATGGCATAGGTCGAATCAGACAAATCTCCTACAGCAAGTGAATAGTCACTAATATTCTCACTCCCATCATCCACTAAGAACCCACAACACGTTGGAGTATCACCACCAAAGACCGCTGGTCCTCCACTTCCGTCAGCAAAGGTCAATTCCTCTCCCACAACAGCCCAGAACCCCGGTGTCCCACTCACTCCAGAAAGAATACTTCCTCCCAAGTTCTCCGCCTGCGCCAGCGGGTCTCCGCTTTCCTGTGCCAGAAGCGGCTCACCAGCTTCCGTCAACAACGTCTCCCCAGATTCAGTAAGCAACTCCTCAGTTACTATCGTATTATCCCTAATAACTCCACTCGTCTGTACCAACAGGTGATAATCATCCCACTTCGGATTGGTATATTGAAAGATAGAATTAACTTCATTTTCCAGCGCAACAGTATTAATCAAAGTATACCCGTGCCTTGGCCTCCAACCACCAGCACTACCTATCTTCTTCACATTCAATCCAGCAGAAACGAATCCCTGTGGCAACAACGTAGGAACCTCGAAAGGATGATATGACTTGTTGAACTTTTCAGAAATAATCATAAGCCCTGCCTATTGCTTTTTGATAAAAGTTGCGGCCAAATCTCCATATCCAGACCCTACTGTCGCATCACTACCAGTAGCAGTTCCACGCAGACGCATTACAAGCGTCCCAGATCCTGTTACAAAGCACATCCCGCCAATATGGCGAGCGTATGTCGTTGATGCTGATGCATCATTACTATCATTAATTTCACTCCCCGTCGTAAAAGAAATAGTAGCAGTTCCGCTACTTTTATTTATATAAAAATAATCCTTTCCGCCAGTACCGCCCTTTGTAAATTCTATATCAGCCTCGATGTAAAAAACATCTCCACTTGTCACAGTTCCCAAATCAAGTGTAGTCACTGTTGTTGGTGTACTAGTGACAGTAACGCCGGATGTGTCTGCCGCTGAATAAGACGGCACTCCGTCGCAGCGCGAATTAAGCTCAGCCTTCGTCGCACCACTTGCAATAGCATTAAAATCAATATCCGACGTTACCGACAACCCAGTCCCACTGGCCTTGCTCAACGTCAAGGTATCGGTGTATTCCCCAGTGCCTGAGACATAAAGCGTATCACCGTCACTGTCTGCGTTGATACCGACGTGGCCGGAACCGTCAAGCCTTAATATTGCGCCAACGCCTACAATCCCTAACGATAGAGAATTAGCTATATTTCCATCGCCAACTTTGAAAAATCGAAGATATCCGTGGTCCAGACTGGTTTCGTCCACACCAAAATATATATAAGCCCCACCGCTGTCGGATAGACTCGGAGTAAATATTTTTAATGGATATTCAGCTGTCGTCGCGCCTGTATCCGTTATCGTTACCGTTCCGCTCTGGCTAAAATTCTTATTGCTAAACGTAACAGCACCACTCGCCACATGTGCCTTAATACTCTGCTGCGAAGCCGCAGCAATAGCCGAATCTGAAGCCATATCATCTTCATCAAGAAACGCCGTTCCAGACAACGTACCATTAAGCACAGGACTAGTCAACGTCTTACTCGTCAACGTTTGTTCCAAGTCGGCCAAGAACGCAGCAATATTCGTTGCTGTAATCTTCTTAGTCGTACTATCCGTCATATCCACAACGGCCAGAACGTCCACACCAGCAAGACTTGTCAGTGCTCCAAGTTCGGTAAAAGTCTTAGACATTAGCCTACTCCTCGTCTCGTAACATATCTTGAGTTCTTAACCCTTGTCTCTATCCATTCCTCAAACGAATCCCAAGCACGCTTTTCCACTCCAGCAATCCACTTCAAATGCTCATCATTAACCACAGCCCCAGGCTTACTTGCCAACTGCATCAACGTCCTCAGCTCCCAAGCATCATGACAATCCTCCGGAACAATAGGCACTATCCCATAGACAGAATCTGACCCAAAGGTCCCTGCAGCGAGTGTACACACCCTCGTACTCCCGGCATAATCAGAAATCGTTGTCCTTGTTCCAGCGCCAGTCCCGCCCACAACCTCAATAACAAGTCCATTGTACCAATCATCGACCAACGAAGCTCCCATCGCATCCTGCAACGTCAAACTTCCAGCTCCTCCAGCCGCAGCAGTTCCTGCGTGCAACCCAGGACACTTCCTCTCATACCACAGATACACCTGGTTCGAGTACCCTTCCTTATTAACCTCAATAACATCTTCCAAGAGAAACCCTTGCGTTTGGCAGACACCAAGACCCGTCGAAGGCTGTCGCAACGCTCCCCTTTGCCTCACCGTAACCGAAAACGGAATCTCATACCCAGACGTTACTTCCTCCAAATAGATAGGCTTCGCGCAATCATTCGGCAAACTCACCTGTCCACTTCCATTCGGCGTCAACGCATCAGACTTCTTAACAAACCAATCCCCCATCGTCATGCTCATCTTACGATACATCTGCAGTTGCACCCGCTCCAACGCTCGCAGAATCATAAGATCAGTCCAATGCGCAGCAATGCCTTCACCAAGCATTCCCCTAATATCTTCCATCGCTTCGTAGGTATTCATAGCCCCTTCCTCGTCCCTTTCATTAAATGAAACGGATTAGTATTGGATAGCAAGATTAGGGTTGGGTTCCTTTTGCTCTGGCAATCGTCGTTGCCCTCCATTCGGTACCATGCGAAGCATAGCTTCCTTACGCTTCTCAACTCCATAGAGAATATCTGACATCGTTTTCAACCTGTCAGCTTCACCAGCAAGCTGGATCTGCAACTGATCTCCAAGCTTAGCCAACTTCTCGTACTTCTTAACAAACTCCCTTAGCTCCGGATCGATCTTGTAGTCTTCCACTCTTTCAGGCATAACTCACCGCCCTTTCTATCTTAAGTGTCCTTGGCACTTGCACCTGCAACACACCTTGGGTGTAGAGAAAAGTATCCCTCGCCACCGCGTCAATCTTGTTCCGAAAATCCTTTTCCTTCCGCCGCTGTTCTTGCGTATCCATCTCATCCAAGTAATCGCAAATTTGCTTCGCGCTCAAGTTATTCGCCATAAAAACATTCTGTTGCATCTGTACCAAGATGTCCTGCCCAAGCTGCCTAAACGTCTTCCCTTCCGTCTGCACCTTCATAACCATATAAGGTTCAACGCCACCGTCAGGAAAGGACCAAATCTCCCATTTCTTCGATCCCTTATCCCAGAGAACCTCGAATGAAGAGTCCAGCTTCTTAAGCTGCTTAACAAAACCCCTATCCGGTACAGCTTCGCTACGCGATACCTTCAATCCTTGAGCATTGCGTTTGGCCAACCGCTCCACCAACTTTTTCTTCGAAAACTCCGTTATGATCTTGCTTTCCTTCATCGCTTTTCCTCCAGCCAGGAAAATCTCCAGCGTTATGCTTACTTGAACTATAGTTAACCAACTTGGGAAACATAGGACCGTTCGTATACTCCAAGTAGGTCGAATCTCCATGCATAGCGGCATGTTCAATCCACCGCTGCTTCACATCAACAACGACAGCCGTAGGCATCCGCTCTGCAACCTTCCCTTCAATCCTTACAAGCGCATCAAGCATAGCCTCTTGAAACTCCGCCTTCTTAGCCAAAAGCTTATCCCACTTATCACTTCCTAAGCCAAATCTTCTTCTTGTCCATTGCTCCATTTCTGTGCACCCGCGCTTAAGAGCCAGCTTCTTACCCAATGCATCTGAGAGCAAATTTGTATTGACCCTTGCATCTGCCAAGCTACATCCCAAGGGATTATACCAAAAGGCAGCATAGCCACCAAGATTTCCGGTAAATGGTCTTGTTTCAATACCACACTTGCATGGTATGTCAACAACACTCCTTGACTCCTTTTGCTGAAACTCATAGATTTCAACAAGCTCCTTTAACGAACTCGGATTACAATAAGTCTTCCAGCACCCAAAGCACTTACGTGGGATAAATGCAAAATGCTTGAAGTACAAATTCAGCCAAAGCAAACAACTCCTCTTCCTATCCACACCATTTTCAATCCAAGGAATACTTAAGTTTTGCTCAAGCTTCCAAGAAAACCTTTGCGTTGCCACGTCCATCTTGAGCCCAATGCTTCGCAACGTAGCAACAACATTAACCTTACTCAAACTCTCATACTTTTCCATGACACTTCTTTCCCTCCAAGGAGGGTGTGGCAAGTTGGAGGGTGGCCTGCCACACCCGGTTAGGCCGAGTCCACCTCCCGGCCGGCCGAGAACCAGTGCTAAACCGGCTGCTCGTTTACCATATGTTCCGTCTTCTGTCGATGATTCGTTGTCGCTGCGACCTCATACGCCAGCTCCACTCCGATAACCTTACACTCATCTGTCGAGGCACTCCCCAAATCATCCAGCTCAATATGCATCGCTGCCATGATATCCGTAGCAGTAAGGTAATCATCCCAATCCAGATCGGTCCACACTGTGGCCTCAAGAGAAGGATTATTCGTCGAGCACGTGTGCGCAGCAAACGTAGTTACCGTATCCGCACCTGCAACGAACTCCGTCATAGCATCCTGCTTGCCAAAGAACTTAACTCCCCACTTAAAAATGGGAGTATCAGCTCCCGCAGCAGCATGTTGAAAGACAATCCTTCCTAACACCTTCTTGTCCCTTGCCAAATTCCACGGAACAGGCATAATATGGCAAACCTCATCCGCCGTGGTCATAGGCAATCCAGCAATCTCACTCGTTGTCAACGGCTCCAGCGTTGGAGTCCCTTCACTCAGCGTAAGATCATTCGTTCCATTGTTATCAAACCCTGCGAACTCCCGAATGGGAATCCACAGCCTACATGTCTTCCAGCCAATTGCTCTGTCTTGAATAGGCATCCTACCGCCTCCTTAGCCAATTCGTTAAGTTACTTGCCCTTGGGCTTCTTACCCGAGGAGCCGCCTGATTGTCTCAGCGCATCACGTAGCGCCTTGTTATGTTCCGAAATTGCCTTGCCAACAGGGTGTTTCTGATTCAATCCAATCCAGTCCTTAATCGTTTTCTTCTTTCCCATAACCACCTCAACCAATCCATTGTCACAACCAGGCAAGCTTCATTTAATGAAACCTACCTGGTTGCAAACAATCCTTATGCAGTGTAAGCAATGTCACACAGGACGCCATGGGAGTTTCTCCGCCGACAGCCCAACTCTGCATATCGAAACAACACAGCCTCGTACGCATCGTATCCACTGATCCGAGAGAGAATAGCCCCATCCTTCTCCATCCAGGAGTAGTCGCTCATCCGGTAGACCTGAAGATCTTCCTTGGTCAAGAAGTAGACTTCTCCATCAATGGCATCCTTGTCTGTAGCCATAAGAACACCGTTGAACTCAATCCCCTTCCAACCACCGTCGAAGAAGTTTGTGTTCACATACCTACGGTCTGCAACACAAAGTTCCAAGTATTCCCGGCGAATAGGCTTAGGAAGTAGGATCAGGTTCGGCCCCATTCCTTCTCCAACATTGTCCTCAACCTTGTCGAACATCTTTTGCATCAGTAAATAGGTCAAGGATCTGGTACCCAGGTACCGGCCAGAAGGATGCGTATCAACCACAGCTCTCCACCAAGTGTACGTGTCGGCATCGAGGCCCTGCAGCGTATCCGTAGTCGGACTCGTATAACTGTTCGCACGGTCGGTCAGGTTGATTTCATCAATGTCCTCGTCGGTAACAATTCCACGCAGCCCCATCATTTCCAATCTGGCGCCACCGGTGGCGTTACTGGCATCATAAGTCACCAAAGATGCAGGGCGCACATAGAACGTGCCTGCAGCCTCGGTAACGCTCGGGTCGGTACAGGTAATGGTGTCATAGGTTGCACTTTCTGCAATAGCAGAAACCGCGATGTTCGTCGCATCAACAGTAGCTGCGGTAATCACCGAACCGGCCACAGTTAGGACAACAGGCACAGCCTTGTTATTCTCCTTCAGATACTTGGCACCAAAGGTCGAGCCGAACCCGTCGCCACCTGTAGCATTGCCGCGATACATCTTTTGCAACGTGTGCGAAGTACCGGTACCACTTCTCCACCGTGCAAGAACGCCGTACCCAGCTCCCCACATCTGGCGATTGATCTCAACCTTCACATCGCGCACGATCCCAGTTACTTCCGAATCGATAACACTTGCATAAGCACCGCGAGCAGCCCGTGTAGCAGCAATGGTCGGCCCGGAAAAGGTAATCGTCCCATAGTTGTACTTCATCGGCACCGTAGCCATAATGTACTTTTGGTAATCAGCATCAGGCAAGGCCCCGCCATCAGCTCGAGCTCCGGTACCACCACTTCTGCCATAGTGACATTCGATCTTAGCATCCTTACCGGAAATGTCATCCTCATTCACCTCCAGCATGTCAGCCAAAATCGTTTCATGATTGAGCTGTTCCTGAATTGCGTCGGTGTAAAAAAGCTTCAACACCTCATCGTAATTCGAAAGGATACCAGCCGAAGAACCTGTGTAAGCCATTTCTTACTCCTTCCTTATTGTAACACACGATTGAGGTATTCAGCAGTTGCTTTTCTCGGCGTTATGGAACTCTTCCCCTTGCGAAAGGAAACCTTTCTCCCTTCCGTAATCAGTTGAGCTTCACTTCCACCACCCTTCTTAATCTCCTTCAACTTGTTCAACTGCTCAATATTCAACCCGTGTTCCTTAGCAAAACTTTCAATCGCGGCGTTCTTCCTTGCTTCCAAGCCGCCCAAGTGATCCTTGGCCACATCCTCCCAGGGTTTTCTGGTAGTACTGGCCTTGGCCACAACAATACTCACATCCTCGTCGTCAAAGTCAGGAAACCTTGCCTTAATGTGCTCCGACACCTTATCCCTAAAGAGCCGACTATCATTATCCTGCAATTGTTTCAGGCTTTGTTGGATCGGTCCCAACGCCTTTGCAATAGCCGCCTCAACAGAGGTCATGTCTTGGGCACCACTGGGCACCACCGAAGGAGTTGCCTTTGGCACTTCCTCTGGCTTCTTCGGTTCCTGCTTAATAACATTTCCTTGCTCGTCCAAAATCCCCATCTCCATCAGATGAAAGATCTTGCCAAATGCACCTTCTGCACGACGAGCCAACTCCTCAGGCGTCAAATCATACTTCTTTGCAGTCTCCTGCAACGCAGCAATCTTTTCTGCCTGAGCACCAACGTTCGCCACACTTTGCTCAAGTTCAGCAATCTTCTCAGGAGTATAAACCTTATCTCCCACCTTCAATTCCGTTGCGACAGGTGCATCAGGCTGAGCGCCTGGTCCGCCAGGCTGACGCCCATCATTGTTAATAACACCACTCATTGTAACCCTCCTATTCCTTTATCTTTAGTTGTTCAAACCCTCCTCTCACGTACCGTTCAAGGTACTCGAGAAAGAAGGAAAAGTTCGTTTGCCTATGCACAATCTGCTGAAAAATCGGACTACAAGATTGATCAACAATGTCCCTATTCCCTGCATAGAGTTCAGTGTAATCTGCCCACAGAGCCCTAACCTCATCGACCTTGTCAATAATCTCATTCCATTTTCCGGCAATCTCGACCAAAGTCGGACGCTTCGCTACCTCTGGTAGCTTTGCCTTTGGCCCAGCCGACGGGGTCGACCTCTTATCCTCTTGCTTCACCATTCAACCCTCCTTGTAGTTGCATTTGTTTCATCATTTGTTCATTCAAAAATCTCACATGCTCTTGCCGGTGGAGTGAAAACGCAATATCTATCTTGGTAAACGTTTGAGGATCAGAAAATCGCATCTGCTGGTACCTAATCGACTTTCTCACCCGATCAATCTCCTCAACATGTATCCCATGATTATCATAGTCATTTACCATAGGCTGTTGCCCCTTCATAATGAGCCCATTCTCCCAGCGCTGCAAATTCTCATCCTGCTTATTCACCGAATAGACATCATCTACGATATTATCCTCGATCAGCCGAAGCACCTTACGAGCTATTGCAGGGTCTTGTGGATTTCCATACAACCCCCTACTATGTCGATCCAACACTTCCTTCTTCCTGGCCAGTGGCGAATCCGGCAAACTCGATGACTTAACCACCTTAACATCGCGGTTACCGCGCAAGTCTGCACCCTTAAAATAAAACGCTTCGAAATCATCCGTTGTCTCACCCAGCTTCATCAACCGCTCAGTCTTATACCCAGCCTGCATACGAAGCAGGATCCTACGCAAATGCGATTCCAAACTCTCCTCAAACACCGAGTGCGAAGGAATACCACCATGAGCATCTTGCTCAAGCAGCATCCCAACCATATCACCAGATCGAATATCCGATCTATTCGTCCCACGACTTACCTCATGTTGCGAGAATAAGTTCTCCAGCGAAAACTGTGTCCAGTCCATCGATTTATCAATCGTCGGAGGCAAGCTTTTGAGATCCAAAAACTTAGGTTCGTGCCCAAGCACCGGAGAGAACGCCAATCGTTCCCCATGCCCATCATCCGGCATAACCTCAATATTACTCTTCCTCGGCGTGAGCAACTTAGCCTTCCCAGCTACAAAGTTAAAATTCTCCAACGAGGTTAAGTTTCTATTCCAGCTCCTCTGCAATCCAATACCATGAGACATCTTGGCAACTCCCCAAAACAGTCCAGGGAAGTCCAAATCCTTAAAATGCTCAAGCGAATATTCCACAAAAGGATAATCATTCTTCTCCAGCACAACACCATTAGCCATATGCACCACACGACCGCGAGGAAACTTCTTACAAGGCTTCTGGTAGAATTGAATCAAAAACGCAGAAGGTGCGCGACCAATATGCTGATCCCCAGTCAGCCCCGAAACCAGCGCCTCCAACGTAATATATCCAGAGCCAATTTGCTCTTCCCTAACCTCGCCTCCCCTATCATAGTTCTCTTCAAAATACTCCAGCGTCTTCCTCTTCATCTTAGCAATCCAAGGAAAATCTTGCAACTCATCGTCTCCAAACGAAGCCGGAACAACTACCTCAAACGGGCTCCAAATTTCCGCATCCACATCTCCAGCATATTCAACCTGCCCAGTTTCCTTATTAATTCCCCAAGGTCCCTTCTTAGGATTCCACCTATCATCCAAAAATGCATTACCTGTGGCATAGATCCAAGCAGCAAGCTTCCTAATCTTCCTCTTCAACAACACTTCCCGATAGTACCACTCGGCCATCTTAGTTCCCATCTTCGCTGCAAGAATATCCTCCTCCTGAGTCGAATTGGGAATAACAGCTATCTTCGGCCGAGACTTAATCAGATTCGAAACCTCCCTAACCCACTTTGGCAACAAGATATTATCCGTCACCTTTTTCGTTCCAGCGGGGAACAAAATCTGATGCAGCGTATGTGCAGTAGCATTGAAGAACGTATGTTGGTTTCCAGTCAAAAAGGCCAAATTCACAATGGCCTGTCTCTCCATAGGCCTTCGCAACTCGAGCCCTCTGTCCACATAGTTCTTCACTTCGCCCCAAACGGAGTCCATCGGATTCTTCGTCTTCCGTTTACCTTTCATACTTAGTATCGCCATTGGCTTACACCCTGTTAATATCGCTCACTATTTCACCAGGCTCCGGGCTCAGCGGCACATCAACCCTAACCGTCGGCCCAACTTCGTCCTCGATCCTTGCCGGCACTTGCCCAGCTCCCAAGTAGTGCATCCGCTCAACCATAAGCGTATCGATAGTCCGTTCCAACCTATCAATATGCCCATTCAAATGACCAATAACCGACTCGTACGTCTCACGTTCCGACTTAAACATAACTTTCCCTCCAAGAAAGGGCGGCAAGTCGCCAGGCCGCCAGATTAACTTCCATTCCCACCAACAATCTTACTAAGAATACCCTTAGCTCCACCAGCCGACCCAGCAATCTTCTCCAGTGACCGGCCAACTACATAACCAGACAACCCAAGCTTTAGCAATCCCCACATATCTGCAGGAATCTCCAACACCAACTTGTACTTCGCTCCGAAAAGCAACTCAATATAAGGAGCAACAATATAATTATTCGCTACAATAGTACCAAAGATCATCATAATAACCGGTCTCCAATTCCTTTGCAGCCAACTATCTCCCTTCGCCTCAGCGACAATAATTCCTCCCTGAGTCTTAACCAACGTAGCGTACTCACCATGAGCAATCTCTGCAATCCTTTGCGAAAGCGCGGCCTTGACCTTCAGCGCAAGATCCTTGTCCGGAACAAAATCATCGACAATATCCAACGCCTTGGTGAACAAACCTGCCACAGGAGCAACTAACGTATTCCACCAGCTCATGCCACTTTCCTTTCCCAAACCTTACAACATTGCTTGGTGCAAAAACTCAATCAACTTAAACAGCATCATCGACGAGCCTTTGGACACCACGCCAAAACCGATCAAGACGCCAACGATCAGCAGCTTCCTCTCCTTAATCCACTGCTTTCCAACGTACTTACTATCACACTCATGCAGTTCGTTGCGTATCGCATCTTGCCTGTTGCACAAAAACTCCAACATATCATATTGCAATCCACGATACGTTTCCTCGTTAGCCGTCATAAAAGTCCCCTTATCAACCGGCAGACTGTTTACCATATCCACTCCCTCCAAAGAGGCCGAAGCCTCAACAAGATCCTTCTCCCTACTCCTCAGAGAAGAAAAGAACAAACGTGCCACTCGTAGCATTACCCGCGTTCGAAATATCCAGATCCAACGTAGTTCCATCCACCACGGTGAATGTAGTGGTAAGTGCAGCAACCGTTCCATCGGTAGAATTCGAACAATCCGCTCCATCTCCGCCCAGAACATCTGCCCACTCTATTGTCCTCGTCCCTGACTCCGTAGGAATAATAATAGAAGCAGGAATAACAATATCGTAATCAGCGCTAACCCCACTTTCTGGATCGGTGGCAAATCCATAAATCTTAACATTTCCTTGAACAGTAAATGTATCATTACCACTAACATCTCCACTTCCGTCACTTGTCCAGGCCCAGATAATTGCTTGCACAACACCTTTGGCACTGACAAATGAAGTCAACTTCACACTTCCTGCCGCGTAAGCCAAGCTCACGTAGCACAAAAACAAGAGACCAACAGCATAACTCGCACATTTCATTAAATGAAGCTTCCGAGCTTTAATCATTTCTTCTTACCTCCCTTACCCTTATGCACCTTGCCCAACGGGCCATAGATGTAAGCATTCTTCCTATCTCCAGTAAGGCCTTTCTTCTCCGCAGTTCGCCTTAGCTTATCATGCAATTTCTTCGGCATAACCGGATCTCCTCTTACGCAGCGCCGTTTCAAAACAACGCTCTTCGATTGTCGGTTCGTGATCTTGCTTGTAATCCTCAATGTTGAAAATATTCGCTGGCAAGCCATCCCGACGCATCTCCTGCGGAGGAACATATTCACCGCCAGGAAGCAACTCATCCACCGCCAGGGCAATGCCCCATGCCATAACCTCGTCGTCGTTACGCCCAGCAGCAGCCTGTGGCTTGTTTGGCGTTACGTAGACAAACGACGTCATTTCTCCGGCACAGCGCTGGTCAACCCAACCCACACCTTCGCTCAGCCATGCCTTCAACGCAGAAACAACCTTCTTCCTTGAAGACCCCGTAGTCCTCCATCCCTTTGTATGCACTACCTTTTGGGCCAAAGAGTCGAAGTTAGGCATAAGGAAAAGGTTAGTCATACCGCGCTCCACACAAATATCGAACGTGGCCAGACCGGGACTGTTCGTCTCAATAGCTATCGTTGGTTCCAATTCGCAAGAAGCCTTGTCCTTAGTCAACCAAGCTTCAATCGAAATAATAATTCCCGCCAAATTCGCCTCGTCGATCCTTGAGAAATAAGAAAAGGAACATGACTTCGTACTGCGGTTCAATCCCTTGATCACAGCATAATCACCATGTTCCTTTCCTTCAACAACATCAACACCTACCACTTCTTCGGAAGTACGTGTCGGTTCATCGTAGATGACAAGAATCCCTTCATACGATTCCAGCCCTTCGAACTCAGTTCTATGCATTGATCCATCATCGTCAAAATAAAAAGCCCCGATTGGCCTACGATCACTACGCAGCAAACCAAGAACCCTACGACCAGCACGCCCATCAAAAGCAGGCCGTCCAGCACCAATGTAGTCAATGTCCAACTCCTGCGCAATCTCTGTGGCTCCCCTTCGTTTGCATTCTGCATCATACCATGGGCTCCTTAGCCAAGCTTCCTCACCCTTCCAGTTCAACCAATTAACCTCTTCGAAGACACCCTTAGCCAACTTCTCCACCAACTCCTTGGGCTTTGGAAATATACAATATAAACCTTCGGCCTTCTTAGGATGCAACGACCAATGCATAGTGATCTTATCCGTCTTACCATCAGTTACAACGGTGAAGTACTGGCCATGAGCGCCGAATGCCGTGGAAATCGGAATCCGACATGGCGTAGCATCCGCCGCAGCTGTCCAAGCACTTTCGCTCGTTCCTTCCCACTTTGCAAACTCGTCGAGAAACGCTGCCAAATACCTACCACCAGTGGAGAAGTTTGGGTTATTCGATTCTCCAGTTATCGAAGAACCAGTTTCCGGATTAACCAGCTTCATAAAATTATCACACTTGCTAGACCAGCCCTTCGGCAAAAGCCACCAAGGAAGCCTACGAATAAGATACCTTGCCTTCTCGAAAAGCGTTCGCATGTCGCCTTTCTTATCTACATAATCCTCGACCCTCGAACCGAAAAGAAAGTCACCTCCGCCCTCAGGGCTAAGCCACAACCAAACTATCGTTCCAATAACATCCCAAGAAGCGCCCATATCCCGAGACTTTTCCTTAGCCAAATCCCTACCCTCGGTAATATGCCAAAGTGTAGTTAGGATGGACAAATCCTGATACCAATACGTACAAAACGGCTGGTCATGTCTCGGCCTTCGCCGGACATCCTTTGTATAATAGAAAGCGTTGAACGCAAAAAGGATATCCTCGAAGAATAGCGCACGAACTCGTTCGCGAAACGCAACATCCTCCTCCGCCTTGCGCAAAATCTCCAAGCGCCAACGAAGGTTCTCTTCGTAAGACTTCGGATAAGGCGAGAGCAAACTCGTTTCGTACCTAAGCCAATGGGCATAGAGCTTGTCCAATGTCTCAACAGACCAATTCAACTCAAGTCCTTTAGGAATAGGTACCATCGTTTCCCTTCAGCAAGTCCATTAGTTCGTTCCTAACCTCGTCCTCGTCCATCTCATCTGCCGAAACCGAACGGTTGTCATTATATTGCAAAAAGTTAACCCGGCCTCCAGCTCCGCCAACCTTCCTTATCCCTGCAATACCAAGCACTTCCAGCGCGGCGTTCTGCCGGAGCTTGCGATTCGCCGGCTCTGAAGGATTAACATCCATATCCTCGTCCACAATCTCCAACGCCCGTTTTGCCATCAACCGAATATCCGCAGCCATATCGTGCTGAACCAGTGCATGTTCGCTTTGCAACCTTTGCACCTCTGCTTGAAACGCAGGACTTCCCATTATGGCCGAGACTTGGCTCGGGCTCATATGATAGAGGTCGCAAATCTCATTCGGTCGAGCATTACCAAGGGCTACTGCCTGCGCAATACTCATATGCCAAGGACGTAAGCATTGAATCCCTGGAGTCTTCCCAGTCCCGCCTTCTCCCTCTTGAAACCGTCCCATAACTAAGCCATTTCTTCTTTCTGTTTAGCGAAGTACGCTTGCATCCTCGCGTAGAATGAACCTTCGCCATTCAAGATGTCCTTGTACTCTTCCACCGGATTCTCGATCTTCGAGTCAAAAGACTTGCTGTTAAAACCAAGAACCGAGGCGTAGGTTTGCGTAAGCGTTGAATCGGAACCTTCGGTGCCAGGGGGCGCGCTCGAGGAACCAGAGGAGCTACTCAGCGCAGACGGTCCGCTTAGCCCGGCGCTAAGCGCCTCTCCGGCTTTACCTGTAGCCACAGAGCTTAACATGTCCTTCCCACTCGGCGCGCCCATAGACTTCCAACCCATGTAGCCCAAAGCCGCAAGGCCTCCAGCTACCGGGTTAGACGTAAATCCGGTTACCACTGTAAAAGTCTTAATTGCCGTCTTGAACGTGTTCCAAACACTCTTTGCAGTCATTGCATCACGAGCTGTCTCAAGTTCAGCAAGCGACCGCGTTGTAACACCAGAGGTATCAATTGCAAAATCTGTGCTTGAAAACGGGTCCATGTTAAAATCTGATGTTACTTCCATCGGTCCATAGGGATCATACGAACTTCCATAGCCATAACCCGGCCCGGCATCATCAAGGCTCCAGTCGCTTTCCGACTCTGCAGCCATAGCATCCGACGCCACTCCTTCGGAGAATGCTCCACCAAAGTCGGAGTATCCGGCTAACGATTCGCTCGAACTCGAGCTGCTTTCATCCTCTGCCATGATTCCCTCCTAACGAGAAGAAATGGGCTGTTGCCCATCGCGCTGGTGCGCTTATCCCATCATTCCATGCACCGGTCGTATTGTCAAATGGAAAATTCCTGATATGCTTGACTCTTCCTTTCCAGCCGACGCAATGCGCCC
>Ga0307445_10000264_pt1 | contig 27003 bp, 20 predicted proteins | sample SalMarSW160330MG_FD_202147 | JGI IMG/M metagenome (GOLD analysis project Ga0307445, IMG submission 202147) | Salt marsh sediment microbial communities from the Plum Island Ecosystem LTER, Massachusetts, United States - SW1603-30 | ecosystem: Environmental > Aquatic > Marine > Intertidal zone >... | reverse complement strand
GAAATTGAAGACTATCTCTTTCACACCTTTTTTGCTCCCCGTTAATGAACATATCAACAGCACCTTTGGAAAACCGAATCAGTTGAATTTCGGCGGAAAGCTCTATTTTTTGTTTTATGATACCGATATAGATCTTTTGTTTTTGTCAGGCGGGAGCATGCCGGCGCGCTATGGAATAGATTTTGCGCGCAATATAACCTCCAATTTTGAAATTCACGGGGAATTTGCCTATATTCCTGATTACAACAAAAAAATCATCCAAGCAGATGACACTGTTGGCGAAGAAAAATACTCGAGTGTTAACTATCTCTTGGGCATCCGATTTCTAACCAAGACAAACACGACTTTTTTCTTTGAGTATTTAAAAAATGGAAATGGATATACATCCTACGAGCTGGAAAATTTCTATTCTCTGATTGATCAGGCGTACCAGTCATATTTGTTGTCCGGGGATGACAGCCAGCTCGAGTTTTTATCCGGTGCGGCAAGCCAGACATACAGAACATTCGCTCCCGTGCAGGATTATCTTTATATCCGGATAAGCCAAAAAGAGCCATGGAACATTCTATATTTTATTCCTTCTTTCACCAGCATTATTAACCTGACTGATAATAGCTTTTCTCTTACTCCGGAATTACTCTATAATCCCTTCACTAATCTTGAGCTCCGGGCAAAAATGACTATCCTGTTTGGAAAAGACGGCAGTGAATTCGGGGAAAAGCAGAACGACCTTCGGTTGGAATTCCGAGGCCGCTATTACTTTTAGGACGGGGATGGAGGCTTGCAGGTTTTTATTTTTTCCAGTTCCAACCAACTCTGTTGTAATTCCAGCGGTACCATCTGCCGAGTCCAGCACCGCAGGGTCCTCTGCCGTATCTGGATCGAGGATAATAGCGGTTATTGTTAGGGCCATATAAGAGGCCGGCACCAAGTCCGAAATTCCCACGATTCATGCCGTAACCTTTAGCAATACCTCTTCCGTAACCATAATAACCGCGACCCAGCCTACCAGCACCTCTACCAAAGTAGTTACTTCCCATTCTGGCGCCGTAGTCATAGCCTCCGTACCCGTAATTGCCTCCTCGAAATCCTCTGAACCCGCGTCCAAAATATCCTCTGCCGAAACCACCCCTTCCATACGGATCGGGGCCATAACTGTAGTAAGCGTCAAAGATGGCTTTTTGATCTTCGGTCAATAAATCCCTAATCTTTTTTTCGTGCAAAATCTCTTTATTTTGGATGTCATCTTCGAGAGCATAAATCACATCCCACATCTTTTCGATCTTTGTTGGATCAGGACTTCTCTGCGCCTCCAGTTCGTCTAGCACTATATAATTGGATCGGAGCTTGGAAATTAGGGGTAAAATTTCTTTTTCCAGTTCAATCTCGAGTGTATCGATCTTCTCCATCTGTTCCTGTGTTAGATTCAGGTCATAATAGTCATCTTCAATTGGTGGACTATCTCTGTAAAATCTTTGCGCATGAAGACCATGAGAAATAAAAAGACACGAAACAATAACCATTCCGGATATGAGGGCCATTTTTTTCATGATTTTTCTCCTTTTTAAGTCCTTATGGATCTAGCGATTTATCAAAATCTAGCTCCGGAAAAATTCCAGAACATCTTGAAGATTCTGAGATAGTTTTATGATGGCTTCTTTTGTCATCCCTGCATAGCCGAATCGAATGCAATTGGGTGCTCCAAACACCGAAGCGGGGACTGCGCTGAACTTTCCCAGCTCTAGGGCTTTTTCGACAAAAGCTTTATCGTCACATTCTAAATCTTTGGGCAGCCTAGCCAACACACTTATGGCTCCGGAAGGAAAATCCGTGTCTCTTCCCGCAAGGGAGAATCCCTTTTCTCTCAGAATCGAAATGATAAGATCGCATCGGCTCTTGAGCTCTTTTTTTATCTCTGTGATGATTCGGGGCGCGTGGCCGTTTTTAAAATCCTTTACCTCTTCTTTCAAAAGATCGATCAAGATGTTTTGGCCGAGTGTGTTCGGTGAGGAGGAGAAGGACCGTACCATGTTCGGCATCCAGGAATTTGTGAACATTTCATCTGCAGCTATTACGTAGCCGACCCTTGCTCCTGGAATGAGGTATTCTTTCGAGGCAGAGCTGACGACGACGGTTCTCTCTGGCGCAAAGGACAGCATGGATTGGGGCTCACCCTTGTAACGGATGAAGTTATATACTTCATCTGAAATAATGGTGAGGTTCATTTTCCTGGCAAGTTCAGCGAGGCGCGTCAATTCTTCCACTGACAGCACATCGCCGGAGGGATTGTTGGGGAAGTTTATAAGAAGGGAAGTGATTTTGTTCTCTTCTATAAATTTCTCGGCGCTTTCAAAATCTGGATGATAGTTTTTGTCGAATAGATTTACGACGATGGGATTTCCACCGGCATTCTGGATGATTCCCTTATAATTGCTCCAGTGAAGAGACATGAGGCCGACATTTTGATTGTAGGCAAACAGATGCATCAAAATTGCGAGCCCTTCTGTGGCTCCTGAGACGATGGCCACATTTTTCTTATCCAATCCTCCAGGCGGTATTCCCGGCTTATTTTTAAGTTTGTAAGCATATGTCCAAAATTGTCCTACTAGCTCACGAAGTTCTTCCAGACCAGCAGAGGGTCCATAATAAATTTCTTTCTCCGGGAAGATTCCTACGATTTGACCCTGGTCGCTTCGAATAAAGTCCGGTTTTTCAGCAGCGATTCTTTTTGCCTTTGCTGCGATGGCAGGAATAATGGGTTCAGAGGACAGGGTTTTCCGGATCCCCGCGGGCATGGTAGCCCATGCCCGCTCTAGGAGGGGAGATTTAAAAGATTTTGTATCTAGCATTTTCGATTCTTCCTTTACTTTTTTTCCATCAGAGAGGCGATGGCATCTCTCACATCTTGAACGGTAAAACCGTATCTTCTTCGCAGTCTTCCTAAGGTTTCATCGAGAGAGACATTCGGGGGGAGGTTCAATTTGTCGGCAATTCTCCTGGCCGGAATGCGCGCTTCTTTCCCGACATCGTTTAGGGTCATTCTTCCTGTGATCAAAATCCCCGATTGATCTTCAGCGCTTATCCCTCTCGTCAGCTTTTCCTCGTGTTCGGCCTCTTCTGTTTCTCCCTTGCTCTGGACTCCTGTTATTTCTTCTTGATAAGCTGGTTTTCTGCTCAAAAGGTCGGATATAACATCTCTAACATCCAGTAGATCAAAAGCGTACTTTTTCTTCAGCCTGCCAAAGGTATCATCTATGGAGACATTTGAAGGAAGCCCTAATTCAGCGGCGATGGTCTTTGCAGCAATTCCCGTGGCTTTTTCAGCTTGTTTAAGGGTGGTTTGACCGCTGATTACGACATAGACCGATCCGTCTTCGTACAGGATCTTTTCATCAGAGGCTGGAGATCTTTCATCCGATAATCGTTGCTGCCCCGCTCTTTCTCCAAAATCTTCATAAGCGCCGGGAACTCTCGGATAGAGAGCCCAAAAGAATAAGATTAAAAAAATCGAACCAATGGCCGTGAAAATCAGCACCGTATTCCATTTCTTCTTGAATATCTGTTGGGATTTGCTTTTTATCCATTTCCAGCTAAGAAAGATATGAATTGTCACGAGGATAACAAAAGCGACAGAAAGGTAAAAATGGATATTTCCCCATTGATGCCGGTGCAGCCCGAAGAAATACTTTGTGCTTTCCGGAGCTGTAGGCCCTTTGGGAATGACGAGGCCCATCAGAAATCCGATTAAAGCGATGCCGGCTACAGAGAGAAAAAGAAGGGTGTCCACCAGATACTGCCAATCGGATTTTTTCATTATGTTTTCTCCTCTCCAATTAATAATAGATGGAGTTTCTCCCATATGTTTTTCATTTCTTTTGATGCGGAATTATTCGAATATTCTGTTAATGGAATTCCCTGAACCATGGATTCTGTAACCTCATTATCGAAAGGTATTTTTCCTAAAAGAGGGATAGAATTTTTTTGGCACCAGCTTTCGATCTGAGCAGAGTTTTCAAGATTGATATCGAACTTGTTGATACAACAAGCCGTTCGGGTCTTAAAATGAGATGCCATTTGAACCACGCGTTCCATATCATGCATGCCTGCAAGCGTGGGCTCGGTTACCACGAGCGCTAAATCTGTCCCTGAAAGGGAGGAAATAACCGGACAGCCTATTCCCGGGGGGCCGTCGATGATGACAAAATCCAAGCTGTTCTTTTTTGCGATTTCTTTTGCTTTTTTCCTGACTTCTGAAACCAGCTTCCCTGAATTTTCTTCCCCGATTCCAAGTTTTGCGTGAACGAAAGGCCCGTATTTTGTCTTAGAAACATACCATTCCCCTGAAAGGGCCTTTTCCATTTTAATGGCATCAGCAGGGCAGATGTGAGAACAGACTCCACATCCTTCACAGGCGATGGGATCGATGAATATTTCTTCATCTTCTTCTTCTGCGATCGCATCGAAACGGCAAACTTCGATACACTCTCTGCACTGCGTGCATTTTTCGGGATCGATCAGAGCTTTTTCTCCCCCTGTGAAAGAGTGAGTTTCTTGAATTTCAGGTTGGAGGAGGAGATAGAGATTCGCCGCATCGACATCGCAGTCTGCCATGACCTTGTTTCGAGCAAGCGTGGCGATGGCAGCGCTAATGATCGTTTTTCCTGTCCCGCCCTTGCCGCTTATGATGACCAGTTGTTTCATTTTGTTAAATTCTCTACCTCTCTGAATAATTCAAGGAATTTTTTTTTGTAAGCGGGTTGGGTTTCGACGATGGTATGACCCATTGAATAAGCCACAGCGATATTTCTATCCATAGGTATGGTCATCATGACAGGGATGTTTTCTTTCGTGCAATAATCCTGGACTTTTTGATCCCCTATATCGGAACGATTGATAACAACCCCGAACGGGATCTTTAGCTCTCTCAAAGTTTCAACAGCTAAGCGAAGATCATTGAGCCCGAAGGGAGTCGGTTCGGTCACAAGTAAAGAGGCATCGCTTCCCTTGACAGCCTCTATCACCGGGCACGATGTTCCTGGAGGGGCATCGATGATGACCACTTGCGCTGAATTCATGTGATTTTTTACAGCCCTTATGATGGGAGGGGACATGGCCTGGCCTATATCGAGTTTTCCGTGAATGAATTGGATGTTACCGGTTTCACCAAATTCGACAATCCCTATCCTCTTGCCTTTTTCTTTGATAGCTTGTTCAGGGCAGAGGAGGGTGCAGCCTCCGCATCCGTGACAGAGTTCCGGGAACACAAGCACCGTATCTTTTAGGACAGCGATGGCATTGTAGGCACATACATCAGCGCATTTGCCGCAATAGTTGCATTTTTCCTCCACTATCTCTGGGATAGGGAGAAAAACAGTTTTGCTTATGAGAATGCGAGGCTTCAGGAAAAAATGAGCGTTGGGTTCTTCAACATCGCAGTCCAAAAATTGAACCGGTGTGTGGCCATCTAAGGATTGCGCCAAGTTCACGGCGATCGTTGTCTTTCCCGTTCCTCCTTTGCCGCTGGCAATCGATAGAATCATTGCACAATAATCTCTTTACCTGCTCCAGTTTTTATAAAATCATCTCGATATTCTTTGGCCATGATCATGCGGCATGTGTCACCGGAACAGTGGCATGGTCCCACTTTTTCCACGCCTAATGCCCGGAACCTGGCCGTAATTTCTTCGATTTCATCCTCTATAAAACCAGCTAAATGGAAACCGCCAAAAACCAGGTGAATATTTTTTTCTAAAAGTTCTTTGGCTTTGAAGATAATATTGATGATCCTAGGATGTGCACAGCCTGTCACTACGATGAGACCTTTATCCGCATCGAGAATGAGAGATTGCTCCTTGATCCAGCCTGGAATCACTCCTGTGGTGTAAGCCCCTTCACATATTTTTTGAAAGTTTTCGACCTCTACTACCGTAGCTCCTTTGGCTTTAATAGTCTTCTTGAAGCTTGAAGAAAAAAAATCGGGAAGCCAGGCTTCCAATTTGGAATTTTTGTTCAGAAGGATGTCTAGACCTCCTGTATGATCTTTATGGGCGTGGGAGAGAAAAACCAGATCGATCTCTTTAGGACGGATACCGAGTTTTCCCATGTTTGAAAGCAAAATGTCCCCGTTTTTTCCCGTATCGAAGAGTATGGATTTTTCCAATCCTTCAATAAAGCAGGAAAATCCCCAATCTTTTTCTATGTCTTCTTTAAAAGAATGATTATCATAGACAATTGTCATCCGGATTTGTCGATTGGTGACCATCATCTAATCTCTTCGACACTTTCCTCCGTCTGAACAGGGAGGCGCATCACATCGCTCGGTCGATCCGCAACAGGTCGAACCTCTAGGAGACGAATTTCCCTTGATAACAACTGAAGTCATGGAGTATATCTTTTGGAGATTTTTACCGTTACAACCGGAGCAAGATAAATCGAGTTTTTGATGACTGCTTCGGACAAATACTTCCGTGACTTTGCCGCATTCCTGGCATTTGTACTCATAAATAGGCATTTTCATTTTCAACGAATCATTTTCGTCCCGCATTTTGGACATGATCTCTGATTACAGGGATTGCCTCTCTGGTGCGGAACTTTGGCTCCACAGGATGGACAGACGCAATAACCTCCAGGCCCTAAGTTTCTGCCTCCCATTCGACCGCGGCCGCCGCCTTGACCTTGTCCTCGTCCTCCGTCTTGCATTTCAACCTCCTTTGCTAGTTATAGGCCTCCATGATAGATTTATCTTCTTTCATTAAATCTCCGGCTATTTCTATCATGTTCATCTTGTCCCAGAAGGATAGTTTGTTATGAGCTTCTAAGTATTTTAAGGGGATAGGATGAGTTCCGATAACGACGGGCAATCCATATTGCGACTCGATGAATTCTTTGAACTGTCGAATTCGGGGACAGGGAGGATAACCGACAACCAGACCCGTAGCCAGGTGAATGACCTCGGCTCCGTTTTTTCCCATTTCTTCAGGGACATACTCTACGTTTCCTCCGGGGCATCCTCCGCAATAGGAATAGCCGACAATCTCGACTGTTTCATCCTTTGAATAGCGTGAAAAGCCACCCACTCTTTCTCTCATAGCCCTAAAACACTTTCCGCCACCGCAGTCTTGATATCGGCCACAAATGATGATCCCGATTTTTTTCATTGGGCTTTTCCTTTGATGATGTTTTCTACGATTTTCATGAAAGCCTTGCCTGCATCAGAATCAGGTTGAGATGCAACAAAAGGCTTTCCCTCATCTCCGGAGATAACGATGCGTGGATCGATGGGGATTTTTCCCAGGAAGGGAACGCCTAATTCAAGGGCGGCTTTGTACCCTCCGCCTTCTTTGAACAAATCAATTCTTTTCCCGCAGTGAGGACAGAGCATACCACTCATGTTTTCGATTATTCCTATGACTTGCAGGTTAAGTTTCTTGGCAAAGACGACGGCCTTTCTCGAGTCCATAACGGCAACTTCTTGCGGTGTCGTCACAACGATAGCTCCTGTAGCGGGGATAAGCTGAGCCACAGATAAGGGTTCATCGCCGGTTCCTGGCGGAGAGTCGATAATAAGCCAATCCAGTTCGCCCCAATTTACATCCCCTAAGAATTGCTGAATGGCTTTCATTTTCATCGGTCCGCGCCATATGACAGGGATGCTAGGATCTTGCAGCAGGAATGACATAGAAACTAATTTCAAATTCTCGCCCACATCCACCGCTTTTATTCCATCGGCTGAGATGTCCAGTTGTTTGTCTTCGACTCCCAGCATCTTGGCCAAATTGGGGCCATGGATATCCACATCCAGTAGCCCTACCTTCATCCCTTTCATAGCAAACGCCAGGGCAAGGTTTGCGGCGACCGTGCTTTTACCTACTCCGCCTTTTCCGCTAAAAACAAGAAGTCTATTTTTGATCTTGGCTAAAGTCCTTGCGACTTTTATTTCTTCTTCCGTTTTATTTTCTTCTTTTGTTTTTACAGCCATTAATCCCTCTCGGATTTGAATTTAGAGAGTGCATCATCAACCTTTCCGCTCACATTCGTTATCACTTCAATTCCAGAAGATTGGAGAACTCTTAGTGCGTTGGGGCCACAATTTCCTGTCAGTACAGTCCCAACATTTTTGCTCGCAATGAGCTGGGCAGTCTGTATTCCCGCTCCATGGGCCGCTTCGATATTCGGGTTTTCGATGACTTCAAAATCCATGGAACCTGGATCGACAATCAGAAAGTATCGAGCTCTGCCGAACCTGGGGTCCACTTGTGCGCTGAGGTCTGTTCCTTCCGATGTGATACAGATTTTCGTCCCTGCTTGCTGGGATATTTCTTCTGCGTGGTTATCGCAAGGAGAATGTGCTTCTTCACCATGTTGATGCCCGCATAAATCATCCCCAGCCTCCAGTTCTTGCTTCATGAATTTTTCGATAACTTCATCGATAGGCCCTTGTACGCCTATGATTGTCTCGATATTCTTCTGTGCGAATAAGTCTTGTGCCCTGGGGCCCATCCCGCCTGCAATGATGCAGTTTACGCCTTTCTCTGAGAGATATTCGGGTAAAAATCCGGGTTGGTGGCCGGGATTGGGAATTTCTTCCCTGCTTAACATTTCTCCTTCTTTGATTTCAACGATCGTGTAGGACTGACATCTACCAAAATGTGCGGAAACATACCCTTGATCTGTGGATATCGCTAGTTTCATTAATTACTCCTTGTGTAAATTCTAATGCTGATTAAACTATGTTCTTGAGCCGCTCTCCTGAGATTCTGAGAGAGGGATGGAGTCTGACATTATTTCATTTGGACTCTTGTTTTCGTTTTTTTAATTCAGCCTGTATTTTCTTGACCTGTTTAAGTTCATCTTCGAGTATTCTTTCTTGCTCTGCAAGTGCATCCATTTCCTGTTCTTCGGTTAATGGCGCAAAGTTGTATGAGGGACCTTCCTGAAAATATGGATATCCCCAAGCGCCGCCGAATCCTGGATGCCTCCATCCGCGACCTCTTCCTAAGCCGAAGCCTCTTCCAAGGCCGAAGCCTCTGCCAAAGCCTCTTCCGAACCCTCCTCCGCGACCGAATCCATAACCCGGTCCAGCAGACATAAAGCCTGGGCCGGTCGATCCTGAGCAGAATCCCATAGCGCGCCCGGTCATCGGACCAGAACCCATTGGACCTGTTCTGTCACCTCTTGGCATCTTGTTTACCTCCTTTTAAAAATAAATATTTATTTGCATTTATGACATAAACCGAGAAATTCGATATTGTGATCGAGGATCTTAAAATCATATTTTTTCGCCAGTCGTTCTTCCGTTTTTTTCACAAGGCTTAATTCCTCATCCAGAAATTCACTGTAGTTGATGATTTTCCCACAATCGGTACAAATAAGATGGTGGTGATGTTCCTCTTTCTCGCTGGATTTGAACTCATAGCGGCTCTGCCCATCGCCGAGAACAAGTTTGGTAATAATACCCATTCTAGCCAGCAGGTCGAGTGTGCGGTAGACTGTGCTTAATCCCATGCTTGGATAAGATTGGTGCAGGGAAGCATAAATTTCCTTGACACTCATGTGTTTTGGTGACCTGCTCAAAAATTTCAAGACAGCTTCCCGGGGCATCGTCCACCGAGAAACGTGGCCTTTAAATTTGTGTCTCAGCCTGTGAGGTCCTGGCATTTATATTTTCCCTTGTTGACAATGATAATCATTCTCATTTAAAATATAGCTTATGTTTTATTGGTTGTCAAGGAGATCTTCGATATAAACGAAAAAAACGATTTTAAAAGAGGAGAAATCATGCCGAACATTGCAAAAAAAATCGACGGAAAGAAATTCATGTGGGATGGAGGAAATTATACGGCTGAGTCGGAAGCAAAGGAAAAAATCGCTCTTTACGAAAAGGACGGTTTCGAAACACGGCTCGTCAAAGAAGAAAGCAAATTCCTTCTTTATACAAGACGAGTCGTAACAGAAATAATATTAGAAGAAGGAGGTCGACCACTATGAAAGGATCCGTGCTTGTTGTCGGTGCCGGTCCTGCAGGTATGCGGGCGAGTGCAGAGCTGTTAAATCAAGGTTTTAAAGTCATCCTCGTCGAGGAAAAACCCACCATCGGTGGAAAAATGGCGCAAATCGATAAGATGTTTCCTTCGAATGAATGTTCGACATGCACAATTCTTCCCAAAATGCTGGAACTCACCAGTAATCCCAATTTGACTCTCGTAGCCTTTGCAGAAGTGAAAAGCATCGAGGGAGAGGCGGGGGATTTCAAGGTCAAAGTCGTTAAAAATCCCAGATATGTCGATCCGATGAAGTGCACAGCTTGCACGGATTGTTTCCCTGTTTGCCCTGTTGGAGGGATTCCAATGGAATTTAACTTTGGCAGGGGTGCATCCAAGGCCATTTCTTTTTATTCACCCTTTCCGCCGAGAAAAGCGCTGATCGATCCTGAAAAATGTACCTATATTCTTGAAGGTAAATGCGGAGACAAGGAAGTTCCACCCTGCGTTGAGGTCTGTGAGCCAGAAGCCATTGTTTTCGATCAGAAACCTGCGGAGGTTGAATTCAACGTGGGTGCCGTTATATTGGCCACTGGCATGGATGAAATGAAAACAGCATCATTAGAAACGTATGGATACGGGAAGTTTTCTAATGTGCTCACGGCACTTGAGTATGAACGTCTGCTTTCGGGCCTTGGCCCCACGGGGGGAGTTGTCAAACGCGACGACAAAAAAGAACCGCAGTCCATGGCATGGTATGTTCTTGGCAATCCTTCGCCCCTAGGTTTCATGACAGCCGTGGCACAGGCCATGGGCACGATCGAAAGAAATCCCGATATTTCTGCTTCAATATTTTATGAGGACATGAATCTAGAGAGAGATGATTATGAGAATTTCTATCAAAAGGCCAGAGAATCCAAAATCAACTTCATCAGGACAGACTGTATCTCCGCTGTGGAAGGAAAGGACGGAAACATCGATATAACATATGATAAGGAATCTTTACCTGCAGAAATGTTCGTTATCGTCCCTCCTTACGTTCCCAATAAAAACATACTCGAACTCGCAGAAAAAATGGGATTGGAAATGGACCAGTGGGGATTTTTCAGTCAAAAACCAGAAGATTCCCATCCGATTCGTGCATCGAAAGAAGGAATTTTTATTTGCGGGTGCGCGCAGGAGCCAAAAGGTATAGACGATGCCATTATCCAGGCATGTTCTGCAGCATCGAATGCAGCCGCCTTGCTCGCTCCGTCCAGGGGAGCTGAATTAGCGGCTCCACCGGAAAAAGATATTTTGCACGTGAAACCGGAAGATGAGCCGGCAACTCTTGCGGTCATCTGCAGATGTGGCATAAACATAGCAGGGCTTCTTGATATGGAAGAAGTCATCGAATACACAAAATCGCTGCCTCATGTGAAACACGTGGAATTGACTCCTTTTGGCTGCGATGGTGTAGCCATAAGAGAACTTTTGAAGACAAAAGATTTTAACAGGCTTGTCATTGGCGCATGCTCGCCAAAAACCCATGAAAACCTTTTCTTTCTTCACACAGAAATGGGAGGGCTCAATCCTTATCTGATGGAAATCGTAAACTTGCGCAACCACTGCACTTGGGTACATTCTACAGATAAGCAAAAGGCCACAGAGAAGGCAAAAACGCTCATGAGAATGGGAGTAAAACGTGCCGCCTTGCTTGAGTCTCTCGATGAAATCCGCGTATCGGTAACACCGGCTTGTCTTGTGATAGGAGGAACTCCCAGTGGAGTTGCCTGTGCGCTGAAGCTGGGACAAGCCGGACTCGATGTTTATTTGGTTGAAAAAGAAGCGGATCTTGGCAAAATCAAAAAAAATCAAAACAGATATGTGGAGAAGATGATAGACGAACTGGACAAAATTGAAAATGTAAAGATTTACACAAAGGCCAAAGTGGGTAGAGTTGAAGGTTTTGTCGGGAATTTCAAGGCAGAAATCGTTAAGCCCAGTGGCAAAGAGAGCATAGATATTGGCTCTATTGTTGTTGTGACTTCTGAAGATATGAGGGCTAATTCAGAGAATGGAGATTTCGAGAAGGATTTGCTGCTTCAAAGGGACGACAAAAATTTCTTTATTGGGATGCTCGGGATTTTGAATCCCCTCGATTTTAATACAGATGGCGTATTCAAATGTGGGCCTGCACGAAAAGCGATGGGCATTCCGGATGCCATCATAGACGGAGAAGGGGCGGCCTCTCGAGTTGCCGGAATTATCTCGAAAGATGAATTAGTTAAATCTCCCGCAATTTCGGTGGTGGTGGATGAGAAGTGTGACGGTTGTGCCTACTGCATCGATCCCTGTCCTGCCCAAGCTTTGACACTGATCGAATATATGCAGAAGGACAGCGTAAAAAAGACTGTCGAGGCCAATGACGCCATCTGCCGCGGTTGCGGTGTCTGTATGGCGACGTGTCCTAAAGAGGGGATTTTTGTCAGGCACTTCAAGCCTAAATATTTTGAAGAAATGATCAATTCCGTAGCAGGGAGTGAATAAAATGACAAATGAATATGAGCCCGTTATTATAGCCTTCTGTTGCAATTGGTGTTCTTATGCAGCGGCCGATTCTGCAGGAACGGCACGTATGCAATATCCATCGAACGTTCACATAATCCGTTGCATGTGCTCTGGCATGGTGCATCCCAATTATGTTATGAATGCCTTAACTCAAGGCAAGGCCGATGGGATCCTCATCTGTGGTTGTCACCCCGGCGATTGCCATTATCAGGATGGCAACACAAGAGCGGAAAAGAGAGCAGAGGCCATAGACCTGATGCTCGAAGATTTTGGATTAGAAGCAGAGCGCTTCAGGTTAGAGTGGATTTCCGCTTCAGAAGGGCCTAAGTTTGTTAAAGTTGCAGGAGAGATGACAAAAACACTTAAAGACCTGGGCCCAAATCCCTATAAAAGCTAGGGATACAATTAGGTTGCTTGGCTGTCAGAAGTTGTTGATATGAAATAAAATAGTCTATATAAGTCGCAAATATTTATCTTAGAAGTACGTTTTACGTAGTGAAATCATAGTTCTAAGGAATCTTTTATTAATGCACCAGCTTTGGGCGGAAAATCCTGCATTATCATCAGTCCTGGAGTGACATACCAGTTGATGCTGAGGAAAATGAAAACGAGAAATAGGTGAAAAGATATCCTGTCCCCAATTATTGAGTGCGGAAACTGAGAATTTGACATTTTGAATGACTGGGAATAGATTAAAAAAAGATTCAGCTGTAAAAGAGGGAGCAATGAAAAAAATTCCGATTATCTGTTTAAACATTTTATGCTTGTGTCTGGCCTCATGGGGAATGGATATAGATGTTACTTTTATAGATAGAATCCCGAATTACCCTTACAATGCTGTTAAGAATAAACCTGATGTGGGAGATATTGTTACTTTTATTGCCCATGTGAAACTCTATGATTTTGCGGAACAAAATACAAATTACATATGGTACCTGGATGGGATCATCTTGGGGACAGGTAATATTGTTCTTAAAAAGGGAATGGATAATACGGTATCCATTGACTGGATATGGGACGATCAAAGGCATGAGATAATGATTCATTTTGACCCCAATGGTATTCTTTCAGAAGAGTCTAAAGAAAATAACATTGTTTATGATTTTACAGACGGGTTGATCGTCGGGATGGCTGTCGAAAACAGTCTGGTCGATGCTTTTCCTCAATTTCAAAAAGATCTGGGGATCGGATCTCTTTCCTTCGAGGATTGGTTTCAAAGGCAGATAAAAATCTGGAATTTGGTGCTCATGGAAAAAGCAGGAGAGCTCAAGTCAGACGCATTGAACGATATCAATGATCGAGTTCGGGGTGTATTAAGCTACCAAGCTGACGGAACTTTAAGAAATGCGAACTGTCCCCTTGTGTGGAAAGAAGTCGATATGCTGTGGGGGAAATTGGCTTTTGATATCGAAGGGTATTTAAATGAGAAGTGGAAATGGTTTTATGAGGGAACATTGCCTCATGAACTGAGTCATGCCAGATATTTGCCAGATACGTATATTTTCGACCTCACAGCATCATCAGTCGAAATAATAGACGATAGCGGCCTGTTAGTTACTCAAACCGACCATATGCCTCCCTATAGCTGGGATGTCGTTTATTATAACAAGAATGGCAGTATGATGAGCGGGGATTATTCGGAACGATACAGTCTTTTTGATTCTTATTTATGGAATGAAGTTGCTGGAGAAAGGGCTTTAGGTTGCAACACCAATGGTTGCTGTGCTCATGATACCGATTGGCTCGATAAGGATTTCCCGGCAAAAATGTATCTAAGAATTCTCCATTTGGATGGTTCCCCATGGGAAAATGCAAGGCTTGACATATACAAAAGGGAAGATAGGGGCTATACAGATGTACGGGTAGATAATGCCATTGACTACACCTTTTACACGGATTCTAGCGGAAGAGCCGAGCTTCCTTCCTCGGTATTTACGCACAGCAGCTATGAATTTATCTTGAAGATCACTTCCCCGGATGAAAAGCTCAAAGAATACCGGTTTGTTGAAAGGACAGATTTTCATATAGCTTTTTGGGAAGGAAAAACAGATGTTTTCGATTATACCGTTAAAACGGAGTTTGATCCTGTTCCTTTCGCAGACAGGGTGGAAAACGTTTGGAACCATGATAGGGGAAAGACTTCTGACATCACCCTGTTAGGAAGAAATTTTAAGGAAGGGGGCTATATTCGGTTCAGCAATTGCATGGTGAAGGTTAATAGCATGACTTTTATCAGTCCCAATGAAATCAAAGCCAATATCTCATTCCCTGAATACATGCGGGATCCCCGCATTCGTTACAGATGGTATAACCCGGATGGAAAGTTTGTTCGAGTCAAAGATCCTTATCAACAAGAGTTTCATTTTGACTTCAACGAGCGAAAGCCTTATGCCCATTTCACCTCTTTTTCTGTCCATGACAGGATTCCTAGCTCTGTCTATTTTAACGGATTATGGTCTCATGATTGGGCCGTCTTGTTTAGAGAAGCATCCGGTCCTTTTCCCATCGAGGGATCAGGTCCGATCAAATCATATGAGTGGGATTTTGGGGATGGCAGCCTGGGGAGCTTTGAGCCATTTCTCGTGCATCAATTCAATAACTCTGGAATCTATGAGGTAACCCTCACCGTAACGGATATGGATGGCGAAACAGCATCAACGACCAAAACGATTGTATTCGGAGATGTCCCGGAGATATCGTGTTCACCGTCCTCGATGTCGTTTATTGACGATGGAAGTCCTGCTGGATTTTTTTCTCAGACACTACAGATAAAGAACTCAGGAGCGGGAACGCTGCATTATTCCCTATCCGATGACGCTGACTGGCTGAGCGTCTCTCCCACAAGCGGCACGTCCATGGGGAATGTGAATGAACACACAATTTCGGTGAATGTCTCGGATCTGCATCAAAAAACATACAGTGCTTCTCTCACTATCACTGCGACTGGAGGAATAAACAGTCCTCAAATAGTTCCTGTGTCTCTGGTCATACCTGATATTTATCCTCCCCTGAACTTTTCAGGTCAGAAAGTGTTGAACCGTTCTCTTTCACAGGCAGAATACATCAATATTCTCACATGGAGAGCTAATCAAAAAAATACGAATATCGCAAAATATAAAATATTTCTAATTGAACAAGAAAAGCAGAATCTGTTGGCTGAGCTTGATGCAGGCACTTTTGCTTATTGGCATCGTCGAGTCGAAAAAGAAAAGGCGCAGACTTATGCCATTGTTGCAGTAGATCACATGGGTAAAGAAGGAATGTATGCCCGTGTCTCAGTCGAATCTCCTGCATTATAATCAGTCCTGGAATAATACCCTGTGGATATTTTGGATCTAATTCTTTAGCCTGCTCAAAAGATTCGATGGATTTTAGCATGTCGATTCCCTTCACTCTGAAAGAAAAAGGAAGGGGTTCTGGCAAGAATACGTAGACGCTTCACTTTTGTCAGCATTTTGATGATGGATTCTGCCAATCCATATTAATTATGATAGAATATCCAGACATGGTTAACATCAGAAACTTCAGCATAATCGCCCACATCGACCACGGGAAATCCACTCTTGCAGACCGGCTTATCCAAGCCTCCGGATTGGTTTCTCAAAGGGAGTTCAGGGATCAGATTCTCGATACAATGGATCTGGAAAGGGAGCGTGGGATCACCATAAAAAGCCAAACCATCACCCTTCCGCATACTGATAAGGAAAATCAGAAATTTTCACTCAATTTGATCGACACTCCGGGCCATGTGGATTTTTCCTATGAAGTTTCCCGTGCCTTGGCAGCCTGCGAAGGAGTGCTTTTGGTGGTGGATGCCTCTCAGGGCGTGGAAGCTCAGACCGTGGCCAATCTTTATGCGGCGATGGAGCACGACCTCACGATTATTCCTGTCATAAACAAAATAGACTTGATTTCTGCGAATATCGACAATACCAAACAACAGATCGAGAATGAACTGGGGCTCGATCCAGAAATGGCGATCCTGTGCTCTGCCAAAGAGGGGACCGGAATTTCTGATATTTTTGAGGCCATCGTCAAACACATCCCCCCTCCCCAAGGCAGTCCTGATGCGCCATTTAAAGCCCTAATTTTCGATGCCCAGTATGATTCCTATAAGGGTGCGATCATCGCCTGCCGTGTCTTTGACGGATGTATCAAACATGGGGAGATGATCCGGTTTCTGTCCAATGACGTTGTCCATAAAGTGGAAGATGTCGGGCTCTTTCAACTGGACAGAAAATCCAAAGATAGCCTTTGTGCCGGCGAAGTCGGTTACATCACGGCCGGAGTAAAAAAGCTTGGAGAAACACGGATAGGGGACACCATCACATTGGATTCAGATCCCACAACAGAACCCCTTGCCGGATTTAAGGTTTCCAAGTCTGTGGTATTTTCTTCTATTTATCCGATGGCCACAGATGAATACCAGTCGCTTCGCGAGTCCCTGGAAAAGTATGAACTCAACGATGCTTCCCTGACCTATCAGAAAGATTCCTCTGCAGCTTTGGGACAAGGATTCAGGTGCGGCTTTCTAGGACTGCTTCATCTCGAGATATTTCAGCAGAGGTTGGAGCGGGAATACGACCAGTCGATCGTGATGACCGTTCCCAGCGTGCAATACCATTTTTCTCTCAAAAACGGCGAAACACTTATGATCGACAATCCCCAATATTATCCGGATCCCTCGCAGATCCAAAGCACCGCAGAGCCTTACATCAAAGCTTCGCTGCTCTTCCCTGAAAAATACATGGGAGTGGTCATGAAATTGTGCCTTTCCCGCAGGGGCAGCAACCCTCGCTCGAGCTATCCGACCACAGGGCGGATCGAACTTACCATCGATATGCCGCTCGCTGAAGCGATCTATGATTTTTACGACACACTTAAAACTATTACGCAGGGATATGGTTCCTTCGATTATGAATTGATCGAATACAGGGAAAGTGACCTGGTGAGGCTGGATATACTGGTCAATGGGGAAAAGGTGGATGCTTTATCACTCATCGTGTTTCGTGACAAAGCCAGAGAGTGGGGGGTGAAAATATGCGATCGGCTTAAAGATGAGATCCCCAGGCACCAATTCAAGATCGCCATCCAAGGTGCCATCGGAGGCAACATCATCTCCAGATCCACCGTCTCTCCCTACAGAAAAGATGTGACAGCCAAACTCTATGGGGGAGATGTCACTCGCAAACAAAAGCTCCTCAAGAAGCAGAAAAAAGGAAAAAAGAGGATGAAGATGGTGGGTTCGGTTATGATCCCCCAGAGCGCTTTTGCCGCTGTGCTCAAAGCAGAGGACAAGTGAGGAATGTTGCTTGGCTGTCAGAAGTTATTGAAATAAATAAAGTTAGTTCCCGATACTCCTTAATTTTTATCTTAGAAGTTCTTTTTTTATAGGTAAATCATCGTTTTAAGGAAATTTCTTTGATCGCACCAGCCTTAAGTGGGAAATCTTGCATTAATATTATCAGTCCTTGAGTAATACTCCTGCTGTTGTTGATGAAAAAGTAAACGAGAAATAGGTGAAAACATATCCTGTCCCCAATTATTTCGAATGCATCGGTTTCGACAATCGTCACCCCGCAATTCAAAGGGCCAAAGAATTTGTTTTCAAATACCAGTCTAGAGAAGGGGATATACGGGGTATCTATTGGGATCAGTATTCTCCCAATTATTCCGCCGGATTCTTCGAATTGCTAATCAAGGCGGGATACACGAATGACAGGTGGGTTCTGAAGGGATTGGAATGGCTGCTGTCCATGCGCCAATATGATGGCGGTTGGGCAATCTCTTTCAGAACCGCAAAAGAAAATATTTCAATAGGGATGGATTATTGTCCACCCATTCAACCGGATAAGTCCAAACGATTTTCCTATATGGTAACCGGAGTCGTGATCAGAGCTTTCGCCTATCATCCTGAATATAAAAGAGAAATGAGATTAGAAACGCTGCAGAAATGGTCCCTTCGAGGCTTTTTAAAAGAGATTATTACCCTGATAGAGGCACCGTCGAGTTTTGGACCAAGTTTTTCTTCCCGTTCTGGAATACAGACTTGATCGCTGTCTTGGACCCCATATCCAATTTGAGATTCAAGCCGGATCACCCGATGGTATCTAAAGGGCTGGATTGGTTTATCGACAGGTTAAATAAGGATGGGACTTGGGATCTGAAATTACTCAAAGGTGACAAACACGAACAGCCATACGGAATGGCATTGAATATATGTAATATATTTAAGCTGTATTATTCGTGATTCAAGGGCCTTTTGCTATTTTAAGCTCTTTGTTTCTTATCTGCCTTCCACAGACATCTTGAAACAAATGTATCACATCCAAAACGACAAGGTTATCAGCATCATGATCTTCTTTGTCGTTCCGAGTTTTTCGGGTAGCTTGAGGCTTCGACGGCTGCAGATTTCTGTCTGATCGCGGCCACAAATCCTCCCCCCGGAGCCATGGTGATTTCGAAAGACATCTTGTCCGTGACCGCTTGTCGTTCAAAACGAATAGCATTCGGCTCTTCCTCGCTAAGAGAGCCGTCGACAAACAGCTCGGCCTCGTAATCCCCGGAATCCAGTATCTGAAGAGGTACGACGATTTCACGACAAATATCGTTCGTCATCCCGCCGAGATACCAGGTTGTGTCCTTTCGCCGAGCCAGGACGACGAACTCGCCCGCTTTGCCCGCAAGGAACCGCGTTTCATCCCACGTCACCGGAACCTCCCTCAGAAATTCAAAACCCGGCTGTCCCTCATAGGAGGACGGTGTGTCGCAGACCATGGGCATGGGATTTTCGTAAACGATATACATGGCCAGATGGTGGCACCGTGTGCCGAGAACTTCGGGCATGATACTGTGGGGCTGGAAACGGGACGGCGAGACCGCCCGGAATCCTCCCAAATGGTAATCCATGGGACCGGCCAAAGCCCGGGTGTAAGCGACATCGATGTTGTGCTGGGGTGTGCACCGGGCGCTCCATTTCAGGTACTCCAGGTTCAACACCCCCTCCCGGTTAAAGAGATTGGGGAAGGTGCGGTGTTCCCCGCTGGGCATGTAGGAGCCATGGAACTGGATATGGAGTTTGTGCCGGGCGGCTGACTCCAGAACACGCTCGCAGAAACGGACCATCTCCTGATCGTTGCGGTCGAGAAAATCCACCATCAGGCCGCGGATTCCCCACTCCTCGTACCGAATGAAAGCCTCTTCCAGCCGGTCGATCAAGGTCTTCCAGTGAACCCAGAGGCGAATCCCCACTCCGCGTTTCTTGGCGTAGTCAAGGATTTTCGGAAACTCCAATTCCGGCCGGGGCATCAAGATATCGGTATCGGGTCCTGGCGCGAAATCGACCTGAGACTGCCGATACCAAGGCTTGTCATCTGCTACCACCGAGTGGTAGGCGATGCCGTTACGGGCGCAGAAATCGATGTAGTGCTTGTGTGTTGCGAAGTTCATACCGCACTTGAACGGAAGCCCTTCCTCGGCTGTCCCGTTCCACCAGTGCCAGGTCGTCTTGCCAGGCCGAACCCAGGAAAAGTCCCCCCGGGGAGGATCGTTCAGGCAGACAAGGAGATCGCTCTCCAGGTGCTCTCCGGCCTCGTCCGAAAGCAGCACTACCCGCCAGGGGCTCCAGTGCGGTGTCTTGCCGACTACCCTGGCTTTGGGCCTGAAGGGAAGCGGAGAAAGAGCGATCCGCAGCGCGGTTGATTCCTCGTTCGGAATCCGTTCGCAATACATCCCGGCAAAATCCCGCAGGCGTGCCTCGGTCAAGACGGCTGAGGGACCGTCCGGCCAAACGGCAAGAAAGGGTGTGTCGATCAAGGTCTGCTCTGGCAGGTCGGAATAAGACATGTGTTCGTACAGATATTCGTGAGGGGTAGTGAAGCTGGGTGTGGCCATGAACAGGACCGAGGGATTGCCCTCCAGCCGGAGCTCGGTCGACTCCTCTGTAAGGACGAAGTCAAGGAGCGATTCTTGTTCTGGAAAGCCATACCGAAAGGCCACCCCGTCATCGTAGGCCCGCAGTTCGAGGTCCCAGAGAATCCCGTTCGCGCTTTCCAGGCGGAGACACGCTTCTGAATAGACATTCCGGACAATACGGCTCTTGCCCCAGGGTAGAGAAAAGGTTTCGTCCAGGCGCTCCTCATTCAGCGCGTGAATCCGTACACCTTCGTTCAACTGGCCTTTTCCAGCCAGCGTGATTCTCAAAGCCGAAGATTTTACGACTGACCTACCGTCACGCCTGACTGTGTAGGTCAGGGTGCTTCGGGCTCCGGTTCCGGAGTGTTCTAGGGTGATGGCATTTTTTCCATCGGGCGATTGAACCCTGACTGTCCGTTCTTCAGTGCCGTCTCTGCCCGAACAGGTTGTCAAGGCGGCAAGCACGAGGAGCACTGTTATTCTTATGAATAAATCCTTCATCCCATTCTCCTGACCCGCTTCGTGTTTTAGGTCGGGGCTATGATATACAAATATCATTTCAGGTGCAAGGCCGAAAGCTTGACTTCCTGCTGTGGCCGGCGATACAATTTTTCCCCCTTGGGTCGTCGATACACGTGTTCCTGGATCGAATTGACCCCACACCATTTATTGGGAGGTCAGGAAAATGAACGGACAAAAAAAACGTAGACTGTCGACCTCTCGAATGCTCTCGATTATCGCTTTTGTCCTAGTGCTTTGCGGAGCACTTGCATGCACGGACTCTCTTCCTCCGGTCACATCCTCGGACATGCAGCCGGTCCTGGGGATCGAGGAACTCAGCCGCCTGGACCTCCTCCCGAGACTGAAACGATCGGTCAAGGTCGGCTTGATATCGAGCTATGACAGAACCGGCGGCAACGATGACGGCTTCTCCGGCACCTATTCCTTCGTCAGAAAGGAAGAGGCAGGACTGGTCCTCGCTGACCTGGAGGGTCCTGGGATTATCTACCGCATTCATATGCCTGTTCCGGCAGACGATGTGATCGAGTTCTATTTCGATGGCGAAACATCCCCCCGGATCAGCTTGAAAATCACTGAGCTGTTTGCGGGCACGCATGCGCCTTTCCTGTCTCCACTTGTCGGGACCGGAGCAGGCGGTCGCTATTCCTATGTGCCTCTGACGTTCCAGCGCTCCTGCAAGGTCCTGGTCCGGGCCGAAAAGTTCCACTTTTATCAGATCAGTTATGCCCAATATCCGGCGGATTTTAAAATCCCAACCTACGAAGATCCACCGTCCGACGCATTTCTCCGCCTGTTGGAGAAAGCAGAGAGCCTGATCCGTTCGGCCGGTTCCGATATCTCGCCTTACCTCGTTTCCGAGGGGACACGGATGAAAGTCCACCGGACCCGGAAAATCCTCCAGCCGGGACAGACGGTGACGATGTTCAAGACAAAAAATCCCGGGAGGATCGTCGGCCTGAAGCTCGGGCCAGCGGAAGTCTTCGCAGGGAAAGACCGGGATATCTTCATCAGGATGTACTGGGACGGCAATGAGGAGCCTGCTGTAGCCAGCCCGGTGGGCGATATGTTCGGTTACAGCTTCGGGGAACCCGCGGTTCGCTCGCTCCTCGTCGGCACCTCCGGTGAGACGAACTACATGTATTTCCCGATGCCTTTCGAACGGTCCGCAAGGATCGAACTCGTATCCGAAAGGACATCCGGCCGGGCGGTAGATGTGTGGTCCGAGGTGACCGTAGCAGCGCTGGGCAAATCAGGGGATGAAGGACGATTTTATGCGCGCTGGAGGCGCGAAAATCCCACCCGTGAGGGCTTGCCGTACACCTTCCTGTGGACGACCGGCAGGGGACACGTCGTCGGCGTGATTTTGCAGGCGCAGGGCCTCGAGATCGGGCATACCGCCTTTTTCGAAGGGGACGAACGTGTCATCATCGACGGGCAGCTGGCCATTCCCGGGACCGGCTCGGAGGAAACCTTCAACGGGGGTTGGTACGATGTCCCGGGCCGCTGGGAAAACCGGATTTCGTTTCCGCTCAGCGGATGCCTGGATTACAAAAAGCATCTCAGCCGGACCGGCGGATATCGCTGGCTGATCACGGACTCATTCGCCTACGAGCAGAGCATCGACTTAACGATCGAGCACGGTCCGGAAGGAAACAAGATGCCTACAGACTACACCAGCGTAACCTTTTTTTATTCTTCGGATCCTCCGCCGGACTACTCCTATCTCCCCCCGGTTGCCGAACGAAAGGTGACGAATCCGCCAAGAATCGTCTTTGTGCCCGGATGGAACGTACCGATCCACACCACCTCACTGCAGAATGCCACCTGGTCCAAGCAGACGGCGACGATCGGGGAAAACCGGGTCCGGTATCTGTCGATGAAGACTACGGGCGAAGATATCTTCGGCACTCACCATATCTCTTTCATTTGCGACATGCCCGCTTCGGGCAGCTACAAGGTAGGGATCAAGGCCGTGCACGGCCCCAACCAGGGGATTGTCCAGATGTTCCAGCGCGACAGACCTGTCGGGGAGGCCGTGAACCTTTACGCTGCGGATCGAAGCCTGTCTTCGATTCTTCCCCTGGGTATCCAGGAAATGAGCTACGGAGACAACCTCTTTTTCCTGCACCTTGTCGGCAAAGACCCACGTTCGGCCGGGATAGGTTTCGAGCTCGTCGAAATCGTTTTCGAACGAATCGACTAGTGCCGCTTACCTTCCTGTGGGTGGATTTGACGGTCCATTTCACGGTGCCGGAAGCGGGACGCTATTCGTCCGAGCTCTTCTGACTTCATCCCAAGCTCGGTATGTTCGATCTCGAAAAAGGGGATAATATCCTGGAGGTCGAGGCGATGGAACCCAATCCGGAAGCAGAATCTGGAAACCAGTTCGGCCTGGATTACATATTCCTCATAAGATAGTGACGATGAAAAAAATTGTGTCGCGAGGAGCTGACGATGCAGTCTGAGCCCGGCACTGCGTTGAGGCTTCTTGTGACAGAGTTGGGCCGTTAGGGATGTTCGCTTACCGATTGTTACTATCTGCGAGATCGCCGATCAAATGGGCGGTGACAGATGTCATGATCTGGGGATACAATTCCGGGTTTACCACCTGAAAGCGAAACACGTGGTGGGATCGGGCGGATTCTTCATAAATGACCCTGGCGTCATCGTCTACGAACACCGATACGGGGGTGAAGCGAAAAACATCACTGATCGGGGCATCTTTTTTCACAATATCCCCGGGCACGGAAATCCACGCCCCCTCCTTTTCTATGATTTTTCGGCCAGCCACTTCGGCAAAAACCGCGGTACACCACAAGTTCCTTGTCTCGGAGAGCACTTGTTCTCTGGCCGTCTCATCGACATCCTCATCCAGAGATGCCAGGTGGTTAGGGGAGTCCTTTTTCGATAGGGCATATATAAAATAATTCATCACCCGGTCCGAAGAATACCTCAAAAGGTCGGCATGGGCTGCCCTCCAGAAAGAGGCGTTTCCCCGGTTCTTGAAGTTTCCCCCGTCGAAACACGGGACCCACCAGACAGCCAGGCCCGAATTCATGATACGGATAAATCCGTTGGGATCCAGGCCGACATTCCATTCACGCGTTCCGGCACTCGCTTCGCCGATGAAGATCATCAGCCGGGAAACACGCCGCCTAAAAAGGTCGGGTTTCCGGTTGAAAGCAGCGGCCACATCCCGAAGGCTCCCTACCGTGATGATGGTCACCTGGTCCTTGGAACTCGCAAGAACATCCAGGATCAGATTCACTCCCGCCTGGTATTTTTCCGCCTGATCGAATGCCGCATCGTCCGGCGTCTTCAGCGGTTCGGAAAGCCCCTTGACCCAGGGCACGTTCCGTCCGGTCAGGTAGTTCATTTGCTCGACCGGGATTCGTCCCGGGCATTGGTCCTGTTTATTCCCCTGGTCCAGAACGATTCCTCGGATATCCAGTTCCTCTAGGGCATACAATGCGGCGATGTCGAAATGGTCGTCGGGATCTTTGTGCGGGTGGAAAAGGTCCGTGCAGTACACGACCGGCACTTTCCTGTCGATGTAACCATGGTTTGAGGGGTAAGTTTGGAGGATAGCGAAGCATCCCAATATAAGGGCTAAAATTCCCATAAATGTTTTTCTCATGCCTCGAGCTCCCTCATTGCTGAAGAAATCTTTGTTTCTCTCTTTTTTGCCCAGTGGGCCTGATCACACTCAAAAAACTTTATAGACCTGACAGATTCTTGTCAAACACTTTCTTGGTCATAAAAGTGGAGGCGGGGATCCCCCCGGGCGTGCCACAATGCATATGCTTGTATTTTTTGCTCAATTGCATATACTGTCCATGTTCAATCTTGAAGATCCGCAAAAAGTCTGTTTTGGAAGGAGGGAAAAACCATGTCTGCCAAATTTTTTAAATTGCTGTATGTTTCAATCACCATCATATTTCTCACATTCCTGATCAGTGGTTGCACGACCGGAGGCGGCACGCAAAAGGATGTTTCTCAAAGGGCCTACAACGGCCCATATACCGGAGATAATCTCAGCCGGATCGCTTTCCCGATCGGCGGGATGGGAGCCGGCATGTTCTGTTTTGAGGGGACCGGAGCCATCTCGCATATGTCGGTGAGGAATACCATGGAATTTTTCAACGAACCCTGTATGTTCGCTGCCGTAACGGTGAAAGGGGAAGAAAACACCGCCAAGATTCTCGAAGGGCCCGTCCCCGACTGGAAGACATTCGGCGGACCCAGGACCGGAAACGGATTGGGCGGGACAAGCTACGGGTTTCCCAGATTCAGGGACGTGTCTTTTCAAGCCAGATTCCCCTTCGGGATCGTGACCCTCAGCGATGAAGATATGCCTTTCGATGTCGAAATAACCGGATGGAGCCCTTTCATTCCCGGCAATGCAGATGATGCCAGCCTTCCGGTCGGTGCGTTGGAATATCATTTCAAAAATTCCTCCCAAGAACCGGTCGAGGCGGTCTTTTCCTATAATTCCAGGAACTTCATGACAAAATCGAGCGCCGGAGAAGAGCCGGGCGATTCCATTCGGTCCATCGAGGGCGGATTTTTGTTGTGGCAGCAGGGAACAGAAGAAAACCCAGAGAATGAAGGCGGATTTGCCGTGTTTGTCGATGAAAACGATGTGATGGTCGATCACTGCTGGTTCAAAGGCGGCTGGTTCGATTCGCTCACCCTGGCATGGGAGAATATCCGTAAAGCCGAGTTGATGGATAATCCGCCCCTTGATGGCTCGAGTCCCGGCGCCTCGCTTTTTGTGCCGTTTGCCTTGGAGCCCGGCGGGGAAAAGACCATCCGCCTGATGATGGCTTGGTATGTGCCAGCCACCGACCTGTGCACGGGCAGCGATCCCGAAATCCCTCCAGATCCCCAGGCTGTAACTCCCTGCTGTGCATCCTCCACTTATGTCCCATGGTATGCGGGACGGTTCAAGGACATCAACGAAGTCGCCGATTACTGGCGTCTCAATTACATACCCCTGCGCGAAAAAACAGAGCTGTTCACTGACACGTTTTATGACTCGACCCTCCCGGATGAAGTAATCGAGGCAGTGGCGGCCAATCTGACCATACTGAAATCGCCCACCGTGCTGAGGCAGACAGACGGCCGTCTCTGGTGCTTCGAGGGGTGCAGCGATGACCGCGGCTGCTGTGCCGGTTCGTGCACGCATGTCTGGAATTATGCCCAGGCTATACCGCACCTCTTCCCCGATCTCGAGCGAAGCCTTCGCCAGACCGAATTCAACGAAAGCCAGGATGAGAGAGGACACCAGACCTTCCGTTCCAATCTCCCGATCCGCCCTGTAACCCACACTTTTCATGCGGCTTCGGACGGGCAGCTTGGCGGTATCATGAAGGTGTATCGCGACTGGCGGATTAGCGGCGATACGGCTTGGCTCAAAGTCCTCTGGCCCAAGGTCAAACAAAGCCTGGAATACTGCATCGCGACCTGGGATCCCAAAGGCAAAGGGATCCTGGAAGAGCCTCACCACAACACCTACGATATAGAATTCTGGGGTCCGGACGGCATGTGCACCAGCTTCTACTTGGGCGCTCTGACCGCGGCTGTGGAAATGGGGACCTCGATCGACGATGATGTGAGTAGATACAGCACGCTTTTGGAAAAGGGAAAAAATTATCTCGAAACGGAACTGTATAACGGAGAATATTTTTACCAGAAGATCCAGACCCAAGGCCTCGAGGCCGAGTTCGAGCCTCTCGACTATTCCTCCAACGGCATCGGTTACAAGGAGGTCATGGATCTCCTCAATACCGAAGGTCCCAAGTACCAGTATGGGACGGGTTGTTTGTCCGACGGAGTTTTAGGTTTTTGGATCGCTAAAGTAGCAGGCTTGGGCAATATAGCTGATGCAGAAAAAGTAAAAAGCCACCTTCTGGCCATTTATAAATATAACCTGAGGCACGACCTCTCAGAGCACCCCAACCCGCAGCGGCCGACTTTTGCTATGGGAGATGATGGCGGACTATTGCTATGCAGTTGGCCCCGGGGAGGAGCCCTG
>Ga0307445_10000262_pt1 | contig 27021 bp, 24 predicted proteins | sample SalMarSW160330MG_FD_202147 | JGI IMG/M metagenome (GOLD analysis project Ga0307445, IMG submission 202147) | Salt marsh sediment microbial communities from the Plum Island Ecosystem LTER, Massachusetts, United States - SW1603-30 | ecosystem: Environmental > Aquatic > Marine > Intertidal zone >... | reverse complement strand
CGTCAATTTCATCAGGAAAGTATTCCCAGAGGCTCAGCGGATTACCACCTATGCCCGCGCCAAGACCATCCTCAGGAGCAAAATGGATTTTCTGGAAGCCACGAGGAAAGCAGGCTTAGACCGACTCCACCTCGGGTTGGAATCTGGCGATCCCATCATTCTCGAACGATTGTGTAAAGGAACAACGCCTGAACAGATGATAAAGGGAGGACAAAAAGCCAAAAAGGCTGGGTTCGAGGTCTCTTTTTATCTCCTCAGCGGCGCCGGAGGCAAAGACCGGTGGAAAGAACACGCCGTTGGAAGCGCGAGGGTTCTCAATTCGGCCAATCCTGATTTTATCCGCCTGAGAACACTGACCATCCAGCATGGAACTCCCCTCGATGAGATGCTCGGTCGTGGTGAATTCGAGCTAACCCCACCGATGGAAAGACTCCAAGAGGTGGAGCTGTTTTTGAAAAACCTGGATATCGAAAACGGCTATCTGGCCAGTGACCATCTGACCAACTACCTTTGGGCAGGGCAAAACATCATCTACCATGGAGTGGCAGGAAGACTTCCCGAGGACAAGCCCGAAATGCTCGAGATTGTCAGGCGTGCCATCGCCGCCATTCAAGCATCCCCTTTCCCCATCAAAGATTCCAATCAGCTCTACAGAGAAGGTCTGTTGTATGGATTATAGTCTTCAACCTCGTGGACACTGGGAGAAGCTCCATTCAGGACACTCTATTATTCATTTTTATTAAAAACTCAAATCATTGATATAGGGAGGCCCAATATGGGACGTCCTTGTGTAAATTAAAGCGTTTTCTGATAAACCCGGTACTTTTTATATAACTTGCCCCCCATTTTTTCCATCTCTGCCCGAACTTTCACGTTGGATTCCAGCTCATGGTGGGTGTCCATCACTTCGAAGCCAGCCTTTTGGGCAGACATGATCATCCCGACGCCCATCAACACATCCAGGCCACGACCTCGATAGCACTCTTTGACCGCACCGAGCAAGAGATCCAGTTGTTTGGTTTTTTTGGCGGCACGGAGTATCTTTAGAAACCCGAAGGGCAACAATCTCCCTTTGGCTTTTTTTATTCCCGCTGTCATATCGGGTATCCCGACGATGAAGGCCACGATCTCTCCCTCTGCCGTGATGACTTTGACAAATCGGGGGTCCAAGACGGGCAAATAGCGTTTGGCCAAGTCCATCATTTCCTGCTTGTCCAGCGGCGTGTATCCATAAATGTTGCTCCCGACGTAACATTCGTTCATCAGATCGAGGACGGGGACAATCCACGGTTTGATCTGTTTTCTCTTTTGCAGCTCGATAAGCTCGAAATTTCCTTTTCTTTTTACCCGTTCAAGGATCCTTTTATAAAATTCCGGAATCTCTTTAGGTACATCCAGCTGGTACACATAATAATCCACATCTTTGGCGTATCCCATTTTTTCGGTCATCCCAGGCATCCAATCGAAATTGTGGTAGGTCGCGATGGTGGCACGATGTTGGAATCCCTCGATCAAAAAACCCTCCGGATCCTGATCCGTAAATCCATAGGGCCCGATCATCCTCCTCATTCCTTTTTCCCTGGCCCAGTCCTCCACTGCGAGCAAAAGAGCACGGATGACCTCTTCGTCTTCCCAGGCTTCCAAGTACCCGAACCGAGCCGTGTAGTCCTTCTTGTACTCGTTGTACCTGGAGTTGATAATCCCCATAACCCGGCCCACGACTTCCTCCCCCTTATAAGCAAGGAGCAAGATTGTGTCGCTATAGGAGAAAGCCTTGTTCTTTTTCTTGTCGAAATATGTCCACTCGTCCATGTAAATCGGGTGGACCCAGGTCTCGTGGTCTGCGTGTATTTTTTCGGGAAGATATATGAATTTTTTTAGGTCTTTCTTGGATTTGACTTCTTTGATGGTTACATTCATTTTTTTTGTTGTCCCTTTATTCAATTAATCATCCTTTTTAATATATCTTATATCACACAAAAAAAATCAAATAAAATCTCGTTTTCAGAGTAGTAATTTTTTTCTTCGCAGTTGACATTGCTCCTCTGGATTAATAAACTTTAAATCACATATTTTTTTTACATGAAAACCAAAACGTTTCCTCGCGGAATTCATCCTCCAGAAGGCAAGAAGCCAACAGCCGAGAAAGAGTTGGAGTTCCTGCCCCCTCCTGAAAAAGTTATCATTCCCTTGCATCAGCATTTTGGAAATCCTGCAGAAGTCCTGGTCAAAAAAGGAGAAGATGTCTATCTGGGTCAGAAAATCGGGGAATCCACGTCCTTGTTTTCAGCCTGTGTGCATGCCAGCGTCTCCGGCAAAGTGTTATCCATCGATGGCCACAACCATCCTCTAGGGAAGCCCGTTCTTTCCGTCACGCTTGCCAACGACGGGGAAGACCGGATTCATCCTGATCTAAAGGAAACAGAAGATCCCTTTTCCCTCGATCCAGATAGGATCCGTCATAAAGTCAAAGACGCCGGGATCGTCGGTCTTGGAGGAGCGGCATTCCCCACAGCTGTCAAGATAACCCCGCCCAAAGACAAACCCATCGACATCGTTATCATCAATGGGTGTGAATGCGAGCCCGTCTTGACAGCTGATTATCGCCTGATGATGGAGTATCCGGATGAGATACTCAAAGGGGCTGAGCTGGTGCGGATCGCCACAGGTGCGGATCGTATTCTGGTGGGCATCGAGGATAACAAAAGGAAGGCATTCGAGCTTTTCCAGCAAAAAGCCGCAACATACTCCGCAGAGGTTTTTCTAGTAAAAACCAAGTACCCCCAAGGGGCTGAAAAAAATCTGATCTATGCATTGCTCGGCAGGGAGGTCCAGAGAGGAGGGCTTCCCTTCGATGTGGGTGTGGTCGTCCAGAATGTGGGAACGGCCAAAGCCGTGTGGGATGCAGTAAAAAAGGGGAAACCTCTGTACGAGAGGGCACTCACGGTATCTGGGAATGGCATCCGGGAACCCAAGAATCTCATCGCCCGTATAGGGACACCTTTCCAGGTTGTGGCAGACTTCTGCGGTGGCCTCAGCGAAGAGGCCAATATGATAATCATGGGAGGGCCGATGATGGGGTTATCCCAGTGGGTTCTGGACGTGCCGGTTGTCAAAGGGACCTCTGGAATCCTTGCTTTGGCATCGCCGAAACCGGCTGCAGAATTCACCTGTATCCGGTGCGGTCGATGTGTCGAACACTGCCCGATGGGGCTTGTGCCCACTCAACTCATGAAATATGTCAAGTATAACCAGCTCACCCAAGCGGAAAATTGGGGTGCGCTGGATTGTGTGGAATGCGGGAGCTGCCAATACAGCTGTCCAGCAAAAATCCCTCTTGTCCACTGGATCCGATTGGGAAAGAACCAAATTATGAGCCAAAGACGAAAAAAGAGCGCCTAGTGTCAGAAAACACCTTTATCATTCAATCATCTCCCCATTACCTGGACAAGGATTCTGTTCCCAAGATCATGTATACCGTTATTTTCGCCCTTTTGCCCGCCGTCGCCGCTTCTTTGTATTTTTTCGGGTTGAGGGCCGTTGGCCTGTATGTTTCTTGCCTGGTGGCGTGCCTGGCGACGGAAGCCATCTTTCTTTTGGTTCGCAAAAAGCCGATCCAATCCCTGTGGGATGGGTCTGTTGTGATAACCGGGTTGCTATTGGCCATGACTTTGCCTCCCACGTTATCTTTGGAGCTTGCTGTCATCGGTTCAGTCGTGGCCGTGGCCATCGGGAAGCAAGTTTTCGGAGGTTTGGGACACAACATATTCAACCCAGCTCTAGTCGGAAGGGCCTTCCTGCAAACAGCCTTTCCGGTGGCCATGACTACATGGCTCCCCCCCACAGCCTTGTCGATAGACACGGCAACATACGCCACACCTTTGGCCAACCTAAAATTCCAAGAGGCCGTGGTTCATGGGACGTTAACCCCGATTAAACAGCTTTTTTGGGGAAATACCGGCGGGTGCATCGGAGAGACCTCGGCCATCGCCCTCCTCGTCGGCGCCATCCTTCTGATCGCCAAAAAGACGATAGACTGGCGTATTCCTGCCGGAATTATCCTCGCCCTGACCGCTTTCACCGGGATCTTTTGGTTAGCCGCGCCGGATCAATACGCGTCTCCTCTTTTCCACATTCTCGCAGGTGGCCTTGTAATCGGAGCTTTTTTCATGGCCACCGACATGGTCACCTCTCCGATCTATTCTAAATCCACCTGGATATACGCCCTGGGCATCGGGATAATGGTGGGATTGGTCCGCCTGTTCGGGGGGTTTCCTGAAGGCGTGATGTATGCCATCCTGTTCATGAACACCTTAGTCCCGCTTTTGAACAGAACTTTTCGCCCGCGCATTCTTGGAGAAAGGAGGAACCCGGCATGAGCCTTTCTGCCAGAATGATTATCGTCCTCACTTTGGTCGGATTGATTTCCGGAGGTTTTTTGGCCGGAGTGGCCACGCTGACCAAAGAAAAGATCGCTCTTAATGTGCAGGCAGAAATCGAGGATGCTATTCGGGAGGTCGTGGATAAAGCAAAAATCAACACGGTTTTGTACGAAGAGAAAAACCTCGTGATCTACCGAGAGTCGGGGGACGGTGGCGATCTTGTCGGATTTGCAGTCCAAGCCACCGGGGTCGGCTTCCAGGACAAAATAACGCTGATGTTCGGATTGGATTCCGCCCTTAAAGAAATCACAGGGTTAACCATAATCGACCAAAAAGAAACGCCCGGCTTGGGTGCAAAAATAGAGGACAGGGAAGCCTTCCTTCAGTTCTGGGAAAACCGGGATGCGTCCGGACTGCTCACTTTGCGCAAACCGCCGACAAGCAAAATAGACGAGCTGTTGCAGACTGAAATAAACACCATCACCGCAGCGACCATATCTTCGAAAAAAGTGCTGGATATCGTCAACCTCTCGCTGGAAAGAGTGCGAGAACTCATCGAACAGGGCAAAATGAACACCGAGGAAAAAGATGGCAACGAAAAGCATTAAAGCGGAATACCTGAAGGGGCTTTGGGACGAGAATCCCGTATTCCGGCAGCTCCTCGGCATGTGCCCGACGCTCGCTGTTACAGGAACCGTCATTACCGGTATCGCCATGGGATTGGCCACCTCCTTCGTGCTGATTCTCAGCTCGCTCGTCGTCGCGTCGATCAAAAAGCTCATTCCTTCTCAGGTCCGCATCGCCTCCTACATCGTTATCATCGCCAGTTTCGTCACCATCGCCGATCAGGTTTTAAAGGCCTATTTTTATCCCCTTTCCGAAGCCCTTGGCCCCTATGTCCCGCTGATCGTGGTCAACTGTATCATCCTCGGTCGGCAAGAAGCCTTCTCATCGAAAAATACTGCTGGCCGGTCGTTTATCGATGCCTTAGGCATGAGCACAGGATTCATCCTGGCCCTCTTACTCTTGGGCAGTATCAGAGAGATCCTGGGAGCCGGGACTTTTTTGGGATATCAGGTTATGGGATCCTGGTTCAAACCCTGGATAATCATGATCCTACCTGCCGGTGCATTTATGACGCTGGGGATCCTTCTCGGAATAGCCCTTTTGATCGAAAGCAAAACAAAGAGGAGATAAAAGTGGAATTGGTTGCCGTCTTCGTCTCGGCCGTGCTCGTCCAGAACTTCGTGTTGTACTACTTTCTGGGCATATGCCCTTTCCTCGGCGTGAGCAAAAAAATAGATTCGGCCGTATCCATGGGCCTCGCCGTCACTTTTGTCATGACCATAACCGCCGTCGTTTCCTGGCTGATCAATAACTTGATCCTGATACCCAATGATTTGGCATTCCTCCAGATCGTCTCCTTTATCCTCGTGATCGCCTCGCTGGTACAGCTCGTCGAAATGTTCATCCGGAAGGTCAGCCCGCCTCTGTATCAGGCCTTGGGCATTTATCTTCCGTTAATCACCACCAACTGTGCCATCATGGGTCTTGCCTTGATAGCGGCACTCAACGAATACGGTTTTGCGGAAACGGTTGTTTTTGGATTCGGGTCCGGCATCGGATTCACCCTAGCCATCGTTCTGATGGCCGGAATCCGGGAGCAGCTGGACCTGGCCGATGTCCCGGAACCTCTCAAGGGTGCGGGTATCGCCCTCATCGTGGCCGGGATCATGGCTCTGGCCTTTAACGGATTCATAGGGATGCTGACATGACAGAGCTTCTGATCCCGATATTGACCATGACTGCCCTCGGATTTCTTTTCTCCACAGGGCTGGTCCTGGCCTACAAAAGGCTGCGCGTTGAAGAAGACCCTAAAATAGAAAAGGTGTCCGAGGCCCTTCCGCAGGCCAACTGCGGCGCATGCGGATTTTCCGGTTGCCGTGCTTTTGCTGAAGCTGTTGTGAAAGGCGATGCCGAAGCGAACGGATGCCCTGTAGGAGGGTCAGAAACAGCCCAGAACGTGGCCACCATTTTAGGCGTAAAGGCGGGAGAAGTCATCCCAAAAGTAGCTCGAGTCCACTGCCGCGGAACTCATCAAGCAGCCAAAGACCGAGGGCTCTACCTTGGGATAGCCACATGTTTTGCCTCTCACTTGGTGGGAGGAAACAAGCAATGCTCCTTCGGTTGCATGGGACACGGAGATTGTGTTCGAGCTTGTCAGTTCGACGCCATGCACATGGGAGAAGAGGGGCTTCCTATCATCGATGAAGACAAATGCACGGCCTGTGGCAAATGCGTGGATGCCTGCCCGAGAAACATCCTCGAGCTGCACCCGCTTTCTCAGAACATCCTGGTTTTCTGCCGTTCGAAAGACCGGGGACCGACAGCCAGGAAGGTCTGCAAAAACGCCTGCATCGCTTGCGGGATTTGCGTGCGGGCTTGTCCCGAGGCCATCGTTCTCGAAGACAATCTGGCTGTGATCACAGATTATAAAAAAATCGATCCAGCAAAAATCCCGGAGATCGAAAAATGCCCGACCGATTCCATCGGTCGCTTGAGGGAAGAGGTTGACCGATAACGGATTGGTTCTCACGACGGAAAAGGACATTGCCGAAGTCGAGGTTGTCTGCTTCGAAGGATGCCACGATTGCACGGCTAAAAGTCTCTGCATCGGAAACAAGCAAAACAAGGGCCGGTTGTCGGTCAAGAATCCCCTCCAGGCTCATCCGGGAGACAAAGTGAAAATCCAAATTCCAGAGGACCGATATAACCAAGCTTTGATCCTGCTCTTCGGGGGACTTTTGGTCGCAATCCTTCTCGGATTGGGAGGCGGATACCTGTTGGGATTGCTGTTTTCCCTTCCTTTATCCTTGGCCAGTTCCATCGGGCTTGGGACCGGTCTGGTTTTCGGTGGATCAATTCTCACACGGGTCTTCAAGCGGAAAAACAAAGAACAGCTTTATCCTGTGATTATTGATATAATAAAAAAAGGAGACTGCTATGGATCGGCGTGATTTTTTTAAAACGGTTTTTGCAACCCCTTTATTGACTCCGTTTCTTCTCGGTTCCCCCTCCTCGGCAAATGATGAACTATTGTTGATCTCCGACAACCCGGAAATCTTTCTTCCCTCCCTCCTCGAAAAGATGGAGAATCAGGAAAAAACATCCCGCCGAAGTTACTCGGTCTCCAACTTCCACCCACGAAACGATGCCCTCTCTCGAACCTTAAAGTCCTCCGGCTGGGCAAAGGCATCTCCAGATCACCCGGCCGATCTGCTCCTCTCTTTCCGCCCTCTTCAACATCCTTCTCCGCCGTCTTTCACCTTAGTCAAAGCGGGAAAGATTTTGGATATCCGCACAAAAGGGCTGTATAACGTTTGGCAGGAAATGAATGAGACGTTTCCTCCCTCTTCTTGCTTGACCGTTGCCACCCTACGAGCGAGAAAATCCAGCCGTTCTCCGGGAACATCCGTCCGCATTTACCAAAACGGTCATCTGGTGGATGAGGCCTCCCTGAATAAAGACCGCATCCGGACTTTTTCGGCGGATAAAGGAAAAATCACGGTGAAAATCGAACGGGGCAAAGCTTTTATCCCGTCCTCATCATGCCGTCACAAAATCTGCTGCTCTGTCCCTCCCGTTGATCTCGTTGCCGACCGCATCGTGTGCGCACCCAATCATTTCCTCCTGGAAGTTCGGGGGTCTGGCTCGATCGACACCATCATCGGCTAACCACCCTGCCTTGCCATATCGGTTCGCCTGTAGGGGAACTTATCGATCGCGATATCGTAGGCCTTGATTATTTGAGGGCTGACGCCCTTCCCCCCCTTACAATTTAGAAGCAACGCAGTATCTCGTGAAGCGTTAGATAATAAGACACCGAATGTGAGGCTTCCTAACCCTTACGGTAATAGGGGAGTGCGACGGGTGGGCTAGGAGAGGTCTTTTATGTAGATGTTTTTGAAATACACCGGTGACCGGCTGTCGTGATTCTGTAGCCCGATATAGCCCTCCTCGGCGAAGTCTCTCACTTTTCCTCTGGGTTCAGCCTCCCAATCCAAAACAAGAACATCATTCAGTTCGACTTTGATGCGGTTCCCGATGAAGGAGATCTTGAAATGGTTCCATTCCCCGGCCGGATGGAAAGCATCTTTCGTCGGGGCTTCGGCATCATAGACTGCTCCCGACTTATGGACACCCTCACCGGCAGGATTGATCTGGATCTCGAAGGAGTGATAGATGTAATCATCGCTCACCGGAACTTGGGGGACCCGGAGGAAAATACCGGAGTTGGTGTACTCGTCGGCACATTTGTAATCCAGTTCGAGGATAAAATCTTTGTACTTTTTAACTGCATACCAGAGAAGACCCATCCCTCCTTGACCCTTCAGCTCGCCCGTTTTTGCGTCCAGCTCGAAATACCCGGGCCCGTAATGGTTCCATCCATGTTTAGCATAACCCCAGCGACTCCGGCTCAAGATCTGTTCATGATCCTGGTAATACGTGATGTCCCGGATGTAATCCAACCCCTTTTTAATAGCGGGAGAAGGATTATCTGCATCCTCTTCCTTTTCATATTCGATCGAAATAAAACCTGCATAATCCTGGAGGGTCAACTCCGCCAATATATCGCGAACGTTCGCTTTCCCCTCTCCGAACGGGACATCAAAAGCGTTCTTTGCCCCAAAGGCATTCAGGTCCTTGAGATGGACATCTTGGATTCGCCCCTTGAGCGCCCTCAAGGCTTCCAAAGGATTCACGCCGGATCGCATCCAATGCCCTGTATCCGCACAGGCCCCGATGTTCGGATCCAAACCATCCACACGATAGATAACGGTTTCCGGTCGGGCATATTTGGAGGGCGTCGGATGATTATGGATGGCAACGTTGATCCTGAATTTCCTGACCATTTTTTCAATCAGAGAGTAATCATCATAGCTGGGCTCGGTCACGATGGTCTGAATGCCCATTTTTTGGGCGAAGCCAAACACCTTGGCCATCTCTTCTTCGGCATTTTCGAAGTTGACGACACCATAGCTGACAAGCGTGAGGCCAAGACTCTTCAATTTTATCTTGACTCGCTCGATCTGATCATCCGTTAGGTTGTGATCAAACTTCACTTCTGGATTATCTGTTTCAAGAACCTGTCCTGGATAGGGCTGCACATACTCTATGCCCAAACTCTTTATCCTCTGGAGCGCTTCAAAAAAAGAAAATTTGCGGAATGTCCAGCACTGCACAGCAAAGGGAAACTTTTTAATGCGCACATTTTCATATCTAGAGAACGGGGCATCCTTTTCTTTTTGTGCTGTGTCGTTTCCATACTCCTGGGACAAAACGAAGGACGCAAAAATAAAAAAGGCCAAAAGGACAATGGTTGCTGTGAAAATAATTCTTTTTTTCATGTTTTCTCCTCTATCGCTAGGTTATTTATTTCATTCTCCTCGCCGTCATCCGGATTTGCGGGGATTCCATTCCCCTTTGGCCACGGCCGGAATGAACGTATCGAGATCCGGCGGGGGGAACGGGATGGTTTTTTCCTGTTCGGCACTCATGTAAGCGGTCATCAGGAGTTCGGTAACATTGACGCCGTCTGAAAAATTTTCCTCCGGGCGTTTTCCCCCGAGAAAAGATTGCACCATGTGCCTGTTTTCCGCGATGTACCCGTATTCTGTCTCCTCGCTCCCGATTACTGGCATAAGCCCCACCTCGGCATTTTGTTTTTCCACCAGATCCTCGCCCGCTTCTCCCATGACATTCCGGCTGAAAAACACCTTCAGGCCTGAATCCAGGGAGTTGACGATCACAGAATACTCGGGGCCTAAAAGTTCCATCGTCAGTCTTAGCCCGGCTCCCACGTAGGACCAGGAGGTGGTCGTTTCGACCACGAGCTTCTCTCCGTTTTCATCCCTATATTCGATCATGGATCGGGCAAAATCTTCAGCCGGCCGGTTGATGTAATCCGTTTGGCCGCCACTCCGGTCAGACAATATTTTGGCATAATACGGATTTTGCCATTTCAAACAATCGGTGTAGGCTGTCACTTTTATCGGCGTTAGCACTCTCCTCTCCGCCCCTGGGGGCGTCAGCATGAAGCGGGCTTCTTCCACCGAATGGCACATCATGTCGTTGAGCACTCCCCCTCCTTGGAGCGAGCCTTCCCAGAACCACGGCATGTGGGGTCCGCTATGTTCCTCTGCCGCCCGGGCAAGATAAGGGCGTCCGGTCAAGCTTGCCCCTCGGGCCCAGGCGATTTCCTTCCCCCGGACGATAGCCGGCGCAAAGACCTGATTCTCCAGATAGCCGTCCAAAAGTTGCGCTTTTTGCGCAAGCTCCAGCACTTTTTTGGCCTCGGCCACATTCCTCCCAAGGGGCTTTTCGCAGGCGATCCCGATGAGTTCTCCTTTCCCGGACTCCAACGAGTGGACGATCTCTTCCATTACCTCTATTCGGGTAAAATTCGGCGCGCATATCCAAAGGGCATCGATGTTGGGGTCGGCAATCATGTCCGTGATCCTTCGAAAGCTTTTGGCCTCCCCGACCTTCAATTTTCTGGCCAGGTCTGCCGCCTCCTCCCCGGTTTCCTTTTTCCCGACGACACCCAGGATGTCGGCATCCCTCACTCCGACCCAGGAGCGAATGTGGAATCGGGCGATAAACCCGCCTCCGACAAAACCTATGCCCATCCTTTTTTTTCTCATTATGGCCTCACTTCCCTGTCCCCTCATCTAGCGATCCAAAAATGCCAAATTCAAAAGCTCTCCATCTAGCCATTTTGTCCGCTTCCCTGTGTTTGTGCCGATCGATTTTCCTTCACAAAAAGCAAAAACGCAACCGCACACAAAACGGTCAAAAAACAAGGAACGATAAAAACATGGGTCCAATTCGTGCCCGCATCTGTCGTAAAAAAATCCCGGATCCATCCAGCAAAAAGACTTCCTATGTAACTGCCGATGCCGTAGGTAACCAGCATGATAAGGCTTTGCGCCGAATGCCGGATATCCCTCGGTGCAACCGTGTCCACATAGATAAAGGCGGCTGCGAAAAAAAACACAAAACAAAAACCGTGGAGGCTCAACGAAGCGATGACGAGCCAAGACGGTTGACCGATGGCAAAGATGATGTACCGAACGGGCCACGCCAACACGCCCAGAACGAGGATGTTGCGAATGCCTATCTTGGAGATAAAATACGGCAGCATTATAGCCAGAACGAAGATTTCAGCTACCTGTGCGATCACCATCACCCCCGGAACATTGGCGCTGGAAAGCCCGATCTTGTCTGAGGTCAAAAAAGGCGCGGTCAGCACATAATAAAACATCAGCTCAGTGGCCACGACAAAGGAAATGATCACAAAAGCCAGGAAATTTTTATCTTTCATCATCTTGATGGCTTCCACAAAAGCCCAGGGCTTTGTCCCCTCTTTCTTTGGGGGTGTATTCGGTAGGCTGAAGGCCTGTAATCCCATGAGGATGGAGAAAGCTCCCGCCAGCAAAAGCGTGTCGGCGCTGAAGGCGAGTGCCTCTTTAGCCTGAGCAAAATGTCTCCACCCCATCAGCACAAGGCCTGCCACGATCCATCCGATCGTGCCCCAAACTCTGACGATACCGAATTCTTTTTCTGAGTCCTTCAAGTTGATAAAAGCCACTGAATTTGTCAACGCCAGAGTGGGCGCATATAAAAAGCAGTAACAAAGCATCGTCCACATCATGGTGTTGTAATCAGAAATCCTTGAAATATACAAAAGCAACCCTCCTCCTGCCAATTGGAGGATGGCGATGACCTTCTGGCTGGCAAAATACCTGTCCGCGATCTGTCCACCGATAAACGGCGCCACGATCGTCGCAAGGGGTAGCAAGCTGTAGATGATCCCGACCTGCGTTCCGCTGAATCCCAGGTCATTTAACAAATAATCGGACAGCACCGGGCTCCACGCTCCCCAGATGGCGTATTGCAAGAACATCATCACACAGAGGCGAAATCTCACTCCCAACATCATGACACCTCTCTTTTTCCACCTAGGCCGGGGAAAGCTCTCTTGGACAAAATTATTGCCCTCAACATGAAAAAAGCCATTTTTTGAATAGAAACAAAATATATGTATTTACATGGCCTGTCAATACAAAACCAGAGATCTTTATCGACATCGCGCCCATTGACTTTTTGGCTCCGTTCGTAAAAAATGGAACCCCGGTTTCGGAAAGATCATCGATGTCCAAAAAGACTTTTTTTTTGTTCCTCCTTTTCCTTCTGGGTGTCTCGTGCAGTCCTGTTAACAAGAGGTGGCGAACAACTACTTTTCTTTATTTCGACACGGTCTGTGAAATCAATCTGTTCTGTTCGCTGTCGGATTTTGAGTCCTCAAAAAAAGAAATAAGAGAGATATTCCAGGATATAGAAACCCATTTTGCTCCTGGTGCAAGGTCTTATTCCTCTCCCCCTGTAATCTTCCTTTACAAAAAAGCCATGGCCATCTATCGCAATTCCCAAGGATGTTTTGATATCACCGTCGGTCCGTTATCCCGTCTTTGGGGATTCCGTGATAGTCCTTATCGAATCCCGGCTCCGTTGGAGATCGAGCACGCTTTGGAAAACGTCGGGATGGACAAAATCATCTTTAAATCCGAGACGCTCTTTTTAAAACCGGGAATGGAGCTGGATTGGGGAGCTATTGCCAAAGGTTTCGGTATCGATCTGGTAGCGCGATCTTTAATCCAACTCGACATCGAGCATGGATTCATCAATGCGGGAGGAGATCTTTACTGTTGGGGAAAAAATCCTGATCACAAACCTTGGCGGATAGGGATCAAACACCCCAGAAAAGAGGGTGTATTTGCCATCCTGTTCCTTTCGAACACAGGGGCCGCCACCACCGGGGATTATCAGCGATTTTTCATCCATGAAGGTATCCGTTATCATCACGTGTTCGACCCAAAATCAGGTTATCCTGCCGTTGGCAAGCAAAGCGTGACGGTAGTGGGACCGGAAGCTTTGATCTGCGACGCCCTTTCTACCGCGCTATTCGTCTCTGGACAACCAGAAAAAATCCTCGAAAAATTCCCCGAATATGGAGCGGTTGTGATCGACTCTGAAGGAAGGGCTACTCTGATTGGAAAAACATACCCTATACAAATGATAGATTGAAAATCATATTTTCATGGGCATCAAAACATACATGTATTGTATGTCATCATCCGTTACTGGTTTCATCAACACCGCACTGTTTTCATCTTTCAATTCGAACCGGATCTTTTCGGACCTCACGGCTGACAGAAAATCCAATAAATATTGGGAATTGAATCCTATTTCTATCTCGTTTCCCTTGTATTCCACATCGACCTTGTCTCTCGCCTCTCCAATCTCCGGATTTGAGGAGTACAACTTGATCTGATTCGACTCGATGTTGAAACGGATCCCCCTCGACCTCTCGGTAGAAAGCAATGACACGCGTCTGATAGCATTGGTAACTTTCTCTCTCGATATCTCAAGAAAATTTGGGTTTCCTTTGGGAATGACCGCCTCATAATTTGGAAATTTTCCTTCGATTATCCTCGAAATCAAGGTTCTGTTACGAACACGAAAAAATAGATTATTCTCATCCAGATCGAATTCAACCGTTTCGTCTTCGAATTTTCTCAGTTCGTTCAACGTCTTTTTAGAAACGATTACCCTTATCTCCCCATCCAATTTCAGCCCTTCAAGAGGAAGGCGCGTATAGGCTAATCTATGGCCATCTGTGCTCACTAGTTCCATCTCTCCATTTTTTAAAAGCATCAATGCTCCATTTAGGTAATACCTCTGTTCTTGGGTGATCGCATAATACACGCGGTCGATCATTTCCTTAAATTTTTCAAGGGGAAGAACGATATTTTTCTGGAATTTTGGCTCTGGAATCGGAGGATAATCGTCCTTGGGCAAGCACAAAACTTTAAATTCGCTCTCGCCGGATGTGATTTCCATCACAAGGTCTTTCTCTTCACTGAAAACGACCTGCTGTTCTTCAGCGAGAGACCGAACTATCTCGAAAACTTTCTTACCCGATATCGTGATCGAACCCGTTCCATCTATCTGGGCAGGAAAATGTGTTTTCAAGCCGACCTCAAGGTCTGTTCCGATCAACTCCACTTCGCTTTCCGTCACATTGACCAGAATGTTTGCCAGGATGGGCATGGTATTCCTTTTTTCGACGATTCCCTGAAGAAGCTGCAATTCTCTTAGTATATCTTCCTTATTGATTGAAAATTTCATTTTTCCACCTTTCCACAAACTTATTTCTTATTACTATAATTATTAATTAGATTAAATAATAAGAATAATAAAATCAATTGAAAATGTGCAAAACTCATCTAATTTATTGATTTCCCTAGTGTATTTGATTAATTAAAGTGTTAATCTTTTTGTCAAATTCGGGATCTCTTGCTCTTAATTTCTCTATTTTTCTTATGCTATGAAGAACGGTTGTATGATGTTTTCCACCGAATTTTTTCCCTATCTCGGGAAGGGATGTTTTTGTCATCTGTTTAGAAAGATACATGGCGATTTGGCGTGGGAAAGCGATCTTTGGCGAATTGTTTTTGGCTTTCAGTTGGGAAATCTTGATTTTAAACTCAAGGCTGATGGCCTTTTGTATCTTTTCGACCGTGACGATCGTCATGGATGAATCCAGGAGGGTTTTTAGGGCTTCTTTGGTCAGATCGAGATCGATAACCTCGCCTTTGAGAGAGGAGTAGGCGATAACTCTTCTTAGATACCCTTCAAGCTCTCGAATGTTAGAGTGGACTTTGTCAGCAATATACAAGGCTACGCTTTCGGGAATGAATATTTCTTCAAGCTCGGATTTTTTATTCAGGATGGCGATCCTTGTTTCGATATCAGGAGGTTTTAGGTCAGCTATCAATCCCCATTCGAATCGGGAGCTAAATCTTTCTTCAAGATTGGGGATTTCTTTAGGCGGGCAATCGCTGGATATGACAATTTGCTTTTGGCTGTCATACAGATGATTGAAGGTGTGGAAAAATTCTTCCTTTGTTCTTTCCCTTCCTGAAAGATAATGTATATCGTCTATCAGAAGGACATCGACACTCCGGTATTTTTGACGAAAATCCAGGACTTTGCCGTATTGAAGGTGGTTGATCAAATCGTTCATGAATTTTTCAGTGGTGATATAAAGAATCTTGAGACCACGATGGTTGTTCAGAATGCTGTGACCGATGGCATTCATCAAGTGGGTTTTTCCCAAACCAGCGCCACCGTATACATACAGGGGATTGTATGATTTTGCCGGATTATTCACAACGGCAGAGGCAGCAGCATGGGCGAACTGATTGCAGGAACCGACGACGAAGTTTTCAAAAGTGTAGTTGGGATTCAAATTCGGATTCAGAAGGCCTCCGTGTTTGGAGCGCCGTTCATGGGGGGAACGCCTCATAAATTGATTGGGGGTATCTTCGAAAATGTACTTTATCTCGTAAGGCTTACCAAAAAGATCGACGGAGCATTTGTTTATCAGGGTGAGATAATGAAATGAAAGCCAGTCCTTGAAGTAGGAGTTCGGGACTTTGATGTAAAGACAATTGCTTTCCTGGCCGATGTATATCGTAGGATCGAACCAGGTCTCATAACTGTTCCTGTCGATCTCCTGCTTGATCGCTTCTTTGATAAGATGCCAAGGATCAGATTTTTGTTCGTCTTCCATGTTTTTACTTTAGATTTCCACAGATATTTTCACAACTGTGGAAATCCTTCTGTTTTGCTGAAATTTTCTATGGAGAAGGCTCGGACATGATAGCACTCCCGATTGTCGAATTCAAGGAAATTGTTTTTTTTAATTTTCCATCAGGAGAGAGGAAAATGAGCTAAAAATCGAATCCGATCCAGAATTTCAAATCGAATTTACCGCGAGCTTTGATGCTGAAAGGGCTGGAAATGTTTTCTATTTCCAGGCGTTTCGCCCATTCGAAGTGCAACGGAAGCCCGAGGAAGAAAAATTGGAATCCAAAACCATACGAACCGAGGGCATCGACTACCCTCAATATCGGAAAAACATCGGTATCATAATCGACGTAATAGATTTTGGCCGAATATCCTTTGAGTTTTGCGCGGGTCATATCGACAAAGAACACGCCGCGAATAGGTCCGATCTGACCGATGATCGTGTTCGCGGTATTCAACAGAGGAATCCTGAACTCCAGGTTCGCATACCAACCCTGGTTTCCCACGATGTTGTAATAATAAGAAGAGCGGACCTGGTTATTTCCTCCCCAATAAAAAATATAGGGAGTCTTTCCCATGCTGGCCATGATGTTGAGGCGGAAGGCAAAAAGCGTATCTCCTCCGATGGGCAGGTATTGGCGAAGATCGACTTGAGCTGTCGTGTTGTTGATAAAGCTTTTAGTTACCGGAATGGCTTGGGAAAGACTTAGCATGAAGGTATTTCCCGAGTAAGGGCCATAATACCTGAAATTTGTCGTTTCCCCGATCAAAGCAGCGTTGACCGAAAGAGAATTCCCATTGAGAAAAAATCCGTACGGTTGATTGGATTGGCCAAGCCCTTGATTGATATAGGGATCGAAAAAATCTTCTTCGTAATTGAGGAAACTGAGCCCGACCTGGGTTCTGTAATACCGATTGAAGGGGTAGTATCCGTTGATCCTGGCGCCCTTCATCGTTCTCGTTGCCAAGGCATCGCGGTAGGAGAGAAGCTGGTAATAGGTCGGATCGAGAAAGCTGTAGGGCGTATAATAATAAATCGTGTACTGGAAGGCTTCGGCCATGTACTGAAACCGGTTTTTCAGGTTTGCATAAGAGAAAACATAGGACCGAAAACTTCTTACCTGATAGGCGAGCAAGCTGAAATTGTGATCTCCCAACAAGTCGGAAAAAGAAAGAGCCGTGCCTCCGTAGATGGAACCATCGGTGGAAAGGATCGCGTCGATCGGAGGCCGGTTGTTCAGGAAGAGCTTGCTCAGTCCTTTATATGGCTTGATCTTTTGTTCATCGATATCGACTGTGACGATCGGTTCGAACCGTTCGAACTCCTCGTCGTAATCCATGTCGGCAAAAGTCACGGATTCCTCCACCTGGCCTTCCAGGTCACTCTTGAAGATCTGGAACGCGCCCTTATTGAAAGAGGAAAAGATGATCGAGTTGGGTTCATTCGGCATGGGAGAAGGAAAGAAATTGCCGGTTCTTACATCCGTGTACCGCTTGATCTCTGCGCTTTCCAGATTGAGGGAGTAGATATTGTGAGCCTCTTTTTTGTCGCCGGCGAAGTAAATTTCCTTATCATCCGGAGAAAATGCGGGGGTGATCGTGTTTCCCACCCCGAAAGTCAATTGCGTCCTCTTTTTCAGGTCATTTATTGGCGAGATAAAAAGTTTGTCATATGCATCCATCCGGATGGTATAGGCAAGGGTTTTTCCGTCGTGGGATAGGACTGGAGCCTTTTCGAAAAGATCGTTAGCGGTCAAATTGAGAACATCACCGCTTGCCAGGTTGACCTTGAAAATGTCATGAATACCGTCTTCGAACGCGGTGAAAAGGAGCTCTCCGCCATCAGGAAAGAAGCACGGAGAGCATGGCTGGTCCTGCTGGAGTTGGATTTCTTTGACGATCTTACCTGAAAGAGGATCGATGATGAAAAGATTGTGCTTTCGTCCCGTGCGTCCGAAAAAGGCGATCCTGTCTCCATCAGAGGACCAGGCGAGGTCTCTTCCCATGGAGGGATCTACCTCGAATTTTAAGAACTCATACTTGGACGTGTAGCCCTTCGTGATGTTTTTGATCATTTTGCCATCTCGAGTGGAAAACAGGATGATGTCATAGTCCAAGTCCTTGTAATTCGCCAACAACGCGGCGACGATATCCCCGGAAGGAGAGAGTGCGATCGAATACGCGTGATAGTAGGGATTCAACGGGAACTCAGGACCGATCGGGATACTGTAATCCTCGGGATTTTCTCTCAATAAAAAAGGTTTGAATTTAGCGCGGAGGTATTTTTTGAATTCGTAATTGAATTCTTTTACGGGCATGTTGAATGCCCGTTTTATGGGATTTTGATTCCCGATGAGTGGGGAGTTTTTCATGGAATGCCAGAAATCCCGGATCCCGTTTTTGCCGTATCTGAATTCAATGTAATCGAAGAGAGCATGGCCAAAATCATAATCGGGAGGCCGGGGGAGCGGATAACGAGAATAAAGTTGACCCCCTCCAACAAGCTCTGGAATGCGGTCACTGAGAGCCGCATCCCGAACGATCAAGGCAGACCAAGGAGCCCAAGTCCGGGTGTTGTATTCACAGTACCCTTCGAAAATCCATCCCGGAGGAGCAGTCAGAGCATAGAGTACACCTCCCGGAGATCCCCAGAGGATGTCATATTCGAAAACATGGCTCAGTTCATGCTCGATGAGGTCATGGATCTCATCTATGGCCATATCACCCTGGATCGCGATTCGGTACAGGAGGGGCTCGGCTACTCCTAGGACACCCTCGGGGATTTGAAACAAGTTCGTCTGGTAAAAATCCGTGGAAGTTCTGTAATACAGGAGGGGCACGGAAGCGGAAAGTTGGTGTTTGATATCCTCGCTTATTGATTTGTAGGCGCTCTCAGCCAGGTTGGCTATCGTTTGAAGGTCGCGGGTGTCCTCCGTGTAGTAAAAAATGTCGAAATGGTCGGTTTTGTAGACCTTCCAGTCGAACTTTGTGTAAAGGACCTTGTTCTTTCCATAATAGGGGAAGTAGATCATTTGAGAGAAGCCGAAGCTTGCTCCGATAAAGATGATGAAAAAAAGGAAAAAGCATCTCTTGATAATTCGCATGTTTTCTCCTCGGTGTTTACTTGATAAGATATCTTTCTTGGATTTGCTTATCCCCCAGAATCTGGCGGAAAAGCTTATCTCTTACATTCAACATCATGTCATAAAAGGCAAAATAAGAGGTTTGGTTCGGGTTTTTATAGGTCTTGCTCTCTTTAAAAGTTCGTTCGTAAACGGCTTCTCCGGACTTGGCATCGATAAGATAGAGGCGAAGAGAAAGGGAATAGAATCTGCGCTCTTCGATCCGGGATTCTTCAGGAAAGGGCTCCTCGAACCGTCTTTTGCGCGCAGATTTAATGGCTTTCCGGATTTCTTCCGTGTAATCCAGGCTGCCGGTGAACAGAAGGGTTCCCTTTTTGTCAGGAAAGGCCTTCTTCCAAAATTCTTTATCCTGGAAAACGTCTTCGTTTTGCAAGGCAACGTCGGTGGAGGAAATTTTCTTTTTTATTTTTTGGTCAAGCTCTGTGGAAAAATATTCGGTCAATTCTTTGCTGAGGTCAAAATCTTTAGCCTCTTCGTTCACAAAAAAATTGGTGATGGCGATTTCTTCGAAATCGTCCAGGTCTATCACGGTATGCCGCGGCATTTCAATCTGCAACCGCACATAATCTCCCGTGCCGCAGGAAAAGATAAAAAGGAGACCGATCAATAAAAAGAGATGATTACTATTTCTTTTTTTTATCTTTGTTCTCTTCGTCCTCATCCTTGGCATCCCCTTCGATACGTTGCTTGAATTTTTCATAATTTGATTGGATGTACTCATTTTTAGGATTGAGCTCGAGGGCGCGCGTGTATTCTTTCCTCGCTTCCTCCCAGAGTCCTTTTTGTTCGAATGCCACAGCCAGGTTGTTGTGCGCGGATGCGGAATCCGGTTCAAGCTCGACGGCTTTTTTCCACCGAAAGATCGCTTCATCCCAAAGATTTTGTTGGGCGGCCACGATTCCGAATTGAAGTTGAGACCGCTGAGGGGGTGATGCACAGTTTATAAAAGCTGTGATTAAAGGCACAAGCAGGATTAGAAAATACGCTTTTTTATCCATCTCTCTCATAAACTAAGATACTTGTTTTGCCAAATTACGTCAAGCAGACAAAATGTCTATGCAATATTTGTACCAAAGCGACCTAGATAGATCATCCCTATTCCTAGGGGAATATTGTCCCTAGCAAAGGACAGGTGTTCGGGGAGTGTAAAGTTTTCATGTGAGAGCGCGATCTTCAGCAAAAATCTTTACAGCAAAAAGATCGGGAATGGCGAGATATGTCAAATGGGTTGGTTTTTGATCCCAATTATGGTATAAATACTTTTTTCTTAAATTACCAACGGTAGAGAACGAAAAATGGCAAAAACGTGTGAGATCTGTGGAAAGAGCCCCGTCTTCGGGCAAAGCATTAGTCATTCACATAAAGCGTCCAAAAAGCAATGGAAGCCAAACTTACAAAAGGTCAAAGCCAAAACGCCAGCAGGAATAAAACGCATATGGGTTTGCACAAGATGCCTTCGAACCGGGAAGGTCACAAAGGCTGCTTAGACTCTTTCGACAAAAGAAACCTCTTTAATTCCTAAGATTTTTTTAATGATTTTTTCGAGGTGTTTGATATCTTGAATGATGATGGTCAGTTTTATTTGTGCCTTTTGGTCCGCATAAGTGTCGACCTGAGCCTTGGTGATATTTCCTCCCTGTTCAGCGATGGCGGTCGTGAGCTGCGCTAAAACGCCGGGAGAATCGTGGCTTTTTACCAGGATCTTGGCTTGGTATGAACCTTCCGCAGAGGAGGAAGACCAGGAGGCGTCCACGATCCGCTGGAGATCGAGGGTTTCCTTTTTTATCAAAGGACACCTTTGGGCGTGCACAGTCACTCCCTTTCCTGAGGTGATGTAGCCGATGATAGGTTCGCCACGGATAGGGGCACAACATTTGGCGAGGTTGATCGTGGCTTCATCAGCCTCCTTAACTTCGATCAACGGCTTGGGTTTTTTTGCAACTTTGGCGACCACTTTATCCAAAATGCTTTCCCTTCTATCCTCTAATTTTTTTTCTTGGAAAAGTTTTTCCATAAACTTTTTGTTGAGGATCACTTTTCCCGAACCTATCAGAAGATAAAAAGCGGCGATGTCAGGAACCCGGTAAGGTGTTTTCTCCGAAAGCCTTTTCAGGAGCTTTTCCTTTTTGATTGATGGGGCCGGCAATTTGTATTCTTTGATCTTTTTCTCCCAGAGTTTTTTGCCCAGATCTTTGTTTTTTTTCTTGTCCTGTTGCTTGAACCAGTGTTTGATGTGATGCCTGGCCGTTGAGGTCGAGGCCTTGCTCAACCAGTCTCTACGGGGCCTCTTTTCTGGGGATGTGCGAATCTCGACGATATCCCCTGTTTTCAAGGGCGTTTGTAGCGGTGTCTTTTTTCCGTTGACGATCGCTTCTTTAGCTTGAAGTCCGATTTCGGAGTGAATTTTAAAAGCGAAATCCAAAACCGAAGCCCCTGATGGAAGAGAGACAACTTTTCCTTTGGGAGTGAAAACATAAATTTCTTCTGGAATCAGGTCGATTTTTAGGTTTTTCAAGAATTCCTTCGGATTCTTTTGTTCTTTGTACAACTCGACCGTTTCGCGCAGCCAGTGAAGCCGGGCGTCCTCTTTCATGATGGCGCGAGGTGATTTTTCTTTGTATTTCCAGTGCGCTGAAATCCCGTTTTCAGCCATGTTATGCATGGATTGCGTGCGAACCTGGATTTCGACGGTCTGTTTGTTTTCGGTGATGATGGTGGTGTGGAGGGCTTGGTAGAGATTGGGCTTTGGCATGGATATGAGATCGCGGAACCGGTGGGGAAAATGTGGCCATTTTTGGTGGATGATACCGAGGGCAGCGTAACAATTTTTTACCGAGTCCGCGATGATGCGGATGGCCATGAAATCGTAGACCTGATCGAAATCGATATTTTGGTGTTTCATCTTGTTGTAGACACTGTAAAGGCGTTTTATGCGCGCAAAAATCTCAACAGGGATTTTGTTTTCTTTCATCAGGGATTCGAGAGTTTTTTTTATTTTTTTGATCTCTTTTTCTGCCTTCTTTTTCCTCGGAGCCACCAGAGATGCCATCTTGAAATATTCCTCTGGGGCTACATACCTGAATGAGAGATCTTCCAGCTCTGCTTTCATCCTCCCCATTCCCAATCTGTTCGCGATCGGAACATAAATCTCCAAGGTCTCAAGAGCGATCAGCTTTTGTTTATTATCAGGGAGAAACTTCAAAGTTTGCAGGTTGTGAACCCGGTCAGCCAGTTTGATGAAGATCACACGCAGGTCGTCTGTCATTGCCAGGATGATTTTTCGTATGCTTTCAGCCTGCCTGGTTTCCGGGGAGGATTCTTGAACGCGGCTTATCTTCGTGACTCCCTCGACAAGATAGGCTATTTCTTTCCCGAAGTTTTTTTTCAGGTCATCGGCGGTCACGTCCGTGTCTTCAAGCACATCATGCAACAGCCCTGCGGCCAGAGTGATACAATCGAGCTTCATCTCTGAAAGCATCCGGGCCACTTCAAGGGGATGGCTGAGATAAGGCTCTCCAGACCGACGAATCTGGCCTTTGTGTGCCCTCGCTGCAAAAACATATGCCTTTTTCAGGAGGATGATGTCTTTTTCTGAATAGAGAGATGAAACCTTTTCCAAGATATCGTCGAATCTGATCATTTGATTATCGTGTATTATTTTAGAGTATGGACTGTTCCCTTTCGAGGATCCATTCGACCGCTTCTTTCAGTGTTTCGGCGACGAAAGCCGGCTCGACCTTCTGTTTTTTGAGCCGAGAGAGAGATTTTTGGCCATAGCCTGTCAGCAAGAGAATGGGAGTAGCCTGGATGTTCAGTCCCAAAAGAATGTCTTCTGCTTTATCTCCGATCATGTAGGATCTTTTGGTGTCGATATTGAGGTCGCGGGCCGCTTGCTGGGCCATTCCTGGGTTGGGCTTCCGACAGGAGCAGGCGCCTCTATATTGGGGAATTTCAGATAGTTCATAATGAGGACAATAATAAATCCCATCGAAGACCGCCTTTTTTTTCGCAAAATCGAGGCGAAGCTTTCGATGAATATCGTGAAGGTTTTTTTCTTCGATGAATCCTTTCCCGATGCCGGCTTGGTTGGTCACGATAACGGCGAGAAATCCGGCCTCCTTTATTTTGCGGACGGCCTCGAAGCTGTAAGGATAAATTTCTATCATGCTGTAGGAGTTAGGATAGCCCACATCTCGGTTGATGGTTCCGTCTCTGTCGAGAAAAACAGCCCGTTTTTTCATCATAATAACCTCAACCCCTCTTGGAAAACTTCTTCGGGAGAAATATTCGACATGCACCGATGATCGAACGGACACTCCCTGTAGGAACAAGGCCAGCAAGGGGCTCCTTTGTGGATCACTTTAGCCGGAGGCTGAAATGGACCTGTTCTGGACGGTTCGGTCGGGCCGAAGAGAGCGACCATGGGTATCTTCAGGACATTTGCCAAATGCATCGGTCCTGAATCGTTGGTGATAAAAAGATCCGCTAAGCTCAAGATAGCGGCGAGTTCGGAAAGGCTTGTTTTCCCGGTCAAGATATGGGGGGGGGCTTTCATGAGGGAAGAGATGGTCTCGGCCAACGGGGCTTCATCTGCGGAGCCAACGATCAAAACCTGTGCATGATTTTTTTGTTGGAAGAGGGACGCCAATTTTGCATATCTATCAGGCGGCCATCTTTTGGCGCTTCCATAATAGGCGCCTGGGTTGAGAATGATAAGGGGTTTTCCTTCTTGAATATTCCGGGATTTTAGCCACTCTGCCGCCCTGGCCTTTTCCTGGGGGTCGATGTTCAGAGTGAATTCCCCCGGAAATTCTTTCAATCCCAGGCTATAGAGAAGGTCGAGGTAGTAGCGGATCTGGTGACCTCGGTTTTTTTCCAGAGGAACGGGTATTCCTTTTGTCAGAAGCAGTCCGCGCCCCTCTTTTCTGTATCCCCACCTCTGGGGTACCTTTGCCAAGAGGAACACAAAGGCCGACGCAAAGGAGTTCGTGAAAAGAATGCCCAGGTCAAAATGAAGAGCGCGAAGGCTCTTGGCCGAATCCCGGGCAGTTTTGAGGCTGGTGTGTTTGGGGAGGGGAAGGACGCCTGCAAACATCTTGCTCATCAAAAAAAGATCTTTGACCCAAGCTTGGGCTGCAACCCAGATTTCCGCCTCCGGAAAATTTTGTCTTAGCGTGTTCATCGCAGGAAGGGCCATGATGGAATCCCCAACCCAATTGGGCGCGCGAACCACGATTTTCATGGAATCCATTGTATTCGCTAACGAAAAACTTGTCAAAAATCTATGTGGGCATCTCTATTTCCGTGATAAATGGGGCATATGGGGATGGTTTTTGCTTCCGTGTAGATTTTTAACGCCATTACTCGCCGCTCTTCTCGGCGGCGACGAACTGCGCATGTTAACACCCAAGCTTTTCTACTCTGGCATCTGTTCCCTTTCTTGCCTCAAGGCTCTAATCCTTTAGCAACGTCGTGCTCAATACAACATCGCCGTCTGTCTTAGCCAGATTCCCTCAAAGACCGGATCGTATTGGCTAAATCTTCAATGGTCGCTTCAACTATCCCCATATGCTGATTTTAAATTTTTTGATATCGCCGAAATAGAGATATTTCCAAAAACTAGGGATTTGCGTTTGTGTAGACGTGAATCGTTATTTTTTTTCGGTAGAAGAGGAATCCGGGCATTTCTTTTCCGTGGATGGGCCCGGGTCTTTTTTTGCCGTGTCTTTGTCTTTGAGTTTGGGGGTTTGTTTTCCCTTCGGGGCATAATCGGTGACATACCAGCCGCTTCCTTTAAACTGGAGTGCAGAGGGCGAGATCAATTTTTTTACTAAACCCTGGCAGTGGATGCATTTCTTCAATGGAGGGTCGTTGACCTTTTGCATGATCTCGAAAACGGATCCGCATTTTGTGCATTTGTATTCATATAAAGGCATTGTCTCCTCAAAATGGAAAAATTCATTATACCAGACTTATCATGAGATAAAAAGAGGAAGACCTGCTTCGTAATGCCGTCCTCTTCAACTTGCCTGACTTCTTTGGACAAAACAAGAGCTTCAAATGAAAAAAGGAAACCAACATTGATTAAAATGGGGAAAGGAGAAAGTGAGTTTAATGAAAAACGATAGCTTCGAACACATATATGTCGGCACCCGATCTCCAGGCGTTTTTTGGCAGGCCGGCTTTGATGCACGTTCTTTCTAAAAAAGTTTCTCGAGTCCAGTTATGCTCGATCGCGACTTGGGGTAGGAGAAGCCCTCGTTTTCCGTCTTTGGCGATCACGAGACCGTGCTTGCCGGGCATGACAGTTTGTGGATTCAGGATCTTTCTCAAGGGGGTAAGCACAGATATTTCTACTTCCAGATCATCCAGTTCATCGCTGGTAACTGGAAGGAAGCGGGTATCCCGGCAGGCGGCATAGATGCTGGCCTGTATCACGGCTTGGTGAAGCGGCAAGACGGGTTCGATGAAACCGATGCATCCCCGCAGTTTCCCCTTTTCATTGATGGTGACGAACGCCCCGCATTTCTTTGATAAATTGGCGCTTTGGGGAAAATATTCCGGCACTTTGTTTTCTCGAACATAAAGATCGATGGTGGAATATGCCAGCTGCAAAAGTTCCTTTTTTTCCGGTTCGGACAGATGAAATTCTTGAGAGGTATCCTTGGCTACGAGAGCAGCGGCAAGATAGCCGACCACGCTGGATTCATCCTGGCTTACCTTGGAAGAATCTGCATAGTGCAAGATCTCGACACTGGCCTTGTCCTTCCCATACAGAAGGGTTGCCACAACCGGCCCTCCTCCGCACATCAGGTTTTCTCCAGCCTCGCATTTCCTGATGAGTTCGTTCGTTTTAAAATCTTGGATCAAAGAGATCGTGTTCTCATCTGTTTTGTTGGCTTCTGTTTTGCTCAAGAAATGGGAAAGGTCGGTCGAGGCTATGATGAGGGCTTTTTTTCCGGCGAGAGCTGTTTTTAGTCCTTCTGCAAGACGGAGAACAGTGGCTTCATCCGGTATCCCCATCACGATGGGCACGATTTTTGCTTGGGGAAGGGCCTTTTGCACAAAAGGAACTTGGATTTCTATGGCATGTTCGGCCTGGTGTGCTTGAGAGATGTAACCGAATCCGGTCGCCTTTCCTATTTCAGCGGCGAGGAAGGCATCTACCCTTGCGACACCCAGAGGAGTTTCATACCCACCCTTTGGGTAGATGGAGCATCCTTTGAATCCGAATCGGTGGGAAGGCGAGAGAATAACGACAGTTTCATAATCTTTGTTTTGTATCCACTTGTAAGCATAGGCTGCCACTTGACCGGAAAAAGCGTAACCCGCATGCGGAACGATTATGGCCAGCGTGTCCCCGGATGGCGAAGACTTGTTTTGTGCATTTTTGAAGAAGTGGTCGAGGAGCCTCGATAGGGCCTCTGGATCTTTTGGGTACCATGATCCAGCCAGTTGAGCCTTCCGCACATCTTGGGACCAAGAGAATGAGGCAATAAACAAAAAAAGCAGGACTGTTGCTGTGATTTTTCTCCTCTCACGAATAGACATATTTTTTTATTGCCCAACGAAAATATACGCTGAAAAAAGGGAAAAATCAATGGGTTGACTTTTATCGGCGTTTGGATAAAAATTAAAAAGAGTAGCCATGAAAGATATTTTTAAATCCTTGTTTGTCCTCATACTTGCATCTTCAGCTTTTTATTTAGGCTTTTATATGGGCAAAGAGAATGTCATGTCCCAGATTCCAGACTTTCAAGAGGAATCAGAAGAAAAAATTC
>Ga0307445_10000260_pt1 | contig 27067 bp, 24 predicted proteins | sample SalMarSW160330MG_FD_202147 | JGI IMG/M metagenome (GOLD analysis project Ga0307445, IMG submission 202147) | Salt marsh sediment microbial communities from the Plum Island Ecosystem LTER, Massachusetts, United States - SW1603-30 | ecosystem: Environmental > Aquatic > Marine > Intertidal zone >... | reverse complement strand
CGGTTGAGGAACTCGGGGCGGAAGCGCTTTTTAACCTCTTCCTCCACCTTTTTCTTCATGTCCTCGTAGTTCTGCTTCTGTGCCGTTACCTTATCCTTGCTCGTGGCGAACCCGATTTGCCCCTCGCGCTTGATGATGTCAACGCCGGCGTTGGAGGTCATGATGACCACGGTATTCTTGAAGTTGACCGTGCGCCCGTGGCCGTCGGTAAGGCGCCCATCGTCCATTATCTGAAGAAGGGTATTAAAGACCTTAGGATGCGCTTTCTCAATTTCATCCAGCAGGATAACCCGATATGGGCGCCTTCTGACCGCCTCGGTAAGCTGGCCGCCCTCGTCGTAGCCGACGTAGCCGGGCGGGGCCCCGATGAGGCGGGAGACGGTGTGCTCCTCTTGGTACTCCGACATATCCAGCCTGACCATGGCGTTCTCATCGCCGAAGAGGAACCAGGCCAGCGACTTGACCAGTTCGGTCTTGCCGACGCCGGTGGGGCCCAGGAACATGAAGCTGCCGATGGGCCGGCGCGGGTCGGTGAGGCCGGCGCGGCTGCGGCGGATGGCCTCGGAGACGGCGGTTACAGCCTCCTCCTGGTCGATGAGGCGCTCGTGGAGGCGCTCTTCCATGTGGAGGAACTTCTCGGTCTCCCCCTCCACCATCTGGGATACGGGGATACCGCTCCAGCTGGAAACAAGTTTGGCGATGTGCTCGGCGGTGACCTCCTCGCTGATTTTCTCTTTCTTGAGCCAGTCGGCCTTGGCCGAGTTATATTCCTGCTCTATCTTGAGCCGCTCCGCCTTGAGCTCGGCGGCTTGCTGGTACTCCTCGCGCTGGGTGGCGGCCTCTTCCTCGTTGGCCAGCTCCTTGACGCGCCGCTCTAGCTTCTTGACCTCCGGCGGGGCGCTCTCGCTGTCGATGCGCGATTTAGAAGCCGCCTCGTCGATGAGGTCGATGGCCTTGTCGGGCAGGTGGCGGTCGGAGATGTAGCGCTGGCTGAGCTTGGCGGCGGCTTCGAGCGCCTCGTCGGTAATCTTTATCTTGTGGTGCGCCTCGTAGCGGGGGCGCAGGCCGCGCAGGATGGCCACGGTGTCTTTCAGGTTCGGCTCGTTGATGAAGACCGGCTGGAAGCGCCGCTCCAAAGCCTTGTCCTTTTCGATGTACTTGCGGTACTCGTCCACGGTGGTGGCGCCGACGCACTGCAGCTCGCCGTGGGCCAGGGCCGGTTTGAGCATGTTGGAGGCGTCGATGGAGCCTTCGGCGGCGCCGGCGCCGACGACGGTGTGAATCTCGTCGATGAAGAGGATGACCTCGCCCTGCGACTGGCGCACCTCGTCCATGACGGCCTTGAGCCGCTCCTCGAACTCGCCGCGGAACTTGCTGCCGGCCACCAGGGCGCCCATGTCCAGGGCGACCACCTTGCGGCCCTTGAGCGAGTCGGGCACGTCGTCGTCGACGATTTTCTGGGCCAGCCCCTCGGCGATGGCCGTCTTGCCGACCCCGGCGTCCCCGACGATGACGGGGTTGTTCTTGGTGCGGCGGGTAAGTATCTGCATCACCCGCTTGATTTCCTCGTCCCGCCCGATGACCGGGTCGAGCTTGCCGGCGCGGGCCATCTCGGTGAGGTCGCGGCCGTATTTCTCCAGCGAGCGGTACTTGCTCTCGGCGTTCTTGTCGGTGACGCGGTGGCCGCCGCGCAGCTTCTTGAGGGCCGCGTAGACCTTCTCCTGGGTGACGCCGGCGGCGTGCAGGATTCGGGCGGCGTCGCCTTCCTCGGTGCTGGCCATGGCGATGAGGAGGTGCTCGGTGGAGATGAATTCGTCCTTGAGGCGGTTGGCCTCCTCCTCGGCCCGCTGCATCAGCTGGGCGATGCGGGGCGTGGCGTAAATCTGCCCCGTCTGGTAGGCCACCTTGGGCGTCTTCTCCAGCACCTCTTCAACCTGGTTGCGGATGGTATCGCCGTTGACTTTCATTTCCTTGAGTATCTCGCCGACCAGCCCCTGGCTCTGCACCAGCAGCGCCAGCAGGATATGCTCTACGTCCCACTGGCTGTGCTGGTACTGCATGGCCATCTGCTGGGACGCCTGGATAGCTTGCTGGGCCTGTTCCGTAAATCTTTCCTGTTTCATTAGTCGTCTCCCCTCAGTTCGTTTATCTCCCGCCGGGCCTGCTCCAGCTCGCTCTGGAGCTCGCTGACATGCTGCATCACGCGCAGGATGACCTCCACCCCCGGCAGGTTGACGCCCATATCGTCCACCAGCGTCTTGACGCGCTGCAGGAGGGCGATGTCCCGGTCGGAGTAGAGGCGCACGTTGCCCCGGGAGCGGCGCGGCGCGATGACCCCCACCCGCTCGTAGTAGCGCAGGGTGTGGGTGTGTACGTCCAGCATCCGGGCCGCCACGCTGATGACGTAGCGCGGTTCGGTATCGTAGTTCTCTTCGTTCATAGTCACCTCAGCTTGCCTTCGGGCCGGGGGTATTTCACCGGATGCCCGAAGCTGTCTTCATTAAGCCGGGCCGGGCCTTAGCTCGCCCAGCTGGCGGAACAATTCTTTTTCTTGATTCGTTAGTTTGGCGGGCAGCACCACGTTCACCTTGACCATCAGGTCGCCCCGGGCCGGCTTGCCCAGGTGGGGCATGCCCTGGCCGGTGAGCTTGAAGACCCGCCCGTTGTGGGTCTCCGGCGGTATCTTCAGCGCCAGCTTGCCCTTGAGGGTGGGCACCTGCACCTCGCCGCCGAGGGCCGCCTTCACCAGCGGCACGTTGACGGTGGCGTGCAGGTTATCGCTGCGGCGCTCGAAGGTGGCGTGCGGCCGCACCGTAATCTTGAGGTATAAGTCCCCGGCGGGGCCGCCGCGGCCGGGCTGGCCCTTGCCCGCCAGCCGTACCCGCGAGCCGGTGGCCACCCCGGCGGGTATCTTCACTTCCAGTCTTTTAATCTTGGGCACGACGCCGGCGCCCCGGCAGGTGGAGCAGGGGACGTTCTGAATACGCCCGGTGCCCTGGCAGGCGGCGCAGGGCTCCTCCATCTGGAGGCTCAGCGTGCGCGACGTGCCGTGGTAGGCCTCCTCCAGGGTTACCTCTACCGGCGATTCCAAATCCTGCCCGCGCCGCGGGGCCGCCCGCCGTGAGAAGCTGCCGGTGCGACCCCCGCCGAAAAGCTCGGAGAGGATGTCGTCCATGTCGCCGATATCGCCGCTGAAATGGTAAGCCTCGCCGCCCGGCGAGAACCCGAAGCCCTGGGAACGGCCTTGTTGTTGCTGCTGGCGGGCGGCCTCCTCGAACTGGTCGGCGTACTGCCACTTATCGCCGTACTTATCGTACTTCTGGCGCTTTTCCTTGTCGTTGAGCACCTCGTAGGCGGCGTTTATTTCCTTAAACGTGTCCTCGGCGGTCTTGTCGCCGGGGTTGACGTCGGGGTGAAACTTCCGCGCCAGCTTGCGGTAGGCCTGCTTGATTTCCTTCTCGCTGGCCCCCCGGCTCACCCCGAGGATACTGTAATAGTCCTTAACGGCCATGTTGTCTCTCCACAACGGTCTCACTTATATTATAATCTATTTCGTAGCTATCGTGTCAAGATAAATATAACAAAGTTCATACATTATTATTAACTATGATTAGTGACTTCACCCCCTTTTTCAAAGGGGGAAACTAAAAAAGAGAGGGGGAGACTTGATAGCTTCTCTCTTTATTAAAGGGAGATAAGAGAGGGATTTGGCGAGGGGCAAAGGGGTGGCATCTCCGGGCTAAGCGGCGGATGATATGGGGTGGCCTGGGTGGGAATAGATAAACACCGATGGGGAGGGGTGGGGAAATAAGCCCCGGTGCTTTGACGCTAGGACGGGCTTCTGTTAAAATTGGTATGGTTAATTTCCTGTTTGAGCCACCTCACATCGAGCCCCTATCTAGAAAGATGCGGATACACTAAGCAAGCCCGTCCCCGGACGATAAAAGGAGAATGCTCATGAGTATCGAAGGCAAGGTAGCTCTGGTAACCGGCGGCTCCGGCGGGCTGGGGCGCACGCACTGCCTGTCGCTGGCCAAGGCCGGCTGCAACGTGGCCGTCGGCGCCCACAGCCACCTGGAAAAGGCCGAGGCCGTGGCCGAGGAAATCCGGGCCATGGGGAGGAAGGCGCTGGCCCTGGCCCTGGACGTCGCCAATATAGACGAGGTCGAGGCCGCCGTGGCCAGGGTGGAAAAGGCGCTGGGGCCGGTGGAAATCCTGGTCAACAACGCCGCCACCGGCATCGTGCGGGCGGTTACCATCGTCAGGATGAAGATTCAGGACTGGGCCCATGATATCTCCGTCAACCTGACCGGGCCGTTCAACACCATCAAGTGCTGCCTGCCGGGGATGCTGGAGCGGGGTTGGGGACGCATCATCAATATCTCCTCCATCGCCGGCACCATGGGCGGCGCCGGACAGGCCAGCTACGCCGCCGCCAAGGCCGGGCTCATCGGGCTGACCAAGACGACCGCCTTGGAAAGTGCCCGCAGCGGCGTTACCGCCAACGCCATCGTCCTGGGGGTCTTCGACGCCGGTGCCTTCTACGAGATAGCCCCGGAGTACCGCGAGCGTATCGTCCGCAAGATGGCCCTGCGCCGCCCCGGCGCGCCCCAGGAGCTGAGCAACATCCTCGTCTTTCTGGCCTCGGAGGAATCCAGCTATCTCACCGGCGAGGCCATCGAGGTCAGCGGTGGGGCCAATCTGTTTACGTTTTAGCTAAATTGAAAGGAGTTAATAAATGAGTGAGGCAGTCATCGTCAGCGGCGTCCGTACCGCCATCGGCAACTACGGCGGCGCGCTGCAGGATGTCCCGGCCGTCAAGCTGGGCAGCATCGTTATCCAGGGGGCCTGCGACAAGATAGGCATCCGGCCGATGGGCGACCCCGGCTACGCCCCGGAGTCGCTCAAGGGCGAAACCCTCATCGAGCTGGAGAAGAAATACGCCCACTGGGGCGCCGCGGCGCGGGAGGTCCTGGTGGACGAGGTCATCATGGGCAACGTGGTGCAGGCCGGGCAGGGACAGAACCCCGCCCGCCAGGCGGCCGTCTACGCCGGTGTCCCCAAGGAAGTCAACGCCTTTACCGTCAATAAAATCTGCGCCTCCGGCATGAAGGCGGTGGCCCTGGCCGCCCAGGCCATCCGGGCCGGCGAGGCCGACGTTATCATCGCCGGCGGCATCGAGAACATGAGCAACGTCCCGTACTACGCCCCCAAAATGCGCTGGGGCGCCCGCATGTTCAACGCCGAGATGGTCGACGGCATGGTGCACGACGGCCTCTGGGAGATATTCTATAACTACCACATGGGCGTCACCTCGGAGAACATCGCCGAGAAGTACGGCATCACCCGCGAGGAGCAGGACGCCTTCGCCCTGGAGAGCAACAACCGCGCCCTGGCCGCCACCAAGAACGGCATCTTCAAGGAGGAAATCGTCCCCGTAGAGGTCAGGGTCAAGCGCGAGACGAAGCAGTTCGAAATTGACGAGCACCCCCGCGAGACCTCCATGGAGCTGCTGGCCAAGCTGCCCACCGTTTTCAAGAAGGACGGCTCCGTGACCGCCGGCAACGCCTCGGCCATCACCGACGCCGGAGCGGCATTAGTCATCATGTCGGCGGAGAAGGCCAAAGAGCTGGGCCTCAAGCCGATGGCCACCATCAAGGCCTACGCCGCCGGCGGCGTCGACCCGGCCTACATGGGGCTGGGGGTCGTCCCCTCCACCCGCAAGGTGCTGGAGAAGACCGGCCTGACCCTCGACGACATCGACTACATCGAGCTCAACGAGGCCTTCGCCTCGCAGTCCATCGGCTGCATCCGCGAGCTTGGTTTCGATATGAAAAAGACCAACCTCTACGGCGGCGGCATCTCGCTGGGGCACCCCATCGGCTGCACCGGCGCCCGCATCCTGGTAACCCTGGCCCATGATATGGTGCGCCGCGACCTGAAGTACGGCCTGGCTACCCTCTGCATCGGCGGCGGGCAGGGCATGGCCATGATTCTGGAAAGATAGTGTAAGGGGTAGTTTTTAGTTCTCGGAACATCATTCTCCCTCTCCGAATTGAGAAAATCATCAGGAGGGGGAGACTTTTTATGGGTCTATTTAGATTTCAACGGATATTTCTCCGGGTGCTCCAGATTATCAATCTCCAAGTCAACATCAAGCTCCGGCCAATACAGGTGGTAACCATGCAATAATTGCACGTTCTGTATCGCGCTCAGGGTTTGATCTCGGAAATAGGGATAATCCTCATAATCCAAGAAGTACTCCTCTCCCTTTACATAAAGCCAGATACCGAACGGAGTAATATTCTCAACGCTGACTAAAATGCCTTCGCCAGGCTTTAAGGATTTCATCTTTGTGCTCCTTGATGATTTGCTGAATGTCGTTCAGTTTCGTTGAGTTCAAGCCGAAAGACACGGCTAAGGTAATACCGGGTTCCAGCCAGAATTTTGCCTCACCGTCCTCGGACGTTACGTGAACGTGGATGCGGTCTTCTTCATTGGAAAGAAAGTAGAACCGGTATCCCTTCTCCCTGAATATGGTTGGACTCATCTGATTACAATTTAGCGCAGTTCTCCTCGTTTTGCAATCATGGGGCTAAGCCGCGGATGCCGCGAGGGCAGTTTACCCGCCGAAGCCTAGTGCGCAGGCGGGGCTTGGGTGGGAATAGATAACTCAGCAGGGGAAGGGAGGCTGGATTCCCGCCTGCGCGGGAATGACAAAGAACATTAGTATTTCTTAGTGTAATCCGGGCACCAGGTAGCGTTGGGGCGCTCGGGGCGGCGGCAGGCCCCGCGCCAGTTCCACTTGCAGCTGTCGCACAGCAGCACGTTCATCCCGAACCATTTCTTCAGCCCGATGACGAACCTGTCCCACCCGCCGGGGCCCGCTGGCGCTGTTTTCATAGCTGGATAGTCTCCTCTTTTTCAGTATAGCAAGCCGTTTGCCTTGACACAAATAAGCCCCATACTCTAAACTATTTATGGGATTTTCTTCCCAGTCAGAGCCCCCTCCATCGCCAGCATGAGAACAGGTGCGCCGTCCGGAACCCAAGCCAGAGAGGAGACAAGACCATGACCTACCAGACCATTCTCTACGAAAAGGCCGATGCCATCGCCAAAGTGACCCTCAACCGCCCCGATTCCTTAAACGCCCTCAACAGCGCCGTCTACCGCGAGCTTTACGACGTCTTTGAGGCCATCGAGAACGACGACGAGGTGCGCGTGGTGGTGCTGACCGGCGCCGGAGAAAAGGCCTTCGCCGCCGGCTCGGACGTCGCTGAAATGGCGAATATGGGCCCCATTGCCGCCCAGAAATTCATGGCGACCATACGCAAGGCGTCCGACCGTATTTATAACCTTACCAAGCCGGTCATTGCCGCTATCAGCGGCTACGCCCTCGGCGGCGGCTGCGAGCTGGCCATGTGCTGCGACCTGCGTATCGCCTCGGAGCGGGCCCGCTTCGGCCAGCCGGAGATAAACCTGGGACTGATTCCCGGCGCCTGTGGCACCCAGCGTCTGCCCCGCCTCATCGGCGTGGCCAAGGCCAAGGAAATGATTTACCTCGGTGACATGATTAAAGCCGATGAGGCCCTCCGCCTGGGGCTGGTCAACAAGGTCGTCCCGCCGGAAAGCCTGATGGACGAGGCTATGGAGTGGGCGAAAAAGCTGGCGAGCAAGAGTGGCCCGGTCCTGGCCATGGCCAAGATGGCTATTAACACCGGCATTGATACGGATATTACCTCCGGGTTGAATATGGAAGCCCGGTGTGATGCCCTCTGCTTTGCCACCGAAGACCAGAAAGAGGGCATGAAGGCCTTTCTGGAAAAGCGGCAGGTGGAATTTAAGAACAAATAATCATTGTAAGGAGGTTACACCGTGGCCATTAAAAACGTATTCGTCATCGGAGCGGGCACCATGGGCAACGGCATCGCCCAGGTAAGCGCCCAGGCGGGCTACAACGTGACCATGTCCGACATCAAGGAAGACTTCCTCACCAGCGGCATGGCCACCATCGAGAAGAGCCTGGGCCGCCTGGTGAAGAAGGAGACCCTCACCGAGGACGAGAAGGCCGCCATTATCGGCCGCATCAAGACCACCCTGGACATGAAGGACGCTAAAGACGCCGACCTCGTCATCGAGGCGGCGCCGGAGGTGCTGAACTTAAAGCAAAACATCTTCAAGCAGCTGGACGAAATCTGCAAGGAAGATGCCATCCTGGCCACCAACACGTCGTCGCTGCCCATCGGGGAAATCGCCTCGGTGGCCAAAGACCCGGCGCGGGTCATCGGCATCCACTTTATGAACCCGGTGCCGGTGATGAAGGGCGTCGAGGTCATCCCGGGGCGGCACACCTCCGCGGACACCCTGGAAGCCGCCAAGGAATACGTCAAGAGCATCAACAAGGAGCCCTGCGAGGCCCGCGACTACGCCGGTTTCATCGTCTCGCGGCTGGTGGACGCCATCATCAACGAGGCCGTCCTCTGCGTCATGGACGGCAACCAGCCGGAGGAGGTCGACAAGGCGGTTAAGCTCTGCCTGAACCACCCCATGGGCCCGCTGGAGCTCTGCGACCTGGCCGGGGCCGATATCGTCCTCCACGGCCTGGAGACGATGTACGACGAGTTCGGCGAGCGCCTCATGCCCGCCCCGCTGCTGCGGAACATGGTGCGCTCCGGCGACTACGGGCGCAAGACGGGCCGCGGCTTTTACGATTACACGCAGAAGTAGAGCTCCTTCTCGCTTGATGGGAGAATGTCGGGATGAGGGTAACGTTCATTGCGCTCCTCACCTTAGTCTTCTCCCACGGAGGGGAGAGGCAATTCGGTCTGGTTTTATCGAATAGAGTTCGGAAAAAGGAAAGGAACGAATAATGGCAAACGAGAATGATGTCGTCATCGTCAGTGCGGTGAGGACGCCCTTCGGCCGCTACGGCGGCTCGCTGCGGGACTTCGATTACTACGAGCTGGGCGCCATCCCCATGCGGGAGGTGCTCAAGCGGGTGAACCTCGCCCCGGATAAGGTGGACGAGGTCTTCTGGGGCGTCGGCGATACCTCGGCCTGCCGCGACCCCTATACCCCGGTGGCCGGGCGGCAGTCGCTCATCCGGGCGGGCCTGCCCCACGAGACGGTCTCCATCTCCTTCGACATGGCCTGCGTCTCGGCGATGAACGCCGTCCGGCTGGCCGCCCTGGAGATGAAGGCCGGCGAAATCGAGACGGCCATCTGCGGCGGGGCCACCTCCTTCGGACAGTCGCCGCTGGTCGTCCGCGGGCTGCGTTTCGGCGGCTTCCGCATGGGCGACGTCAAGATGGAAGACCCCCTCTACGCCCTGGGCTACAAGGACTTCAACCCCGTCTCCGTGGACAGCGATAACGTGGCCTACGAGTACGGCTTCACCCGCCAGGACATGGACGAGTGGGCCTTCCGCAGCCACCAGAACTACGGCGCCGCCTGGAACGCCGGCAAGTTCAAGGAAGAAATCATGCCTCTGCAAATCCCCCAGGCCAAGGGCGACCCGGTGACGCTGGACATCGACGAGCAGTACCGCGCCGATACCTCGCTGGAGCGGCTGGCCAAACTCAAGACGGTCTACGATACCCGCGCCATTACCGCCGGCAACGCCCCCGGCCTCAACGACGGGGCCACGGCGCTGCTGGTGATGACGCGCCGCAAGGCCCAGGAATACGGCCTGGAAGTGCTGGCGACGGTCGTCGAGAACGTCTCCATCGCCATTAACGCCAGCCGCATGCCGGAAGGCCCCGGCATCGCCATGAAGAAGGTCGTCGCCAAGGCCGGCCTGAACTTCGACGACATGGCCGTCATGGAAATCAACGAGGCCTTCGCCTGCGTGCCGCTGGTATCGATGATGGTGGCCGTGGACAAGGACAAGGCCAAATACAAGGCCATGGTGGAGCGAATGAACATCAACGGCAGCGCCATTGCCATCGGCCACCCCAATACCGCCAGCGGCGCCCGGCTCGTCATGAACCTTATGTACGAACTGCGGCGGCGGGGCGGCGGCTACGCCCTGGGGGCCATCTGCGGCGGCCTGGCCCAGGCCAACGCCTGCATTATCAAAGTTGAATAACAGTTTGTCATTGCGAGGAGCGTAGTGACGAAGCAATCCCTGCCGTCGGCTTAAGCTATCATGGAGATTGCTTCGGGCTTTGCCCTCGCAATGACGGATAAGAGTAAGTTAAAGGAGTCAGAATGGACGTATCGCAGTTTTCGCTCAAGGGCAAGGTGGCCGTCGTCATCGGCGGGGCCGGGGACATCGGAAAGGCCATCGCCGAGACCATGAGCGGCGCCGGCGCCGACGTGGTCATCTCCAGCCGCAAGCAGGAGAACCTGGACAAGGCCGCCGCCGAAATCACCGCCAAGACCGGCGGCAAAGTCCTGCCGCTGGCCTCGCACATCGCCAAGCTCGACCAGACCAAGCCCTTCGTCGAGCAGGTGAAGAAGGAATGTGGCCGCATCGATATCCTGGTCAACTCCTCCGGCTCGTCCTTCATGGTGCCGCTGGTGGACATCGAGGAGTGGCAGTGGGACGCGGTGATGAACGTCAACCTCAAAGGCCCGTTCTTCCTGGCCAAAGAAATCGCCCCCGTCATGAAGGAGCAGGGCGGCGGCAGCATCATCAACATCACCTCCTACATGGGCGTGCGCGTCGAGGAGTCGCTGGGGGCCTACTGCATCTCCAAGGCCGCCGTGATGCACATGACCCGCGCCATGGCCAAGGAGTGGGGCAAGTGGAACATCCGCGTCAACGCCATCGCCCCGGCCTGGGTGCACAGCCACCTGGCCGACCCCTTCCTCCAGATGCCCGGCGTCAACGACCGCATGCTGGCCCAGACGGTCATCGGGCGCTTCGGCGAGCCGGACGACGTGGCCGCCATCGCCCTCTACCTGGCCTCGGACGCCGCCAGGAATCAGACGGCCGGCATCTTCCCGCTGGACTACGGGATGCTGACCTAAAAGATAAGCTAATAATCGGATAAGGAGGCTTCCTATGTCTTTAAAGGGTAAAGTTGTCCTGGTAACCGGGGCGCGGCAGGGGCTGGGCAAGTCCATCTCGCTGGGCATGGCCGAGCAGGGGGCCGACCTGGTCGTCTGCGACCGCGTCACCGACGACGGCAAGCTGGACGAGACGGCCAGGGAAATCGAGGCCCTCGGCTCCAGGACCCTGACCATGGGCGGCGACATTACCGTGGAGGACGACGTCAACGAAATCGTCAACAAGTCCCTGGAGAAATTCGGCAAGATAGACGTGCTGGTGAACAACGCCGGCGTCACCGCCCAGGACTCGTTCCTCAACCTGCCTTACCGGCGCTGGCGGCTGATTCTCTCCGTCAACCTGGACGGCGTCTTCCTCTGCACCAGGGTCGTCCTGCCCCATATGCTGGAGAAAAAAAGCGGCACCGTCATCAACGTCTCCTCCATCCTGGCCAAGCAAATCCGCATGAACATCGCCTACGGCGTCACCAAGGCCGGCGTGGAGCGTTTCACCCTGGGCCTGGCCCACGAGATGCGCCGCGAGGAGGGCATCGCCATTACCTGCGTGCGGCCCTACTTCGTCAAGACGGACGTGGTCATGGGCTTCATGGAGGGGCGCGATACCTCCGACTTCGAGGAGCCCGTCATCTGGCAGAAGTACCCCGCCATGGTGGCCGCCGCCCCGCCCCAGGACGTCACCGGCAAGATACTGGACAAGGCCGCCCTGGAGGAGATGTTCGGCAAGGTGGAGTAAATAGTCCGCCGGAAATTTTTGAATAGATAAGCCCGGTCTCGCCGGTATTGCGTATCGGGAGGGGTCGGGCTTACTTTTTCCGCCGCCCCCGGTAGAACTGCGGCACCAGCAGCAGCGCCGCCAGCGACGAGACCACCATGGCCACCCACATTACCGCCGCCGCCTGGGTATGAATACGCAGTGGTGAGAAGAACATCGCCGAAAGCCCGATGCCCAGCCCGAAGGCGTTGGCCAGCACCGGCCGCGACACGGTGGTGAGCGCCTCGTCGACCGAGGCCTCCTTGCTCAGGCCGCGACTGCGGTAGTAGTAAATCCCGGAAAGCAAATGGATGGAGTAGTCCACCCCCACGCCGATGGCGATGGCGGAGAGGTTGGCCGTCATCAGGTTGAGGTTGAAGCCGGTCATGGCCAGCATCCCCAAAATGGCGGCGATGGTCAGGGCGATGGGCAGGAGTCCCGCCAGGGCGGCGGTAACGCGGCGCAGCGTAATCCAGAGCATGAGGAAGATGAGCGCCAGCGCCAGCCCCAGGCTCTGCACCTGGCTGCGCACCACCAGCCGGTTCATCTCGTTGAAGAGCACCGGCATGCCGGTAATGATGCGCAGCGTATCGTCGTGGGTGGCGACGAAGTCCTGGATAACCTGGATGTCTTCCGAGCTGAGGTCTTCGGTGCGGACGACCATCTTGAAGCCGTCGCTGGAGACGAAGCTGTCCAGCTGGCCGGAGCCGAATTGTGTCAGCATGGCCTGGAGCCGGGCCGGGTCGTCGGGGTAGCCCGCCTGCCCGGTGAGCATATGGTTCACCCCGGCGATGAGGTCGAAGGCGGAGAAGGCGCTGCGGACGCCGGGCAGTTGCTCCAGCTCGCGCTCGGTGGCCAGCACCCGGTCGGCGAAGGCGCTGTCCAGCAGGGACAGCTTGCCGCGGGGGGAGACTATCTCCCCGGTGAGGGGAATGGCGCTGCCGAAGCCCTGCTCGACGCGGTCGAAGGTCTGGCGTATCTCCGAGCTTTCCTTAAAATAGGTCAGCTGGTTGGACTCCACCTCCAGCCTGGGGATGAAGACGGCGGATACCACGAAGATGGCGGCGAAGACGGCCGGCACCAGCAGGCGCCGCCGCGACGCCCCCAGGACGAAGTTGGTGAGCCAGGCGTCCTGGCCGGCCGGGGTCTGGGCGGGGAGCTTGATACGGGAGAGCACCGCCGGCAGGAAGAAGATGGCCACGAAACCGGCGTAGCCGATGCCCAGCGTCACGAAGATGCCCATGTGCCGCATCGGCACCACCTCCGTCCAGGCGAGCGAGGCGAAACCGGCCATCGTCGTCAGGGTGGCCAGCAGGATGGGCGTGCCCACCATCCCCAGCGTGGCCACGGTCAGCTCGCGGCGGTCTTGATATTGCCGCATGTTGTCCAGGAAGTGGCTGGCGTAGTGCAGGCCGTAGGCCGAGCCCATCACCAAAATAAAGAGGGGACTCAAGACGGTAAGCAGGTTGAGGTCCTGCCCGCTCCAGAAGACCGTCCCGAACGTCCAGAGGGCGGCGAACCAGGCCGGAATCATCGCCAGGATGGTAAAGCGGAAGCTCTTGAGGATATAACGGAAGACCAGCAGCACCAGGATGATGGCGCAGGGCGGCAGTATGCAGAGGATGACCACCAGGTAGCCCCAGATGGTATCCTTGATGACCTCGTTGCCGGCCAGGGCGAAGCTCACCGGGCCGGTCTCCGCCAGTGTTTCCAGCGCTTTTATCACCTCGGAGGCGTCGGCGTCCATCTCCAGGCTGACGGTGAGGATGCCGTTACGCTCGTCGGCGGTGAGGAACTGGCCGGTCATGAAATAAGTATCGGCGATGTAGTCCCGCAGCTCGCCGGGGTGCGCCGCGATGAGGGCGGCGTCCACCGGGGCCATCGTCCCGCTGGGCGAGATTACCTCCGCCGGGATAAAGCCCTGCACGACGGCAACTCCGGGGATGGCGGCTATCTCGTTCTGGAGGTTAAAGACGTCGCGGAGGCTGGCCTCGTCCAGCAGCGAGCCGTCGGACTCGATGAGCACCGAGATGGTCTCGCCGCTGGCGTACTTTTCGTTGAGGGCGTGGTACTCGTCGGCCTTGGGGTTGCCCTGGGAAAAGAAACTGAGGAAATCGGCGTCGAGGTTGAAGCGGAAGAAGGACGCCAGCGAGACCAGATTGACGATGATGACGAAGGCGATGACGAGCCTGGCGTGGTCGTAGATGAAACCGGCGAGCTTCTGCAACGGACTTTCCTTTACCAGCCTCTATTATATGATATCAGCTCGCGGTTTGTCACCGCCGTCAGACCAGCAGCGCCCTCTCCAGCCGCCGGAAGAGGTCGGGCGCGGCGCCCTGCGCCTCCAGATAGCCCCTGACCGAGCCGTATTTACGGCAGAGCGCTGCCAGGAACAGGCTCATTGATTCGTGGGTGGCTTCCCAGAAATAGCCCGGCAGCGGCAGGACGTCTTGGGACATCTCGGGGTCGCTGTTTATCCGTGCCAGGAGCTCTTCCATACAGGGAGCCGACAGCGTATAGTCTGCAATGACATCCTCGTCGCTGACACCCAGGACACTCAACAGGGCCGCCGCCAGGATTCCGGTGCGGTCTTTGCCGACGGCGCAGTGGAACACCAGGGGGTGGTTTTCCGGGTTGGCGATGACTTCCAGCGCCTGAATAATGCGACCGCCGAACTCCTCGTGCTTGATGAGCTGTAAATAGAATTGGCCCATGTTGGTCATTGTTTGGTAGTGACGCTCGTCCTCTTCACGGTCGCCGCCGGCGATGAAGGAGATGTGGTGGTATTTGATGCCGGTTTCATAAAGCGGGCTGGCCCCCTGCTGCGCTACTTCCATGGTGCTCCGCAGGTCAACCACGGTGGCAAGTCCTATCTCCCCGGTCAGCCGGGTGAGGTCGCCGGGGGTGATATTACGGAACTCGCCGCTGCGGAAGAGGCGCCGCCAGGCCACCGTGCGGCCGTCGCGGGCAGGGTAGCCGCCCAGGTCGCGGAAATTTATAATGGCGTCGAAGGCGATATGGCGGGGATATGGCTCCGGCATACTGTTATCGCTCATGCCAGCCGGAAGAGCGGCCGGGCCCCCTCGCCGGCGGAGTACTTGTCGCCGGGGAAGACCTTATGCCCCATGGTTACTTTTTTGCCGATGAGCTCCATCGTGGCGGTAGCGGGGTCGACGCCCGCCAGGTTGCCCATAATCCAGGGGCCGGCGTCCAGCGCCACGATGACGATGATATAGGGTATTTCCGCCTCGCGTCCCTCGGCGGCCACGTAGACGGTGGTGAAGGTCTTGATTTTACCGCTCCCGCTTACCTCCACGACCTCCATGTCCGGGCTCTGGCACTGGCGGCAGACCATCTTGGGCGGGATGGTGATGGCCCCGCAGGCGCGGCACTTGAGCCCCAGCAGCCTGTCCTGCTTGAGGGCCTCGTTATAATCCCTGAAAATCAGCTTGTGTTCCATTTACCAGCCCCTCTGGAAAATCATGTTGACCAAAGTGCCGCCGTCGCCGCCCAGGGTATCGGTCAGGGCGGTGCGGGCGCCTTCTACCTGGCGCTCCGGCTCCACCTCGCCGCGCAGCTGGCGCACCACCTCGTAGACCTGCCCCGCCCCGGTGGCCCCGATGGGATGCCCCTTGGCCTTGAGGCCGCCGGAGGGGTTGACGGCTACTTTGCCGCCGATATCGGCCTCGCCGCGCTCCCAGGCCGCCCCGGCGGTGCCGTAGTCGAAGAATCCCAGGCTCTCGGCGGCAATCAGGCTGGCGATGGAGAAGCAGTCGTGCAGCTCGCAGAGGTCGATGTCCTCCGGCCTGACCCCGGCCATCTTATAAGCCTCCTGCGCGGATACCTCCCGCGCCCGTATCCTCGGCAGGTAGTCGCTCTGGTTGCCCAGCGGGCCGCAGGACGACTGCCCCACGCCGCAGACGTAGACGGGCTTGGCGGTGAGCTTTTTAGCGGCCTCTTCCGAGGCCAGCACCACGGCGGCGGCGCCGTCGGAGAAGGGGCAGCAGTCGTGCAGGGTCAGTGGCGTCGAAACCACGAAGCTCCCCAGCACCTTTGCCACCGTCATGTCGGCGTTCTTGCCGAAGAACTGCGCCTTGGGGTTGACCGCGCCGTGCCGGTACGACTGGATGGACACCCGCGCCATCTGCTCGCGGAGCTTGTCCAGGGGGACGTTATAGGTATCGGCGTAGAGGTGGGTCAGCATGGCGAAGACGGCCGGGAAGGTGATGCCGGCGGGGTATTCGTAGCGGGCGTCGCTGAACATGGCGAAGGTGCGCGTCGCCAGGCCGGTGCCCATGGTGGCCGCCCGCTCCACGCCCCCGGCCAGGACGATATCGTAGTAGCCGGAGGCCACCCACATCCAGGCGTCGCGGATGGCCATGCTGGCCGAGGCGCAGGCGCCCTCGTAGCGGTTGGCGGGCACGTAGAGGCAGCCGATGTTCTCGGCGGCGAAGGAAGGTATCATCCCCTGTCCTTCGGCGAAATCCCCCAGGACGTTGCCGACGAAGAGGGCCTTGATGTCCCTGGGCTTGAGGTCGGAGGCCGCGATGGCCTCGGTGGCGGCCTCGGCGAAGAGCTCCACCCCGGTCTTTTCCTGCGGGCCGCTGAAGCGCGTCTCGCCCACGCCGACGACGGCTACTTTTTTCATAAACGACCTCCCGGTCAGGGCGTATCGGTATCTGGCGTATGAGTAATTAAGGGACTATGTTGCGCAGAATTATCAACGGCTGATATTACCAGATTAGCCTTTTTGGGAGGTGGCTGTCAAACAGAAAGCATCATTCAGGCAGCACCCGGCGCAGCGGGGGCGCGGGCGGCAAGCCTCCTTGCCCAGTTTCACCAGCAGGGCGTGGTACTCGTTGAAGAGGGGGGCGTCGGCGGGGAGGTTATCCATGAACATGGCTTGCCAGGCGGCGTAGCTGTCGGCGGTGGGGGTCATGCCCAGTCGGGCGAAGCTGCGGCGGGTGTAGGCGTCGATGACGAAGACGGGTTTTTCCCCGGCGTAAAGCAGGATGGAATCGGCGGTCTCCTCGCCGATGCCGTGAACGGCTAAAAGCTCGCGGCGCAGCTCGGCGGTATCGCGGGAGAACATCCTGTCCAGGCTGTCCCGGTAGCGCTCGCCGAACCACTCGACGAAAGCCATGAGGCGCCCGGCCTTGACGTTATAGTAGCCGCAGGGGCGAATCAGGTCGGCCAGCCGGGACGGCGCAAGTTCGCGCAGGGAGGCGGGCGAGAGCTTTTCGGCGGCGCGCAGGTTTTCTATCGCCTTCGCGACGTTCGTCCAGGCGGTGTTCTGGGTGAGGATGGCCCCCACGATGACCTCGAAAGGCCCGCCGGCGGGCCACCAGTGCTGCGGCCCGTAACGGGCGTAGAGCCGTTCGTAGATGCGGGTGAGCCGTCGGCCTAGCGCCTCTCCCATGCCACTTATGCCAGCGGCGTCAGCGTCAGCAGCTTGCGGGCGATGCCGGGATACTTGGCGATGAAGACCAGCTCGTCCTCGACGAGGGGTTTCTGCGAGGCGACGTTGGCGTAGCGCACCAGCTCCAGAATCTCGTTGGCCTTTTCCCGCTCGGGGAACTTGACGGGCACGGGCAGCTTACCCATGACGTGGGAGAAGCCGGAGATGCCGCCGTACTCGCCGGTACAGATTTCCCGGCCGCTCTCGACAAACTCCGGGTCGCCCCGGCCCAGCTCCTCGTAGTCGTAAAGCTCGTAGTTCTCCGGGTCTTTGAGGACGCCGTCGGCGTGGATGCCCGATTCGTGGGCGAAGGCGTTGGCGCCGACGCCGGGCTGGTTGATGGGGATGGGCACGCCGAAGGCGTAGCTGGCGAACTTGGCGATTTTCCAGGCCATGGAGAGATTGACGTTACCGCCCAGCTTGTACTTTTCGGCGGTTTCCTTGGACTTTCTGGCCGCCAGGATGATGGCGATGAGGTCGGCGTTGCCGGCGCGCTCGCCGATGCCGTTGATGGTGGTGTTGATGTAGGCGTCCTGCCCGCCGTCGATGGCCCCCATCGCCCCGGCGATGGAGTTGGCCACGGCCATGCCCAGGTCGTTGTGGCAGTGCAGCTCGATGGGCAGGCCGGTCTTCTCCGCCAGCGTGCGGGCGTTCTTGTAGATGGTGAAGGGGTTATCGTAGCCCAGTGTATCGCAGTAGCGGAGGCGGTCGGCGCCGTGCTCCCGGGCGGCCAGACCGAACTCCACCAGGTAATCAACGTCCGTCCGCGAGGCGTCCTCGGCGTTGACGCCCAGCGACTTGACGCCGTGGGCGCGGGCGGCATCGGCGGCGGCCATCATGTCCTTGATGATGTCGCTGCGGGTCTTGCGCCCCTGGAACTTGCCCTCGATCATCTGGTCGGAGGTGGAGATGGAGATGTTGAGGTGCTGAAGCTGGGGCACGTTGCGGAAGGTGGCCTCCACGTCGGTGGAGATGGCGCGTATCCACCCGCCCAGCCTGAGCGGCTTGATGACGCCGATTTCGGCCAGCTCCAGGTTGGCCTTGAGATAGTTTACTTCGTGGCGGGTGGTGGGAAAGCCGAACTCGCTCTGGAAGACCCCCATCTCGTTGAGATAGATATTAATCATGGTCTTTTCCAGCTTGGAAAGGCCGAGCCGGGCCGTCTGCACGCCGTCGCGGTTGGTAACGTCTAAAAGATACATTTTGGGCATGAATACCTCCTGCCAGGCGGGGACATAGCCTGCAATTATCCACACAATCCCATCCTAATCTTAGCACACGGTTTTAACTACAGGCAAACAAGCTCCGGTATTTATACTCAAATATAGTATCCAGCCTCAGGGGTTCATTACAGTCTGTTTGTTGACAATTAATCGTGATGTGATATAATGTGATTAACATCGTGTTCGATGTATTATAGATTTAGCTGACTCATAATTTCGTATTAACCAGGATACAAATCACGACATATTTATACGGGCATTATCGTCTAAATTATAGATATTGAGGAGGTTCGGAATGACTTTTCCAACGATGGCGGTTGATTGGGAAGAGAGGGTCAACTACGAAAGATTACGTCAGGAGAGGCTGGCCAAAGCCAAGCAACAGCTGGCAGCCCATAACCTGGGGGCCTTAATCTGCTTCGATTTTGATAATATCCGGTATATCACCGGTACGCACGTCGGCGAATGGGACCGGAACAAAATGCAACGCTACGTCATTCTGCCGGAAGGCGCCGCCCCCATTCTTTACGACCCCGCGGCCGCCGCCAAGCGCAAGAGCGCGCCCTGGATTGCCGATAGAGTCTTCCCGGCGGTAGGCTCGATGAGGGGTTCTATACCTCCCGAAGTGGGCAATATCGAGGCCCTGGCCAAATCGGTGAAGGATGTCCTTTCGGAATACGGGGTGGCCGATAAGCCCGTCGGCATCGACATTATCGATGTCCCGTTCCTGAAGGCGCTGGAAAAAGAGGGCATCAATGTGGTCGATGGCCAGGAAACGATGCTGGCGGCCCGTATCGTAAAAACCCGGGACGAAATAGAACTGCTGAAACTCGCCGCCGCTCTGGTGGACGCCGCTTACGGCGAAATCGTGAGAAACCTCAAACCCGGCATCAGGGAAAACGACCTGGTGGCTATCGCCAATCACACGCTGTACACCCTGGGGTCGGACCTGGTGGAATGCGTCAACTGCGTTTCCGGCCCACGCTCTCAGCCTCATCCGCATACCTTTGCTGACCGGGTTATCCGCCCGGGAGACATGGTCTTCCTGGATATCATGCACTCCTTCAACGGCTACCGAACCTGCTATTACCGCACCTTTGTTTGCGGCAAGCCCACCAAGGACCAGATTGAAGCGTACGATAAAGCCTGGAAATGGCTGAAGCTTTCCATCGACGCCGTGAAACCGGGCGCCACCACGGCCGATATCGCCAAATGCTGGCCTAAGGCCGAGGAGTTCGGCTACAAAGACGAGAAGGAGGCCTTCTTGTTACAGTTCGGCCACGGCGTCGGGATGAGCATCTGGGAGAAGCCGATTATCTCGCGGCTTTTCTCCTTTGACTACCCCTTCAAGATGGAGGAAGGCATGACCTTCGCCCTGGAGACCTATTGCCCCTCCGCCGACGGGCAGGGAGCCGCCAGAATCGAAGAAGAGGTGGTGGTTACCAAGGACGGGTGCGAGCGGTTGTTCAAGTTCCCCTGCGAAGAGCTGATTTCCTGCGGGATACCGGGCGCCACGGGTTACTAGGGTAAGAAGGTGAATATGAGTAGTAAAAAGATAGGCTTTATCGGGCTGGGAAACATGGGGCAACCCATGTCGGCCCGGCTCCTGGCGGCCGGATATCACCTCACGGTTTACGACGTAGTAGCGTCGAAGGTAAGCGAGATGGAGAAACAGGGTGCTCACGGAGCCGGTTCTCCCGCCGGCGTGGCCGCCGGAGCCGATATCATCATCACGATGATTTCCAACGGACGGGTACTGAAAGAGATAGTCACCGGCAGTAACGGCCTGCTCGGTTCGGCACGGCCGGGCGCGGTACTGATTGACATGAGCACCATCGACCCGGAAAGCTCCAACGATGTCGCCGGGGCCGTGCGCGCCAAAGGTCTGGCCATGCTGTGCGCCCCGGTCTCGGGGAGTACCACTTTGGCGGAGAGCGGCCAGCTGACTATCTTCGTTTCCGGTGATAAACAGGTCTTTGATAGCTCCCAGGCCGTCCTGAAGAACCTGGGGCAGAAGATATACCATGTCGGCGAAAAGGCCGAGGCGCGCTATATCAAACTGGCGCTTAACATAATGGTCGGCACGACCCTGCAAATGCTGGCCGAGGCGCTGGTATTCGGGGAAAAGGCCGGCATTAGCCCTGCCAAGCTGTTAGACCTGATAATGAACAGTGTCGTCGCCTCGCCGCTTATCGGCTATAAGGCCGGCCCCCTCAGCAAGAAGGACTATACCGCCGCCTTTACCGTGGATAATATGGCCAAGGATTTTGAACTGGCCCTGTCGGCGGGCGGGAAGCTCAAGACCCCCATGCCGGTGGCCGCCCTGGTGCATGACTTTCTGGGCAGGCTTCAGGCAACGGGTCGGGGGAACCTGGATTTCTCGGCCCTGGTGCAGCTGGTCGAGGAGAGGGCCGGCGCCAGGTAACGCATCACCGCCACCGCGCAAGAGCTTGTTCTGCCCGCGTGAGGGAAAATGTCAATTTCCGGGGAACGAGACTGCTTTAAACGATGAAAGCTAATACCAGGGCCGATAACCCAGGCCAGGACGCCGCGGCGCTCGGGCCGTACCGGATTCTTGATTTGACGGAATACGGGGGACTCCTCGGGCCGCGCACTCTGGCCGACCTTGGCGCGGACGTCATCAAAATCGAGCCGCCGGGGGGCAGCCCTTCCCGAATCGGGCCTTACTACAAGGACATCGCGCACCCGGAAAAGAGCCTTTTCTGGTTCGCTTACTGCCTCAACAAACGCGGCATTACCCTGAACCTTGAAGAGGAAGCCGGGCGGGAAATCTTTAAAAAACTGGTCGGGAGCGCCGATGCCGTCATCGAGTCCTTTCCGGCGGGGTATCTAAACGGCCTGGGGCTGGGATACGAAGATTTGGCCAGGATAAAGCCGGATATCGTCATGGCTTCGATAACCTGGTTCGGGCAGACCGGGCCGAAAGCTGACTATCTGGGCTGCGACCTGGCGGCGTGGGCCAGCGGCGGCTGCCTGTACATCTGCGGCGACGGCGACCGTCCCCCCGTGTGGATTAGCTTTCCGCAGGCCCAGCTCTTCGGCGGCATGGACGCCGCCAACGCCACCGTCTCGGCCCTGTACTACCGCGAGATGCACGGGAAGGGGCAGCACCTGGATATATCCCTCCAGGAGTGCGCCGTTTCGCCGACACTGCGAACCACGGTCTTCTGGGCGCTGAACCAGTACGAACTCCAGAGGTCGGGGCTGGCCTTGATTGAACCCACGCGCCATATTCGCTTCGGGATGAGCCTGCCCTGCAAAGACGGCACCGTCATTATCTACATGATGGGGGCGACCGCCCCGTTCACCACCTCGATGCAGAACCTGGTGGCCTGGATGGACGAGGCAGGCGCCGCTCCCGACTGGCTGAAGGAGATTGACTGGGTGACGGATTACGACGCCTCCAAAATAGACCAGGCCTTTATCGACCGGGTGGAAGGCACGGTGGCACGGTTCATCGCGGAAAAGACCAAGCGCCAGCTGTACGAGGAGGGCATCAAGAGGCGGATGTTGATTGCTCCGATGCAGAACAGCCGGGAGGTAAGCGAGGACGCGCAGCTGCAATACCGCGATTTCTGGACGAAGGTGCGGCATCCCGAGCTTGACGATGAGCTGACCTACGTCGGCCCGTCAATCGGGCTTTCGGAAACGCCCGTCAGGGTCTATCGGAAGGCGCCTCTCATCGGCGAGCATAACCGGGCCGTATACGGTGAACTCGGGTTTTCCGATAGCGAAATCGGTAATCTCCGGAAAGCGGGGGTAATCTAAGGACAAATGGGCCAGAAGCTGTTTGAAGGATTGAAGATTGCCGAGTTCGCCTGGGTGATTGTCGGGCCGGCCTCTTCGCGGTATTTCGCCGAGCACGGGGCGACGGTAATTAAAATCGAAAGCCACCTGCGCCCGGAGACGCTCCGGTTTTTATCCCCCTATCCGGAAGGGAAGCCGGGCCTGAACCGCAGCATGTATTTCGGCAAGTTCAACGCCAACAAGCTCAGCCTGAGCCTCAACATGGGTACCCCCCGGGGCATCGAGGTGGCCTGGCGGCTTATCAAATGGTGCGATATCATGACCGAGTCCTTCACCCCTAGCGTCATGAAGAAGTGGGGGCTTGACTATCCCGAAGTTCGCAAGGTAAGGCCGGATATTATCTACCTGAGCACCTGTATGCAGGGCAAGTCCGGCCCTCATTCCGGTGTGGCCGGTTACGGAACCATGCTTACCGGCCTGACGGGCATCGACGATTTGAGCGGCTGGCCGGACCGCCCCCCCAGCCCCCCCTGGGACGCCTACACCGATACTATCTGTCCCCGGTTTAATGCCGCCGCATTGCTGGCGGCGCTGCTTTACCGGCGCCGTACCGGCCAGGGCCAGCTAATCGAGCAGTCGCAGTACGAAAGCTCGCTGCAGTTCTTAGCTCCGGTGGTGATGGACTATCAGGTAAACCGGAGGGTAAACAGCCGGGCCGGTAATCGCCTTGATGGCGCCGCTCCCCACGGCGTGTTTCCCTGCCGGGGCGACGACTCCTGGATAGCCATCGGGGTCTGCAACGATGAGCAGTGGCAGGGGCTGTGCCGGGCCCTGGGGGAACCTGCCTGGAGCACCGATGACGCCCTGGCCACCCTGGCGGGTCGCAAGCAAAACGAAGACGAGCTGGAGAAAAAGCTGGCCGCCCGGACGGCCCGGTTCGCGGCCGCGGAGCTGGAATCGATTTTGCAGCAGGCCGGGGTGCCCGCGCACGCCGTATCTAAAGCTCAGGACTTGTTTGCGGATGAACAACTCCGTCATCGAGGGTTTTTTACCTGGCTTAAGCACTCGGAAATGGGAGAGGTTCCCTATGAGCCTCAATCCACATATATCATGTCGAAAACACCCCGAAAGATAGACCGGCCCTCTCCCTGCCTGGGAGAGCATAATCTGTACGTTCTCAAAGATATTTTGGGGTATAACGATGACCAGATTGCCAACTTCATTTCAGAAGGCGTGGTCATGTTTTAGCCTTTTCCATCCTCCCCAAAATAATCTGAAAAATAAGAATGCCATAACTTGAAAGGAGCGACTATGATAACCTCAGCAGAATGGAGGAAGCGGCTGTATGCTATGCAGCCCAATATCTATATTGGCGGCGAACGTTTAAGAAGGGATGCTCCTCAACTGGAGAGGCCCATCAATGTCGTGGCTACCACCTTTGATTGTGCCGCCGACCCCGCCTACTCAGCTCTGATGTTGGCCAGCTCTCACATTACGGGAAGTAAGGTCAACCGCTTCTGTAATATTCACCAGAGCTGGGAGGATTTAGTCAATAAGCAGAGAATGACCCGGGAGCTCTGCCATAAAACCGGAGGTTGTATTCAGAGATGTATGGGCATAGATGCTACCAATGCCCTATACGTAGTGACTCATGATACGGATCAGAAATATGGCACGGAGTATCATAAGCGTCTTCTGGCCTGGGTGGAGAATTTCCAGAAGCAAGATATGGTGGCTAACTGTGCCCAGACGGATGTTAAGGGAGACCGAAGCAAACGACCCCACGAACAGGTTGACCCGGACCTTTACTTAAGGATTGTGGAAAGGAAGAGTGACGGGATTGTCGTGAGGGGGGCTAAAGCCCATAATACCATTGCCCCTTACGCTGAGGAACTGATTGTGGTGCCTACCCGCTCGCTTACCCCCGAAGAATCAGACTGGGCGGTAGCCTTTGCTGTTCCAGCCGATGCCGAGGGTGTAAAACAAATCGTGAGATTAGCTAATATCCGGGAAAGAATCTCGCTGAAGGCTCCCATTGCTAACTATTCCGATGCTGAGTCCTTAACGGTATTTGATAACGTCTTTGTTCCCTGGGATAGGGTCTTCCTGTGTGGGGAGACGGATATGGGAGGCAGACTGGCCCTTCAGTTTGCCGAATATCACCGTCATAGCTATACCGGATGCAAACCCGCCATTACGGATATAATCCTGGGAGCTACAGCCCTGGTAGCGGGATATAACGGGGTGGGCAATGCCCAGCATATTCGGATGAAGCTGGCCCATCTAATCGGTGTTGCCGAGCTGGTAGATGCGGCCGGGATTGCTGCCGCTGTCAACGCTAAGAAGACCGGATCAGGGGCTTATATTCCGGATAGTAAATTCGTAAATGCCGGGAGAAGGTTGGCCGGGGAAAATATCTTCCATGAGTGGGAGATACTGTGTGATGTAGCTGGAGGCTGGTATGCCACCCTTCCCTTTGAGCAGGATTGGATAAACCCCGAAACAAAGGGTTATCTAGAGAAATATACCATGCGTAACCCCCAGATTTCCGCAGAGAACCAGCACCGTTTATTCCGCCTGATAAGCGACTACATGACTACCAGCTGGAGCGGGGTGCAGCTGGCCGGCCAGTATCATGGCGGAGGCTCACCCATTATGGAGACTATTGGTCTCTTAAGGGATTACGATATTCAGTCCAAGATGGATATTGTGAAGACCCTGGCGGGGATATCTCTGGATGACCCTGAGGGATAACAGCTGGTTCTTGAGTTAAAGGAGAAGCAGGATGGATATCAGACTGGATAACAAGGTTGCCTTAGTCACCGGGGGAAGCCGGGGAATCGGGAAATCCATTGCCATGGCTTTGGCCCAGGCAGGAGCGGACGTGGCCGTTAGTGATATTTTGGTGGAGGACGGCTTGCTGGGCAAGGTGGTTGAGGAGATAACCGGCTTGGGGAGGAGGGCTATCGGGGTCAAGGCGGACGTAAGCTGCAAGGCCGATGTCACGGCCATGGTAAAGGAGACCGTAGCCAAGCTGGGCAGGATAGATATCCTGGTAAATAATGCCGGTTTAAATGTGGTAGGGCCTTCTATGGATTTGGAGGAAGCCCGCTGGAAGTATGGGATTGACGTCATGCTAACGGGTGTATTCTTCGGCTGCCAGGCGGCGGCTAAAGAAATGGCCCGGCAAAAGGGCGGGAAAATCATTAACATCTCCTCCATTTACGGGATTTCCGGTATTCCGGAAAGGGCCTGTTACTGCAGCGTCAAAGCAGCCGTTATCCAGCTTACCAGGGTCTTAGGCTGTGAATGGGCGAAATACAACATTAACGTGAATGCTGTCGCCCCGGGCTATGTTAAGACCCCGCAGATTGAGAGTTTGATTGCCCAGGGAACCATTGATGAGAGCGGCCTGGCCGGCCGGACACCCATGGGAAGGCTGGGAAAGGGGGAGGAAATAGCGGAAGCCGTGGTTTACTTAGCTTCGGATAAAGCCGACTACATTACGGGCCACACCCTGGTTGTGGACGGAGGCTGGACGGCTTTCGGCTATCTGGAATCCTGGCTTAGTAGCAATAGCTAAGAAGTAACGGACTAAACATAACGATAAGAAAATGAATTGGAGGTTTATGGCATGTAATAGAATGTTTGCCTCCCGCCGGAGGAATTCGAGCTCCTATTAGTTAGTCGGGAGAATTAAGAGATACTCCACCGGACTCTCCTGATTGTATATACCCAATCCTGAAAGAATAATAGTAATAAGGAGAAGCGGAAGTGAAAATTACCAAAGTCGAAATAATCCCCGTAAAAATTCCACCTCGTATAGAATTTCGTACCTCTATGGGACACAAAATGGGCAGCCATTACAACATCGTAAAATTAATAACCGATGAGGGTTTGGTAGGTCTCGGCAATGGTACCAGCTACAGCAACCCCCAGGCCCAGGAGAAAATCGTCATCGGGATGAGAAATGCCGCCAGGCAAGCCATTATAGGGCAAGACCCGATGAATACGGACCTTATCTTGAACCGTATTGAGGCGGCCCTCGGTGAAGGCATGATTGGCGATAATTCGAGAATCCTGGCCGTGTTTGACTATGCCCTGTATGATCTGAAAGGGAAAATTCTCGACGTTCCCGTATATGACCTGCTGGGAGGACTCTGCCGGGATAAAATACCGCTGGAATGGATTACCATCATGGACGAACCCGCGGCGCAGGCCGAACTGGCGTCGACATATATCAAGGCTGGATTTCATAGTCTCAAGATGCATATCGGCCTGGATCACAAGATGGCTGTCGAGAGGTTTAGAACCGTACGCGAGGCCGTTGGCCCGGATATTCCCATCGGGATAGACATGGCGGGGGTGTGGAGGGCCCACGATGCCATCCGGCTGATTGAAGACCTGGATAAATATGACCTTCACTTTGCCGAAGACCCGGCGGTACCGTTTGACGCCGATGGCTTTTTATCCGTCAAAAACAGGACCTGCGTGCCTCTGGTTGCCGACAGGTGCGCCCGGTCTATTAATGAAGCCTATAACCTGATAAAGATACGGGCGGTCGATAGTTTCCATTGTCTTCTGGACAAAGTCGGCGGTATTCGCAAGGCAGTGCTGTACACCAACCTCATCGAAGCGGTAGACCTGGATTACGCCATTTGTGTTATGGGAGTCGGCATCTCACATGCCGCCGGCGCCCATTTTGCCGTATCGCGGGCAAAAAGAGCTGGATTCCATGAGTTTAATGATGAAATTGGCTTAAGCCTGTATACCTACGGAGCTACCGGGACAAAGGATGTTACCACTGACATAACTAAAGAAATGAGCGGCACGATAGAGAATGGCTGTCTGTAT
>Ga0307445_10000259_pt1 | contig 27102 bp, 24 predicted proteins | sample SalMarSW160330MG_FD_202147 | JGI IMG/M metagenome (GOLD analysis project Ga0307445, IMG submission 202147) | Salt marsh sediment microbial communities from the Plum Island Ecosystem LTER, Massachusetts, United States - SW1603-30 | ecosystem: Environmental > Aquatic > Marine > Intertidal zone >... | reverse complement strand
TAAAGCAATTCACGCGCCGTGTTTTTTCAACCATTCATTAACACCGATCTTCTTCATTTCATGGAGTCTTTGGACGGCTCGTGCATGGTGTTCGTAGTTCTTCATCCATTCTTCAAGGATAAAACAAGGGCAATCAACACACTCTGCACAAAATTCCAGGTGTCTTTCATATACGCAGCATTTTAAGATCTTACACCCAGGTGACCAGTGATGTCCGGTGCGATCAGAACGGCAACCATCACATCTTATCTTATCTGGACCGACATTCTGCTCTTTCCAGTAATCGAGTTCTTCTTTAGTCCTCAAACGTATCGGACAGGTACTGCAGTCCAGACCACATGGTGTCAAGAACCAGCGCCTTGATCTTTTCAAGTATAATGCCCCTGCGATTGAGAAAAAAGCATACTGCCCTGAATGATTATCATCAGACGGCAATGCAGGGTGATCATGGTCAAATGTGTGTTAATCGACCTTGTTTTGGTCTTGCGTTTCTTCTTTATCGTTTTTCATCTTCTGGATAGCCTCTATCGCTTGTTCACGCGTATCATAGATATTCGGTATCAGCTTGGCTCTGAGCGAGGTGGTACGCACAGTCATGCGTGCCCAGTCATTCGTACCCCAGCGGGCAAAACCAAGCAAATAATCACCCACTGTAGACCTTGCGGTATCGCCATAATAGTCGGCGATACTGGCACGGACTAACAGTTTATCGATGTGGGAGATCAGATAGACTTTTCTACCGAGTTTTTGGAAGAATTTCTGGTACTCTGCGAAAAAAGTATCGACGTCTTCGCGCGTCTTCACCTCCCAATTATCCTCGGTAAATACGATATTGAGTTTCGCATCGTATTCAAACTCCACAGATCCGGACATAAACATACCCCCTTTCTCGTGAATAATGGATCTTATAATGATATCGGATATATGCGACCTGTCAAGGATACATTTTGTTCTCCAAAATGTCCTGACTTTGATCTGAACGCGGCTATAAAAAAGCACTTCGGGCGAAAAGCCCGAAGTGCTCGCATCGACAGACAACAGCTTCTTATTTATGTGTACTCAAGAGTGATCTCTAAAGAACCGGTGAAATCTGACGGCAGTTTTAGTTTCTTCAATATTTCCTGCAAGGTCGATGACTTCATTGTTTTTGCAGTATAGGTCATTATCTTAACCTGGCTTACACTGCCTTTCTCGACCTTCAAAGAAACGGTCACACTTTTCAGTTCCCAAGCAGCGAATGACTTCTCAAGCTCTTCTTTTAGCTGATCGATAATAGCATCCTCAACATCATCCAGACTCAAATGCACCGGAGTGATCCCGCCGGTAACATAGACTTGAGGAGTACTCTTATACTCAGAGTCAATAAACCCATCACCGTCTTCGCATGCTTCCCGTAAAACCGGTGCACTGGGCATAGATTTACCATAAGCGCCCGTCGCCATACCGCCCACCGCATAATCACTGACACCCTGGGGAAGCGGCAAAGGCTGTTTCACAGTCACAACTTCGCCGGTCTTTCTAATCACCTTATCGACCGCAACGAATGACGTATACTGTGTCATGAGGTGGTACTCCAAACCGAGTTTGGTGACTTCTCCACGTGTATCTTCACCCGCACCTGCATAATCAGACAGGCGTGCGATTTTTTCCCTCGCCCACAGATATTTAAGCGCGCTGTTATTCGCATCTTCGAGAGACTTGGCTACTTTTATTTCTTTCCGGTATGTACCAGCTGGAGTTCGCCCGGTTACAATGATCTTACCCGCAGCATTTTTGTATTTTCCATACAAAACAAGCGGACGCTGTGCAAAAAGATCTGGTAATGAAAGGGGCTCGACATCATACGTACTAAACCCCTGGAACTCCACTTTGATGTCAGTCAACAGAGGATGTTCTATATAATTCATGAACTTCACGGCGGTCTGTTCGGCTTCTTTTTCGTTTGTCACGACGAACGGTTCGCCCCTGCCGACCCGGGCAATCCCATCGATGATATAGCGGTTAACACCGGAACCTATGCCAAACGCAAAGAAGTTAGCTTGGTTCAAATTATCCTCGACCAGATCAAAAACTTCTTTCTCTACGGTAACATAACCATCTGTAGCGGTAATGATGATCCGTGACAAACCTTTTTTCTTCGGCAATGCCAGGGCTCGTTTAAAAGCATCGAGTATCTCGGTTCCACCGCCGCCAGACTGGGACATGATCATTTCTATCGCTTTCTTTTTATTTAACTTGTTGGCTGGTAAAGCATGCTCAGATAGTACCTGAGAGCCGCCCGCGAAGAAAAGGATATTGAAATAATCCTTTTCCCTCAAGCCTCCGACGATATTCTGGATCAGTGTCTTGGAAACCTCTAAAGGAAAACCATTCATAGAACCAGAAACATCGATAATGAAAACATATTCGCGTGGCGGGACCATTTTCATCTCTACTTTTTCAGGCGGTTCAAGCATGAGCAGAAAATAGTTGTCTTTCTTGTCTGGATACAATAATATCCCACTGTGTATCGCTTTACCCTGCAAAGTGTATTTAAGGATATAATCACGGTTTCCACTGTTCTTCTCCTGCTTGGCAAGGGTAACCTCGGCGCGGTCATCCCCGGATTTACTTATGCTGACCTTATGCGACGTCACCCATACCTTTGCTAAAGGCAAACCGGTCCTGAGATTGACTTTTATATCAAAGGCATAAGGCGACTTTTCTCCTTCGTGAAGATAAGGTGTCACTGCCCAGTTATCAGAGCCCTTTAATTTAGCCTCAGCTGTTTCACCGGTATAGCGAGGGCCTACCACAGTAGGGAAAACAAATTCATACGTGCCGTCTTCAGGCACCAGGATCTCTGTGTACTTTACGATGACTTCAACGACATCACCAGGCATGATATTAGCAACTTTCATCTGGAAAACATTGGGGCGCTTCTGTTCGAGCAAGGAAGCTACCTGGCCGTTGTTTTTTGCCTGCTCATAGATCTTTTGCGCTCTTGCCGTCTCTTCAATATCAGCCTCAATGATCCGGTTGCCGATCTTCATGGTCATGGCATGTATCGCTGACTTCACGCCGAGCGGAAACACGTAGAGCGCTTCTATTGTCTTTTTTCCGTCGTTCTTATATACCTGGGTCAATTCTATTTCAGCGGTAATGCCGGCGATATTGACATTTGCTTCAGTCTTGAGCAAAGGGAAACTCTCGATCCCTCGATCACCTTCAACGAGAAAATACGGTGATAATGAAGCCTCTTCATTGTCCGATTGCGATGCACCACTGAGCAATCCTATCTGGATCAATAAGAACAGACTTGTGACGATAAACAGCATTAATGATTTTTTCATCTTAACCTCCATTCATCCTATAATACAAAGAAATTGCGGGTATATTCCTGTTATCACACGCTTTAGCACTTACCTTGTGGTACATAGCAGATCTCTTAAGATTGCATTAAAAAGCACTTATCTATGGCTGGAATCCTGAAATCATTAGTCTCTTGATCAAAGCGACCGGGATCGAGCCATGACTGAGCAGGTCGTCATGAAATCCTCTGAGCGAGAAATCTGCACCTTTTGCTTTGCGGTAATCATCGCGCAGCGCTAAGATCTGAACCTTGCCCAGTAAATAGCTCGATGCCTGCCCAGGATTTGTAATATATCTGCCTACTTCACGGGCAACATAATCACGGTCTCTCCCTAACACCTCAGCCATATAATTCACTGCATCTTCATAGGACATTTGCCCGGTTTGCAGCATGACGTCGACGATCACCCGCGCCGCTCGGAATTTTATACCCTGCAGAGCATTGATATAAGCTCCCAGCGTGTCGTCCTGATAAAGCACGGTTCGTGACATGAGTTCTTCACAGTATAATGCCCATCCCTCGATAAAAACATAGTCATGAAAACTCCTGCGGATCTTCGACGGGTGCTTATTTGCGATCGATATTTGCAGATGATGTCCAGGGTATGCCTCATGGACAACACCGCCTCTGAATTGTCGGTTATGCACATAGTTATAATAGTATTCAACCTGCCCGATGCTGAATTTATCGGGCAGCGGCGGTACGTAAAAATAACTCGTCTTGAAATCATCAAAGGGTCCGGGAGGCTGCATGGCAATACCAGGGATCAAGCCGAGTATGAATGCCGGGGTCTCCACGATATCGATATCGCCGATGTAATCAGGTATGGTCACGAGTCCAGATCGCGCGACAAATTCACGCACCGCCATGATTTCAATACTGCGGTATGATTCAACATCAGACCTGCCGAAATCCTCCGGTAAACTGATCTTTATGCCCGCAGGTTCAATATGTATCTGCTGCAGGCTGTCGATCAATACCGCAACTGAATCGAGTGTCTTCTGCCCTATCTTCAATAAACTGTCTGCGTCGATATTGAGCAAATGAATATTGTTTAACATGTATTCATAGTGATCTCGCCCCATCACATAGGGCGTCTTTGGATCACCCAGCATTTCAAGCTGCAGGCTGAAAAGCTTCATCGCGGCATTGGCTTTTCTGGCAATATTCTTGAACTCGCTTTTTTTGTATTCGGGCAGAGAATCAACGTATACCGCATAGATATCATCGATAAATTCTGTCCCGCTGGCAAGCTGGCCGATCGCAATCTCACAGAAAAATTGTGAGGGGTGAACGAGGTTTTTTACTGCGCGTTCCAGATAATCGGGGATCTGCTCAAGCCGACGCGATAGCGCATAAATCCTGTCATCTACAGAAGGTGATGGATTAAGCAGTATCGTGTAAATACCATATATACATTCATTTGAATAGATGAGCGGATTTTTTTTGTATTCCTCTATTATTTTAAGGCTAAATAACTCATCAGCGATACTGGTTTTTATAAGGTAATAATCGACGATCTCATTATTCGACAGGACGGTTGTATCGACCGCGGATAACTCCCGGTCGAGCTCAGCAAAACGCTTCTTCGCAGCTTTCAGTGCACCCTTTGAATAATCAGCGAGTAAAGTATCATAAGTATGGACCCCCTGGTATGTTGCGCTGACCGGGTGAAAACGCCAGAGCTCTTCAAGATACTCTCCGCCGATCTGCTCAAGATTCATACTGAATGCCGCTGAACCGGCAAGAAAAAACACTATGCTAATAATTATAGATATATGCGTCTTCATATCCTCACATCCTCATATCTCCATTTGTTCACTTTCTTTTTATCATAAAAAAAAATGTGAAAATCCCGTGAAAAATATAGGCTATGACATACACAGATTATACCACGATCTTCACAATTGTCAAATCCTGCCGACCGGCGATAAACGATCCCGGGCATAGATCTATCATAATTGCATATTGACGGGATGGTATTCCATCCTATAATATGGAGGGATTATCATGAGAAAAAAAAGCTGCACCTTTTTAATACTTGCAAAGATCTGGCCAGCATGCAGCGGTGTCGATACTCAAGCGCCGTTTATGATTGCCGTCTAAAATAGTCATGCGTTATTTTGGTACAGTGATCAGACCTCCAAGCGAGGCGAATTCTTATATATTACAGATCACCTATGGGTGCTCCCACAACGGATGCACTTTCTGTCCAACCTATCTTGACAAACCATTCAGAGCCAGGCCCATAAGAGAAATATTGAAAGACATCGAAACAGCTAAAAAGGTCATACCGGAAACGCGCCGGATTTTCCTGGCGGACGGTAATGCGATGGTCTTACCGGCTAAACAACTTTTGCCAATACTCGATGCTTTAAATAGTGCATTCCCCGGACTCCAGAGAATCGGCATATATGCAAATGCTAAGGATATCCTCGATAAAACTAACCGTGAATTGCAGGCACTCTTTGAGAGGAGATTAGCCATCATATATATCGGACTCGAAAGCGGCAGTGATGAGGTGCTGAAAAGAGTGAACAAAGGTGCCACGCCACAAGAGATAGTAAAAGCGGTTTTAAAGGCTCAAAGAGCGGGATTCAAGGCATCGGTTATCGGACTGCTCGGCTTAGGGGGTATGGATCTGTGGCAAGAACATGCGAAATCAACCGGTCAAGCAGTCAGCACGATGAGCCCGCGCTTCTTCTCTCTGCTCACATTGATGATCGTACCCGGGACCCTGCTGTACGAACAGGAACAGAGAGGAGAATTCTATCTTCCGAAACCTCTTGAGATGCTCAAAGAGATGAAAATGATCCTTGAGCACACAAATGTAAGCTCCGGATGTATTTTCCGCACAAATCATGCCTCGAATTATCTGGCTCTGGAAGGGCGTTTACCAAAAGACAGAAAAAACCTTTTACAAATAATTGACTCAGCGCTCTGCAAAGGTGAATCGAGTTTAAGACCTGAATATTTGCGAGGTTTATAAATCCAGATAAACCTACCAGAAGAAATCATGCTGTTTGATCAAGCGTTTTGTAAAAAAGCGATCACGGAGCTTGCTGAAACCGCACAACGATTCATGCGCTTTGAAGAATATCATGCCGGTTTTACTTCTTTTGCAGGAGGTACTGTTGCCGTTGCAATCTCGGTTTGACTTACTAGCTTGCGATATACAAACGCATAAGCCATGAGAGTCGTCGGTACGGTCGCAAAAAGACCTATGAATAAACAGAGAAATCCAAGGATATTTATCCCGGCAATGACAAAAGCAAAACCAAGGAGCTGCCATTTAACTTTATATGTCATTTCGGCGCTTTTCTTGAGTGCATTGATTGGACCGAGCTTTTGATCGACGATCAGGTAACCAAACCACTGATACTTGATCGCCCAGTATATGCCCGGCACGATCAAAAGGATGAACCCGGCGACTACGATCAGTCCGTACAGTATCGAGCCTCCGACAAATCGCCAGAAATTACCCTGAAAACGGAAAAGATCCATGAATTCAGGTTTTTCTTCAGTCAGGAATTTCAAGGCGATCTTGATCATACCGATAGATATTATCACGCGCAGCACTGCAGTGATAATATTGAAAAGTAACGCCAGGAAACCCATATCATGTTTGTCAAAATGATCGGCCAGCGTGCCAGGGATCCCGACGACCAACCAGGCAACGATGAGGATACCGACAAAATACCAAAGGTTGGCTTTCATAATACCCCAGCCGTATTTTATCGCTTCTTTATTTGAAAAGTTCTTTTTCTCCATACAGCCTCCTTCGAACTTATTTGAGTTTGATTACTTTGACTGTCTTTGAACCATCTATCTCGATAAAATAAATACCCGGTGCGACATTATCTGCAGCTACTTCGCGACCGGTGATGTCGAAAATCTTGTAATTCATATCCTCGGGTAAAACAAGTCGACCGGTAAAAATGGTCGGACCAAAAAAAGTATTTTTACGCGGCATAGAACCATGCTCTTGGATTCCGGGTAAACCGCTGAATAATTCCTCCCAGGAATAATATAGATGGTTGAAAACATGTGCGCCCTGATTTCGACGTGCATAACTGACCCCGATGCATGGCCAACCTGGATGTTCAACGATAGTGTTCGCCCTTATGACCATGGATTGCACGGTGCCGGCATAATAGCCCCAACCAGCAACAGCATTTTCAATGGCGATCGCACGGGGCGTATTAAGATGCATATCGTGATTGAGCGAATCCGCCATAACTTGATACCGGTAACAGTAAACTGGCGGATAGAGCACGCGTTCATGATTTGTCACACAGATGTTCCAGTCTGAAATGATCTGCGGGGCGATGGTATTATCGCATGCAAGACGCAAGGAATCGCCAATATTATTTATCTCTAAGATACCAGCCGGAACCGGATGGCTCGCATCATAGGGTGAGAAAAGATGGACATCCCAGCATCTCAGGCTCGTTGAATCGTGGATCGCCTGTTTGATATCATAAATATCATTTGTACCGTTCGAATCAGGATCTGCGGTCTCTATTGCATGCCGGCACGATAAAATAAATGCAGTCAGGGAATTAGGCGGTATATAGGTGGTGTCTGTATTATAGCCATAATCACAACAAAGTCCGACACCCTGTTCATTGACACCGGAGAGAGAACCAAATATGCCCGCCATGGTAATGGTAACAAATCTCTGTTCATCTGATGCATCCGGCACATGGGCGATAATGACACTCGTATTGCCGAGCGAGGTGTATTGGCCGGTTGAATAATCCAGATCACGCGCCATGACCAGACCGCCCTGGAGTGTATCATCATTTATTGTCGACTCATCCCACCCCGAGATACTGGAACAGCCAAAATCACACAGCGAGTTAAGGCATAAAATATCCTCGACCGTGATATCCCGGCCGAGTGCTTGATGAAAAAGATCGACGCCTTTAGCGATACAGCCGTCGATCATGCCCTGAGCTTCATCCTGATATTTCTGCAGTGTAGAGAAACGCAAGCGAAAATAAGGCAGCCCGCCATATTCATATTGAACCGGTGAAACCATATGCAAAGATGAATTGCCGATAGCAAAACGCTCTAGATTCGCCATCGCTTCTTCACCGAGCAGGTAACCGTACGCATACCCCATTTGATAATGACTTCCCCAAACAAGCAAATATTTTTGGGAAGGCGGGCCCTTGGTTCTCAACCGACCATTATACTCGACCGGCTGAGCCGTCATATCAGGGAGCCGGACATCGTCCAGCCATATTTGCTGGCTATTCTGCATGCCGCGAACACAGAATGCGATGTATACTGGTATGCCGCTGTATGAAGTCAGATTCACCAATCCCTGTTGCCAGGATGTATCTGAACTTACATAGATCTCGAGCGAATTGAATGTGCTCATATCAGGCGGTGAAGAGGTCGTTATCATGATATCAAGGCTGCAGCCTGGTGTGCTTGTCTTATACCGGAATTCCAATATAGTATCATGACTGACAAGATCAGGAAAAACCCGGGGTGTTATTAAATAATCCAGATTTGTGAAATCAAGACCAGCATAACTCGTATCTGCATAACAAGTTGCCGAATGATCACCCGTATATCCAGTCGTCATATCCCGGAACCAAAATGCATCGAGGCAATCCTCATTAACGATCAACCAGTAATTCGGTGGAAAAAAATTCTGCGTTTCAAAACTTTCGACCCATGCAGTGGACAGAAAAAATATGAAACCTAACATATCATTATTGTATTCATTGGAACAGCAAGGTCAAGAACAGAAAAAGAGTGTAATGATTATTGCGTAGAGTGTCCGGCGAAGACATTACATGCAACAGTCATTGTGTCATTAGGTCATTGCGAGAAGTGAAGCGACGAAGCAATCTCTGATATTCTGATATGCTATCTGATCCAAACGATTATAACATTCCAAACAAATCAAAAAAACGAAAAGCTTTGTCATAAGACAGGCTTGACATCGCCCGTAGCTTGAGTAGAATAGGAAATGCCCAATCGAGTAGTTGTAAGATTTCTTGATGGTCGTGTGGAACGTGGTTATACCACTGATTTCCAAACCCATAAGGAAATATTCCACCTTGTGGTAAAAGATCAAGGTACCCAGCAGGAAAAATCACTCCCCATCAAGATGGCCAATCTCAAGGCAGTTTTTTTTGTAAAAGAACTGCATGGCCTGGATAAAGATCGTCCTGTTATCAAACGTGAATTCGCTGATATCAAAGACCAGAAACTTATCGGTAAAAAGGTTGAGGTTGTGTTCACTGATGGTGAAAGCCTGAACGGTATAACCCTTGGATATTCACCACAGCGCCGGGGTTTTTTCTTAACGCCTATCGACCCGGAAAGTAATAACGAACGCATTTTTGCGGTTTTAAGCTCGGTAAAGGATATAATCTTCCATGACTAAACCAATAGGAGAAGTGAATCTGTCAGGTATTAAAAAATTCGGTTCAGGAAAGGTACGTGAGATATTTGATCTTGATGATAGATTCCTCATCGTTGCCACTGACCGGATATCGGCATTTGATTATATACTGCCGACCCTGATCCCGGACAAAGGTAAGATACTAAATAAATTATCCGTGTTCTGGTTCAAGACAACGAAGTATATTATGGAGAACCATTTTATCACCGACCAGGTCGATAACTACCCGGATGAATTGAAGAAATATAAAGATATCCTGTTCGATCGTTCCATGCTCGTTAAAAAAGCCGCACCGATCGACGTTGAATGTGTTGTACGCGGTTATATCGCTGGATCCGGCTGGAAGGATTATCAAAAGACCGGGCACGTTGGTGGCGTTAAAATCGAGGGTCTGAAGCAGGGGGATAAACTACCGTATCCGATGTTCACGCCGGCAACCAAAGCACACAGTGGACACGATGAGAATATAGATTATGAACAGATGAAAGAAGTCGTGCCTGAACACGATGCCGAATTCATAAAAGCAAAGTCCATCGAGCTCTATAATTTTGCGCATGATTATGCGCGCGAACGCAACATTATTATCGCCGATACAAAATTCGAGTTTGGCAGACTCGATAATCGACTGATATTGATCGACGAGATATTCACGCCCGACTCGAGCCGCTTCTGGAACCCTGAATTGTATGAACCGGGTGGTTCACAAGCATCGTTTGACAAACAATTCGTAAGAGACTATCTCTTAAGCACAAGCTGGGATAGAAATTCGCCGCCCCCAGAATTGCCCCACGAAATTGTGGAAAAGACAATAGACCGATACAAAGAAGCACTGGAGCGGATAGTAAGCACTGTCAAGTAGCAAGAAACAGCGTAGAGAGTAAGGAAAAAGGGAATACACATCCGCCACACACCATAGCGGATTGAAGACACATTTACCCCTTACAACTTCTTTAATGGGGTAAACTGAAGTCACATTCCATTGTAGACACGCTACGCTGAAGAAAAAACCCAAAAGACTTGAAAGACAAAAAATCTCTGATATTCTGGTTCTCTGATAAACTTCCCACTGATATCCTGATATTCTGCTATGCTCAAATAACTGATTCTTTACGGTATCAGCTTCGAAAAAATCTCAAACCAGTGCCGACCAGAATATTGAGGACGATGAATAAAAACAGCGTAAAGACAATGCCGAGTATCGGTATGAATATTACTGCGGTTATTAGTGCGCCGAAACTCGAGCCCACCAGGTCTACACTGTAGACAGTGCCGGCATGTCTTCGCTTAAGAATAGCGATGGACAGGGGAAAATGCAGACCGCCCATAAAACCGCCAAAAAATACCAGAAACGGAATTAGCAGCGCGGTGCCGGGTATCTTGACGAGCGAGATCAAAAGTATCACCGCAAAATAAAAACCCATAACAAGTTCAACATTAGAAAGGACCTTTCTCGTACTCCTTCTGAAAAGCATGGACCGCATATAAAACATCGTGCCCAATGCAAGACCCAGCATATAAAAAGCAATGATCGCGCCTATCCAGGAATAGACGTATCCATAATATATCTGAAAAAGAATAATGAGAATTACCTCGGCAGAAATCTCACTGGCGCCGATGGAAAAAACCGACAAATAGACGATCGAGCGGCGTCTCAGGAAAAAGGGAAACGGGATAAATAGCAGAAGGAACAAAAAAGGATTCGCATTGAATATTTTGATGAATATTTCACGGATGCTCTCTGAAACAACTCCGCCCCAGAGGATCATTGTATAGTAATAACAGACCGGTTTAAGATCAGTATTCAGTGCGGCGGGTGAATCTGCAACTCTTTCCTTTAGATAATTCATTTTCTCGGTGGTGAGGTTGTAGTCAAAAAAGTATTCATTCACATACTGCAGAGCTAAATTCCTTTCCCTTGTGCGTTCCTTCAAAATATTAACGATATTTATTGATTCAATCTTGTGGTCGCTGGCTAAAAAAGTAGTCTTGGCTGCGGGCAGGATCAACACTTCCTTAAAAGAGGTCTTTAATGAACGCTCAACTGTATTTAAAAGCTGACCGAATAAAGGGCTGATAATATCTGGCGGGGCAGTTATGCGGATCGACAATATGCCATTTTCATTCAATACTCTTCTGACTTCAGCGAAAAAATCTGTCGTATAAAATCTATTGAGCTGGACATTTACCGGGTCAGGCAGGTTTATTATCACAACATCGTATTTTTCCTTTGTTTTTTTTATATAAAAACGACCATCGCCAAAGATGACTGAAACATTGTCATATGCATCAATACTCTTGCCAATATGAGGGTCCGCTATACGTATGATATGTGGATCGAGTTCAAGATAGGTTACATGTTCTGGTTCATGTTTTAATATCTGTTCGAGGCAACTGCTGACACCGCCGCCAACGAGTAAAACATTTCTTGGCGCATCGTGCATAAGCATGGGATACTGGACTGCTTCTTCGCTCGAATAAAGGTCAGGATAGGAAAAGTCATAGACTCCGTTCGTGTAAAAATTGATCTGAGTACCTGACCGGGTGACCGCGATAACCCCGTACCTGGATTCTGCTAAGCCAACGAGTTCCTGTCCGGGCATTTGCTTGCTTCTAAGAAACCATTCAATATTATTTATTTTCACGAAGACGAACAATAAAAGAACCGGTATGATCAATAGCCTTTTCTTGCTGGTGATCGCGATCGCGCAGGTTACAAGCAAACATACAACGAGCAATAATATACCATAGGTCGGAAGAATTTGCACGAGGATAAAGGATAACAGGATACCCCCGCAAAAAGAGCCGATACCCTCATAAAAATATACCTGCTCTGGCTCGAGCAGTCTCGAAGCTGCCGGAAACAGAGCGCCGAAAATGAACGAAGTCGGCGCAAGTGACAGAAATGAGATAATAATCACCTTGCCAAGCGGTATGATCTCGCCGAAAGGCAAAGCAAAAATACTCAGTGTTAATCTGATAAAAGAAATGGAAAAGACCGTAAAAAGACTCAAGAGGATGAGCAAAAAAGTGTAGCTTGCTCTCGCTGTCAGTCTTATTTTTGATTTCGAATATACAAAGCTGCCGATCCCAGCCCAGACGAGCCAGAAACATAGAAGGATACCTGAAATTAGTTCATAACCGCCGAATAAGGCGATGGACTCGCGGATCATCAGGGTCTGGGCAATGACTGCTGCAGTGCCGGAAAAGAACACTACCCACTTTATCCCCTTCATAAGATAAGTGTATAGAGTATTAATGAAAAGTCAAACGTATAAAAATACCATTTGATTATCGTTCACAAAAAATATCCAATGATCTTATCCGTTTTTAATGACCAAGTATTGACTTGGTCTTTTTTCTGACTAAAATTAACAAAAGGAGAAACGTATGTCCGGACACTCAAAATGGGCAAAAATCAAGAGAAAAAAAGCGAGCACAGATGCCAAACGCGGCAATATCTTCACGAAACTCATCAAGGAGATAACGATCGCGGCAAGGCACGGCGGCGGTGACCCCGATGCTAATCCGCGGCTCCGCAGCGCGATCGACTCGGCTAAATCACTGAACATGCCGAACGAAAATATAAACCGTGCGATAAAACGCGGCACTGGTGAGCTTGAAGGGCAGACATTAATAGAAGTTGCGTATGAGGTATACGGCCCGAGCGGTGTAGCGATCCTTATTGAAGTCGTTACTGATAACCGCAACCGTATAACCAGCGAGATCCGACATGTTCTTTCAAGATACAATGGCAGCATGGGCGGACAGGGCTCGGTCGCCTGGCAATTTCAAACCCAGGGCATAATAACGATCGACCAGAGCAAGTATGACGAAGATACGATAATCGCCTATGCCCTTGAAGGCGGCGCCACTGATATCAAAACCGAGGATAATACTTATCAGATCATTACCGCACCTGATAATTTCTCCAAAGTAAAGGATATTTTGCATAATAATAATGTCGCGGTAGCGTCCAGTGAAATAACCAAGATCCCGCAAAGCACCGTATCTTTGTCAGACAAGGATGCCGAAAAGGCCCTGAAACTGTACGAAGCACTCGATGATCTTGAAGATGTTCAGCACGTTTATACAAACTTCGAAATTTCCGATGCCCTGATGGAAAAGATCTCGGCGCAAGGTTGAAAGTCATCGGTATAGACCCGGGTCTTGTGGCAACCGGTTACGGCATTATCGAAGACGGCAAGTGTATTAGTGCTGGTACGATAAGGTCAAAAGAAAAAAATGGGCACGCAAAAATTTTTGACATCTGCACAAGGATAAAACAATTACTCGAGGATAACAAACCTGATATCGCCGTGCTCGAAAAAGTCTTTTATCACAAGAATGTCCAGAGTCTCATAAAATCGTCTGAACTGCGCGGCGCGATCATCCTTACCCTGCTCGAAAATAAAATGCCGTTAACTGAATACACCGCAACGAAAATAAAATTAACCACGACCGGCAATGGTCGGGCATCAAAAGAACAGGTTAGGTATTTTATCGGTAAAATTCTGACAAATGACAATAACCGTATCTCTAATCATGCGACCGATGCCCTTGCGATCGCCTATACGGCGACGCGCAAAATAAAAGAAAGAACATGATAGGACGCTTACAAGGGGAAATAGTAGAAAAAACCCCGCCTTTTCTCATTATTAATGTTTCGGGCGTCGGTTTTGCCGTGCATACCCCGCTTTCAACCTTTGAAAAAGTGCAGGTGAACCAGAAGATCACGCTTTACACAAAGTGTGTTTTTAAAGAGGAAGAAGCCTTTATTTACGGCTTCTTGAACCAGAGCGAACTCAAGATGTTCGAAGATTTGACATCCGTGTCCGGTGTGGGACCTAAATCCGGTCTCAATTTTCTGTCCAGATTTTTGCCTGAGGAAATTTCCCGGGCGATCGATGATGAAAACCTTGACCTGCTATCTTCAGTACCAAAAATAGGTAAAAAACTGGCGAGTAAAATAGTCCTCGATCTCAAGGGTAAATTGAAGTTCGAAGAAAAATCAACCGCCTTTAACCAGGCAGTAAGTGCGCTCTGCAGCTTGGGTCTTAGCCGCAGCGAAGCGATCGACCGTCTCAAAGGCATCGACAGAAATCTCCCACTCGAAGACATGGTAAAACAGGCATTGAGGAGATGATATGGAAAAACCTTTAAACGGTAACCTGCTCAAGGGTGAAGAGATCTATGAATTGACCTTAAGACCGAAAAACCTTAATGAGTTTGTCGGACAAAAGACGATCGTTGAAAATCTGTCAGTGTTCATTGAAGCAGCCAAGAAAAGAGGCGAACAGATCGAGCATATCCTGCTCTTTGGGCCGCCTGGTCTTGGCAAGACTACGCTCGCTCATATCATCGCCCGGGAAATGGAAACCAATATCTATCCTACAGCCGGGCCGATCCTGGAAAGGCCTTATGACCTCGCCGGCATCCTCAGCAATCTGAATACTGCCGATGTCTTATTTATCGACGAGGTACACCGCATAAACAAAGCGGTCGAGGAGTATTTATACCCGGCACTTGAGGATTTCTGTCTCGATGTAATGCAGGACAAAGGTGTCGGTGCAAAGATGTTACGGCTCAATCTCAAGCATTTCACTCTGATCGGCGCAACGACAAGGTCCGGGCTGCTTACATCTCCCCTGCGTTCCCGCTTTGGCATGAGTTTTCGGCTTGATTATTATCCGGCTGATGACCTGTTTCACATCGTAAAAAGATCAGCCAGGATACTGGAGATCGATATCGATGAAGATGCGGCAAGCGTGATCGCGCGACGGGCGCGCGGTACACCGAGGATCGCCAACCGTCTACTGCGACGGGTCAGGGATTTTGCCCAGGTAAAGGGCAAGGGAAATATTGACCTGGAAATATGCGAGTATGCGCTGGAAAAACTCGAGGTAGACACGCGCGGTCTCGATGAAATGGATAAAAAGATCATTACCACGATCATCGAGAAATTCAGTGGCGGTCCGGTCGGTATCAGCAGCCTCGCTGTGGCGGTTGGCGAAGATGCCCAGACTATCGAAGAAGTTTTCGAGCCTTTTCTGATAATGGAGGGGTTCATAAAAAGAACGCCGCGCGGTCGTGAAGTCACTGCCCTCGGCTATGAACACTTCGGTTTCAAACCACAACAAGGACCATTATTTAAATAAAAAGTCATTGGTCATTAGGCCATTAAGTAATTTTATCATTAAATCATATCCGCCGCTTGGTGCTCTTGACTTTCATATATTGACATATATAATCAACTCATGAAGAGAATAGGTTTAGCAGTGATCTGCACGGTCTTCTTGATGATCGGTTCAGCATATGCAGACCAGACAAGAATGGATGTATTGATGGCTGGTGACTATATCGATGACATCATTAATATCGGTGTCTATCCCCATCAATTGCTCCAATATCAAAACAGCATGTACGGTGATGTGAAGTCGGGGATCGATGATTATGGTTTGATAATGGCACCCGTACCCAAGTTCGGCGCTTTTGGCGTATGGCAGGATCCGGTTCAAGATCGAGGTTTTAATATCGGCTACGCGGTCAGTCTGAAGAAATTTGAGATCGGGATATCCGGTTCACCCGCTGATAATCAAACAATATTCGGCATCGGTATCGGACGTCTTTTCTTTGACAAACGTTTTGATGTATCGCTGCTTTTCAATGATACGAACACTGAAGAGTGGTTTACCTTCAACTCAAGGTTGGTAAAAAGAAAAGGCGACTATATTATCATGCCGAGGTACTCGGTCGATTCATGGAGCATACCTTATGAATACTACCGGCACCGGATCGGATTCATGCTCCAGCGGATAATTTTCAACGACGGATTTGTCTTTTTCATAGCAGAATACGACTTGAGCCGGGGCGATATCGAAAATGATAATACCCATGTCCATGCTGGATTGGACCTGCCCATCTCCAGAAGAATAGCTTTGCTCCTGGGCGTTCGTGAAAATTTCATCGACGGCTTTGAGTCACCGGTGTGGTTTGTGGAGCCGGGTATTAGCGTCCGGATAAGGGATTTCACCCTGGATTTTCACCTCAACCAAGAACGTCTGTATGACAAGGATGTCACACTCTTTAATTCATTCGGTCTGGAACTGAACTTCGGAAGATTCTAAAAAGATGGAAACTGGGTTAGGGTTTGGATGCTGGAAATCTTTTTCCGGCTTCGAAACCGAACTGTCTGGTAAGTATTAAAATTCTACCTCTGGATATGCCGTATGAGCAAGGTATCGTCCACGACGCGAACTCGTCGCCATGCGATACTTCTATGCGGTGGTAAGGGGACTATGTGGAGAAAAGGGGGAAGAATTCCCCCTTTGGGGGTGTAGCTCAGGCGGGAGAGCAGTGCGTTTGCAACGCACAGGTCAGCGGTTCGAATCCGCTCACCTCCATTAAACACCGGAGCATAGCGCATAGAGCAAAGTGTCTGATGTTTGTTTGGTTTTTCTGTTCTTTTTAGTTACTTAATTACATAATTACCTAGTGACTTATTGACTCTACTTTCTCTCTCTGGTTCTCAATAAATTGTAGTCTTCCGATTTATCGGATAGGACATTGCTTCCTGCCTGATAAATCAGGCGACTACAGTTTTTCAGTTTTCTTAAGCAACTACAATCATCTCAATAAATTGTAGTCTTCCGATTTATCGGATAGGACATTGCTTCCTGCCTGATAAATCAGGCGACTACAGTTTTTCAGTTTTCTTAAATATTCTCAGGAAATTACCGCTGAATATTTTTTCCACTTCTGTTCTTGTATAGCCTTTTTTCAGAAGTTCTTTTTCCAGATTTTTCAATCCGGACGGTTTTCTAATAACCGGATCATTGATGCCGTCAAAATCACTGCCGATCGCAACCCCATCAATACCAAAATTATCTTTTAAATAATCTATATGATCGGTAACTGAAAAACCACCAAGATGGTATTTTGAAAAGTTGACGCCGACAAGACCGTTCTTTGCAATTATCGCCCTGATCGCCTGGTCAGCGATATTCCTATGAAATGATTTATTCAACGCCCGGACGCATGAATGTGAAGCAATCACCTGGTTATCGCACACCTCGCAGACATCGAGCACGCTCCTTGTCGATGCATGCGAGAGATCGACTATTATATCATAATCCTTCATGTTCCGGATGAAATGCCGGCCCTTTTTTGTTAGACCCTTTTTATCGGCTTCAAGAGCTGAATAGGCAAGTTTGTTGGAATTATTCCAGGTCAGGGTAAAAACGCGCACGCCGATATCATAGAAAGCTTCAAATTGCTTGAAGGTATTGTCGAAAATGTGCCCGCCTTCAACACCCAATAGGATATTCAGTTTATTACGGTCGATCTTCTTATGCGAAGTCACGATCTGAATTTTCTTTTTTTTATTTATATAGGCAAGCGTCAATGAGAGCATCTTCACCGCGTCGACAAAAGGATGTTTTGCCTTGGGTGCGATGAAATGCGCGAATACTGCACCAAGATAATCATCCTGAAGCAGCTTTCCAGGCAGTATGTGATTGAACTTTCCTCGGGCGATATTGAGCGGCGTGTCGCAGTGAAGATCAAAAACATCAGCCATTTAATTCTCCCTTATATGAAAGTTAAGTTTCATCGATTTATTTTATTATCAATTTATAACAGATATATATGACCGCCGCCATTAGAATCAACCCCAAGCCGACAAAGCGAAATGGTTTCCATGATTTCTTTCGCTTTATAAAACGGCCCTCACGCGTAAAAAAGCGTCTTTTTATGGCCACAATAAGGTCCCCGGATCACCCATCGGTTTTTGAATTGCTCTTGCTTCCTGCCAGGTGGTCCTGAAGGTTCATTATAATACCCTCTTCTATTTCCCTTATCTTTGCTCGGGGACAGGTGAAATTATTGAATATCATTGAAAAACAATAAAGAGTCCCATCGACATTGAGATAGCCAGACAGACTTGATACCGCGTGCAAGGAGCCGGTCTTCGCACGTATCTCGCCATTGAAATCTTCAAACCGGTTCTCCAGCGTACCCTGCCCAACCTCGGGAAGAAATTCATAAAAGGTCTGTGCATAACGAGACCAGTGCATATAACGTAGAACGAGTGCGATCTGGTACGGCGAAACCAGGTCATGGCGCGATAATCCTGAACCATCCCAGAGCGATACCGCGCTCGTATCTGCACCACAGATCTTCAAAAACCTCTTTAGCATCCGCACGCCGCTGTAAAAAGTCCCTTCGCCATAATACTGAGCGCCGAGCGTCTTGAGGAGTATCTCAGCGTAGAGGTTCACGCTTTCAGTATTCGTCTCGCGCAGAATATCGACTAAAAGAGGAGAATTTATCGAATCGATACATGTGACCGGATGAGGATTCATTGCTCTTAGGAGCGATATGCTGGCATCCTTTAAAACATCACCGGATACCCTGATCTTTTCTTTGATCAACCTCTCCTTAAAAAAACTGCCCACGAACAATGCAGGATCCTTGACGGCCACCGGAATGTCCTTCTCGTGCCCTTTGCCAATGCCGCCGTTAACATAAATGATATTTTCATCTGGTTTTCGATAGATGATAATGCTGTCTTCGCCCTCTTTTGTTTTCATCTTATTCACCAACAATACATATTGGGTTTGCGGTTCAATAGTGACCTCAGCAGTCTTGCCTATATCTGTCGCCTTGATATTTACGTTCACATAATTCTTATTCATGGATAACGCGGATATCTCCGCCGCGTAGCGTGCGTCAAGATAATGCCATGACCAGCCAGTGGGTAGCCGTTCACTGGTAAAGGTATTGCCATGGAGACTCATATCTTTAAAATAATCTTCACTTACTACGATATTGCCAGTCACTTCTTCAATGCCCTTTGCCTTTACCGTTGAGACAAACCGGTCAAGATCAGTTAAACTGAATGTTGGATCACCTCCGCCGATAATAATGATGTCACCATCAAGACGTTTGTCCTTTATTGACCCGCGTAATCCGAGACGCGTCGTATAACGATATTTTGGACCGAGATAGGATAAACTCGCTCCGGTAGTGATTATTTTCATATTTGAAGCCGGCACAAGAAGCTTCTGACTATTATGTGCATAGATCAGGCTATCATTACTCAGGTTTAGAATATAGACACCGCATTGTGCGGTCGCTAAAGCGGGTTGATTTAAAATACTGTCTATTGCCAGCGCATGTACGAAAAAAAGCAATATCATTACTTCCTTCTCCTTTTTTTCCGGGGTTCCGGTTTTACTGGTATCGGTGTAAAAAGACCGTCTCGGTCGATCTTACACTTGCATTTCTTGGTGTTCCTGTTTATCCCGCAAACAGGACATAAACCCTTACACTCCCTGTCACACAGCGAAGTGATGGGTAATGAGAGTACGATGGCTTCTTTTATACCGACACCCAGATTAATACTTGGACCTGAGAAGTACACACGCTCGACCTCAGAGGTTCTCAGATCGACCTTTTCAGCAGCGGTATTTGGATCTTTACCCTGGATATAGGTGAGATATGAACTCACCGGGAATTCCCGTTCAAAAGTGGCCAGACAGCGTCCACATTTCATCTCTGCGGTAAATATGACCTTAAAGTCCGCAGTGATCCCTATCGCTGAGTTATCGAGTGTTACAAGCGCACGGATCAAACAAAATCTCGTGACGTTGTCAACCTTGAGGTCAATCTCGTTTGCACTGATGCTATCGAAAGTGACCTTGGTTTCCTCTTTTATTTCGTTTGCCGGAATGAAAAATCTCGAGGCGATTATGTTTTTTGCTCCTTTTTCCGTGCCGCCGGGAAGAGAATATTATTAAGTATCAGCCGGTAACCGGGTGAGTTCCGGTATTTTCTCAGATCGGTCGGTGGGTCATTAACAAGATGCGTATAATCTTCTGGATCGTGACCAGCAAGGTAAGTGAAAGTACCTTTGCCATAATTGCCGTGCAGGTATTTAACCTCTTCAGTACCGCTCACTTCGGCCAGAACGAGCACTGATGATTTCACCGTACTTCTTCTAAAACCCGAACACTGACCAAGGAATTCTTTTACCAAAGCAGTATGGTTCTGAACGAGCATGCATGGTACGGGATCGAATTTTGCGGAGAAATCAAACAAAGAGATGTAGGTGTCAGGACCGCGCAGATGGGCTTCATTAGTGACATCGATCGTGGAATGCTCATAGATAAGCGGGTTGAGTATTAATTCGAAGTTTTCAAATGCCAGACATTGTGAAAAATCGAGTTTCCTGTTTGCCGCCGGATCATAGGGATCATGATCATAATAATTATGGCAGATATCGATATTCTGGGCAGCCAATCCTATGTCGTATGTGTCGCAGGCAGAACACATGGAAAACATGAAACCGCCCTTTTCAATATAGTCCTTGATAACGAGCGCGACCGCTAATTTCATTTTGGAGACCTTAGTGAACCCTAATTTTTTTGCCAGTTCCTCATTTATTCTGACCTCTTCCTTGTACCAATCAGCATTTGAATGGCTACCGTAAAACTTGCCGTACTGACCGGTAAAGTCCTCATGATGAAGATGGAGCCAGTCATACTCCATGAGCCTACCGCGCAGCACATCTTCATCCCAGACCTGCTCATACGGGATCTCGGCATATTCAAGGGCTAGAGTCACGGCATCATCCCAGGGTTCATAATTATCCGGGATATAAACCGCTATCCTAGGCGCTTTTTCGAGCAGAATAACATCCATGTTGTTTTCTTCGATAACCTGGTACATAGTTATTATATCTCCCGGGGTAATAACGTTCCATGTAACACTATGTAATGCGCAGTCTTTTTCGATTTTGGGTTCGTAATCCATGAGAAAGGAACCGCCATTGTAATTCAATAACCACTCGACGCTAACGCCCATTTCCAATGCCCGATAAGCAATGCCATAAGCCATTAGATGATCGGTTTGTGTTAAATCCATAGGGATGAATATTTTGTTTGCATAAGTGCATAAGGGAATCAACAAAACCACATATTTCACGAGTGAACGCCCTATGCTATACACTTTGCGCTCTTTATCTTCTCACTCTTCGTTCTTCTTGATGATATTAAGTACCTCTTCAGGGTTACTGGCTTTTTTAAGAAGCTGGCGTACCTCCTGCTTACGCAGTAACCGGGAGAGTTTTGCCAAAGCCATGATATACTCACTTTTCTTGTTTATCGGTGAAGCGATCAGGAAAATAAGGTGGGACGGCTTGCCGTCGATCGCCGAAAAGTCAACACCTTCAGCAGACCGAGCAAAGGCAAGAATGAGATCCTTGACTGCATCGGTACGGGCATGCGGTATTGCGATACCATCACCAATACCTGTAGATTCAAGGTTCTCACGCTTGGCCAGAGCCTTTTGAAACTCCTCCCCATTTTCAACCGCTTCATGAGCAACCATATTATCCACAAGTTCCTTCAATGCCGCGATTTTCTCTCTGGATTTCATCTGCATTATAATCGCTTCGGGCCTTAGGAACTCAGATATCTTTAAAACCATTACACCTCCTTCTGAAATTCTAGATTGTAGATTCGAGATTGCAGATTCAAAAAGAATAACCTACCGATCAACGATCTAAAATCTAAAATCATGAATGTTAAAGTCCTATGACGGGAACCGTCGATGAAACGAAAAGTCTCGTGGCTTCATTCTTTCGTTTTATCAACACAGCATCCACGCCGTATGCATCAATATATTTCTTAACGATAGTCGTGGCAATACCATCCTCAAGATGCAGTGATGTCCAAATACCAGCCTTGTCTGCATCATCCTCGATCAGGTACAGTAACTGCCATCCCTCATCCTCGATCTTTTTACGCAGCGTATCGCTTTTCTTCTGGGTCAGACGCGCGAGCCGGGAAATTCTACCGGTCTCGACAACAAATAGAACAAAGAGCTTGCTTTTGAATCTCTTGCATAATTGGACCGCTGCCTGGGTAATATCCTGGTCATTTATATCGGTAAGAACAAGGATAACCTTTTTAATCTTCATTCAAATTATCAGGTTTGCAGGGACACAAGAAAAACCCTGCCCTCTACAGTATGTATCGTGACATATCGACATCACCGATAATATCCTTTAATTTCGCATTCACATAGCTATCAGTTATCTTTATTTCTTTTTCAATGACATTCGGCGCGGTGAACAGTATTTCTTCAAGTATTTTTGTCATTACCGTATGCAGTCGACGCGCACCAATGTTCTCAGTCGATGCATTTACCTCTGATGCGATCGCTGCGATCTCCTCAATAGCTTTCTCGGTAAATTCAAGAGTTATCCCTTCCGTAGATAATAGAAGACTGTACTGCTTGATCAACGACGTCTCCGGCTCCACAAGTATCCTACGAAAATCCTCGGTTGTCAGAGCAGATAGTTCCACCCGGATCGGAAAACGTCCCTGTAATTCAGGGATTAGATCGGACGGTTTCTTATTATGAAAAGCCCCGGCAGCGATAAAAAGAATATGGTTCGTTCTTATCATGCCGTGCTTTGTCATCACGTTAGACCCCTCGACGATCGGTAAAAGGTCACGCTGGACACCTTCACGGGAAACATCGGGGCCATGTGTTGCCGTACTCCCTGCAACTTTATCTATTTCGTCAATGAAAACAATCCCCGAATTCTCGGTGCGCTGGCTTGCCTCATTTATCACCTCGTCCATGTCAATGAGCTTTTCAGCTTCTTCATTCTGTAAATACCTGATCGCTTCTTTTACTGGCATCTTGCGCTTTTTTTTCTTTTTTGGCAGGTTCTTACCGAATGCATCCTCCAGGACTCCGCTCAGGTCACCCATGCCGGCATGACTGAAAATTTCTACAAAGGGCATCTGCTGCCGGAAGATCTCTAACTCGACGATTCGATCATCAAACTTTCCCTGGTTCAAGAGATCCCTCATCTTTTCGCGTGTCGAACGCGATGAGTCGGTCGTTTCCGTAGTCACCGCATCGCCAATGCTGGCGGTTGGAGAAACAGGAAGGAGGATATCGAGGATACGCTCTTGTGCAAATTTGTGTGCTTTTTCTTGAACCAATTTAGTTTTTTCTCGGCGCACCATATTGACCGAGATCTCAACGAGGTCGCGGATCATTGATTCCACGTCTTTGCCAACGTAACCCACCTCAGTAAAGCGGGATGCTTCGACCTTAATGAACGGTGCTTTGGCTATATTCGCTAAGCGGCGTGCTATTTCAGTTTTTCCAACGCCTGTCGGCCCGATGAGAATAATATTATTTGGATAAATATCATCTTTTATCTTATCGGTAACCCGCTGCCTTCGCCATCGGTTACGAAGGGCTATGGCAACTGCTTTTTTTGCTTCAGACTGTCCAATGACATATTTATCGAGTCGGGCAACAATTTCACTTGGCGTAGGAAAAACGTTAGACATCACGTCACCTTTTAACGCTTTGTCCTCCATCGTGAAATTATACAAAATTATTGGAAATTGTCAAGTGAAATACTTAAGTCTTTAATCACAGTACACTAAGAACTTGACAATAAATTGAATTTAGGTAATATTTTATATGAGAGGGTCGTATATTATATTAATATCATTATTATTACCCCAGCTGAGCAGTGCAATAAACCAGGGCGATATTACACACAATACGAGCAGTATTTTCTATGTCAATCCTTCAGCCGGCGAAGTGAAGTTGAAAATAAAACGCGGCGCGGTCAGTAAAGCTTTTGTTGTGATGAATGATACCCGTCATATTATGAAATCAACGTATAGTGATGCCAACTATGAATATTATACTGCGACTATCGCGGCATTTGACACCACTGTGGTTTACCACTTTTTGCTTAAAGATAATATTGATTCCCTGATCCTACCGGCAGATGGTGAATTCACCTCCAGAGTACCGTTATTCAAACCCCCTGACTGGGCCGTCGGGAAGATCTACTATTCACTCTTTATTGATGGTTTTTATAACGGAGATGAAACAAATGACCCGGATAAGAAAAGGGATTGGGATGAAGAACCCAAAAGCTGGGAATCATATGGTGGAGATCTAAAGGGTATTATTGAAAAATTCGCATATATTGAGTCTCTGGCTCCTGACATTATTCTACTGCAGCCTATCTTCACTGCATCATCAAACCATAAATTCAACTCAAGTGATTTTGCGACAATAGACCCGCATTTTGGCGACACGATAGATCTGAGGAACCTCATCGATCAAGTTCATGCACAAAATATGAAAATAGTCTTGTCGGTCATCTTCAGCCACACCGGACTGGATTTTCCAACATTCATCGATATCGAAACGAACGGAGCGGTATCAAAATACGTTGATTGGTATCTTATAAGTACTCCACTAATAAAAAAATCTCCCCCTAATTATGAATGCTGGCGTGATGACTACCGTTTTCCAAAACTTAATCTGAATAACTCCCAGGTTATGAATTATCTTATCGGCTATTTGGGATACTGGAAGCGTTTTGGTTTTGACGGCTTCTATATTGGCGAGGACGAGAACTTTAATGCGAATTTCGTCAGGTCCCTGCGTGTCCACATGAAGACAAGGTATCCAGACATCCTTCTTCTGGGCAGTGATAAACGTCTGCTTACGGGTGAAGCTCTTGACGGCAGTTCTAATAAAGGACTGACTGACTTGCTTGTCAACTACTTCGTTAAACAGAATATCGCAACGAGTGAATTCGATAGAAAATTCCAGCAGATGCTTTTTTTCAGCCCGGTTCAGAGCAATAGTGTAAATTTGATAAATCTTTCAACGTATGACGAGCGCAGTGTACCCAAGGCTGATGTCATGAAAAATCTTTATGCCTTTATTTTCACCTGTGTTGGTTCGCCGGTCATTATGTATGGCGAGGAAATAGCGAGTACCTATTATGCACCGCTAAACCTCGGCAGCTTTCCCTGGAGTGCTGCCAAGCAGAACCGTACATTACTTAGAGAAATAAAAAAACTCGTTGAGATACACAAAACCAATCCTGAAATAGCCGGCAGCAAATTCTTTACGCTGTATGTTAACGATATTACAAAAATATATGCATATGACCGGGGTGGCTTGATCGTTGTCCTCAATTCAGGCGACAAACAGTCATTTGTCTCGTTACCGGCATGGGATGGTTCCTATACTGATCTGATAAGCGGCGAAAAATATACTGCCTTCTCGCAAAATTTAAGACTCTCGATCACCCCGAAATCCTATCGTATTCTGAAACGTGATATTTAAACTCCACGCTCCCTTCACGCCCAAAGGTGATCAGCCTGAGGCGATAGAGAAGTTAGTTAAAGGCATTGAACAGAATAAACGTTTTCAGACCCTTCTTGGTGTAACTGGTTCAGGTAAGACCTACACAGTTGCCAATGTTATAGAGAAAACGCAAAAACCAACGCTCATTATTTCACACAATAAAACACTCGCTGCTCAACTGTATGGCGAATTCAAACAATTCTTTCCAGAAAATGCCGTTGAATATTTTATTTCTTACTATGATTATTATCAACCCGAAGCATATCTGCCGCAGACCGATCTTTATATTGAAAAAGATGCATCGATAAATGAAGAAATAGAAAGACTGAGGCTTCGGGCTACGGCTGCGCTACTCACACGCCGTGATGTAATAATCGTAGCATCAGTATCCTGTATTTTCAACATCGGGTCACCCGATGAAATCCGGGAACTCGTCGTGTACCTGAAAAAAGGCGCTACGCAGGACCGGGATGAACTTCTTAAATCACTCGTTGCTATCCAGTATACGAGGAATGATATTCAATTTGCGCGCGGAACATTCCGGGTACGCGGCGATACGATCGACATCCACCCTGCAGATGAAAAATATGGTATCAGGGTGGAATTATTCGGTGAGGTAATCGAAAAAATCCAGCTGTTTGACCCGGTCTCTGCCCATATCATAGAAACTCTCGATACGATAACTGTCTTCCCAGCGAGACACTTCATTACCACACAACCAAGGATTGAGCAAGCCGTTGAGGCGATAAAAGATGAGTTGGCAGACCGCTTGAATATTTTTGAGATGAACGGCAAACTCCTCGAAGCTCAGCGTTTAGCTCAGCGCACGAAATTCGATATTGAAATGCTTTTGGAACTTGGTTATTGCTCAGGTATCGAGAATTATTCAATGCATCTTTCAGGGCGTAAGCCAGGAGAAAGACCATTCTGTTTGATCGATTACTTTCCTGATGATTACTTGATGGTCATCGATGAATCACATGTCACAATTCCACAATTGCACGCAATGTACGAAGGGGACCATGCCCGCAAAACAATGCTTGTCGAGTATGGTTTCCGGTTACCCTCGGCACTGGAGAATAGACCTCTTAAATTTGAGGAAACTGAAAGTCTT
>Ga0307445_10000255_pt1 | contig 27203 bp, 28 predicted proteins | sample SalMarSW160330MG_FD_202147 | JGI IMG/M metagenome (GOLD analysis project Ga0307445, IMG submission 202147) | Salt marsh sediment microbial communities from the Plum Island Ecosystem LTER, Massachusetts, United States - SW1603-30 | ecosystem: Environmental > Aquatic > Marine > Intertidal zone >... | reverse complement strand
AGATCAACGAAAGGGGTGTGTTGTGAAATGCATTGGGTTGCTGGTGCTCGTTTCCATTATTATTACAAGTTTTTTTGTGGCTGTACGTGTGCAGGGTAACGAGAGTGATGTATGTATTTCCTGTCACAGTGTCAGCTCATCCGCCCTTGTTATGGAATGAGAGTATTCCCGGCATGCGAAATCGAATGTCGGCTGTTTGAAGTGTCACGAGGCCAACGAGGGGAGAAGGGCGCGACACGGGGCGAGTATGATGGGGCCGGACTTCACGCACTGGCACGGGATGTACGAGGTATCGAAGCATTTCTATCTGGAATTTCTTCCCGCAGTCATCAAAACCGCTTCTCTCAAAGGACCGAAGATGAAGAAAAAATATGAGCAGAAGGTGCAGAAACTGCTTGCCCGGGATGAGCATATCTGGCTGAAGGGGTTGAGCCCCGAAGAGGCGGCACGGCTTCGTGAAACTTACAGAGAGCGCTACAACCAGTGAAAAAGAGGATTGCACTCTTTAGCTCAAATTCTTGAAGAATAGTCCGCCTCCAGGTAACTTCCCGCGCAAATCTTTATTGGTATTCGACCGAACGGCTGTGGGCGCCGCTTAAAAGTGACCTCTGTAAAATGTACTTGTCGTTACTCATCCGAACAGGCTGGGTAATTCCGCCTGAGCATAATGGCAGCTTTGTTGCGAACATGGAGATGGTGCTGGACGTTTATACGCGTCCTCTTGATCTGCGTTACCCGGTTGTCCGTATGGACGAATCTCCAAAGCAGTTGATCTCGGAGACGAAGGTTCCAGTATCTGCATCACTATGGCGGCCAGCCAGGCATGATTATGAATACAAACGTTGTGGGGAAAGCAATATTTCTCTCGCCTGTGAGCCATTGGCAGGAAAACGTTTGGTGACAGTCACTGAGAGTTATCGAAATTGTTCTTGAAACTTGACACCATTATCACTTTCATTTACTATACTGAGTATATAGTTACAATACAAAATTGGGAACTTCAATGATAAAATCGTTAAATACTGCGGTGTCCGTAATGTACATTGCCGTGGCTATCGGGTACGGTATATATTTTTTCAGGGCTAAAAGGGTAATAATAAAAAGCCTCAGACCCTTTCTTGCCGTAACAATTGGATTGCATGTTTTTGTTATCGTGCTGGTCGGGATTCGCTACCGACATTTTCCCATTACATCGTTGTACGATCTTTTGTCGATGCTTGCGTTGGCGATTGCCGTTAACTATTTTTATATCGAGAGCAGAATCGGCGTACGCTCGACAGGCGTGTTCATTCTTATCGTCGTAGCGTTTTGCCAGACAGTATCGGCTGCATTTAGGGTCTATACATACGATATCGTACCGATTATAAAAAGCGTCTATGTGATTATTCATACCATTGCAATCGCGTTTGGATATTCCGCTTTTATAATTGCAATGCTGTACGGATTTATGTATGTGCTGCTATTTCACACAATTAAAGGGAAACATTTCGGCATCTTTTTTGAAAGACTTCCCTCCCTGGAACAGCTTGATGAAATGAATTACCGTGCTTCGACTATAGGCTTTTTTGCCATGACTGTTTCACTCGCTGTTGCCATTATCTGGCTTTTAAAAATGATCAAAGGGGCCAGCATGTTCGACCCGAAGATTGTCGTTGCGCTTTTAACATGGGCCATCTTCGGCGCAAATTTCATCTTGAAAAAGTTTTTCGGAAGGGGAGGGATTGTGACGTCGTATCTTTCTTTCTTTGGGTTTAGCGGCATTATTTTTTCAATGGTTATCGTTAATATCTTTCTTCGGACCTTTCACCTGTTTTTTTAAGGGAGATCAGAGGTGAATACTCTCTATCCCATATTTTTAAAGCTGACCGGAAAAAAATGTATCGTTGTCGGTGGCGGGTCGGTTGCGGCGAACAAGGTAAGCAAACTGCTCGAATCGAAGGCTGATGTGGCGGTGATCAGTCCTGTATTGACGAGGGATCTGGAAGAGCGGGCGGAAAAAAAATCGATAGATGTGTTACGCAGGGAGTTCCGAAGGGGGGATTTGGAGGGTGCTTTTCTCGTTATAGGCGCGACGGATTCTGAAGAAACAAACAGAATTATTGCTGATGAAGCACGGGGAATGGGAGTTTTCTGCAATGTCGTCGACAATCCGGCGCTGTGTGATTTTTATGTGCCCTCTGTTCATCAGGCCGGAGACCTGAAAATAGCCATCTCCACAAACGGCAAAAGCCCTGCCCTTGCGAGAAAGATAAAAGAAGAATTGTCTCAACTGTACGGACGCGAAATTGCGGATATTCTGAAAAACCTCAGTGTTTTACGAAAAAAACTTGAGAAAACAGTGTCGAGCAGCAATAAGCGGGGTAAAATCCTCTCGGGACTCATACGGCAGTACAACTTCGCTACATCAGGCAGGGATGGTGCAGAAGGAATGAAGAAATTAAAGGAAGAGATAGAAAAATGGAGCTCCTAGTAACCGGATTGAACCATACCACGGCTACTATTGACGTGAGGGAGAAGCTCAATTTTTCTTATCCTGAAACGATCAATCTGTTAAAGGAACTTCATAAACAGCCTGCTGTGCGGGAGGCGCTTCTCCTCTCAACCTGCAACCGAACCGAGTTGTATGCATGCATGAACGGTGGAAACGGGGAAGAATTCATCCAGGGTTTCATGATTCACGTTAAAAATGCAAAAATCCCCTCACAGACGAACCTTTTCTACACCTTTCATAAAATGGAGGCAGTTCGTCACCTGTTTGAGGTTGCAGCAGCACTTGATTCCATGGTCGTCGGTGAAAATCAGATCCTCGGCCAGGTAAAAAATGCGTACCAACTATGCTGCGAGGCAAAGACAAACGGTATAATTATGAACAAGCTCTTTCACTGGGCGTTCAGGGTGGGGAAAAGGGCTCGGACTGAAACCGAAATAGGAACAGGAGCGATTTCTGTTAGTAGTGTGGCGGTCGAGCTTGCGCAAAAAATATTCAAGGACCTGTCAAGGCATTCGGCCCTATTGATAGGCGCCGGTGAAACGGGGAAGCTGACGGCTCAGTGCCTGAGGGAGCGAGGGATTCGAGATCTCTATATCGGAAATCGAACCCTCAAAAAGGCTGAGGATCTGGCAGTTGTGTTGAACGCGGAGGCGGTTTTATTTTCTGCAATTCCCGAAACGCTGGCAAACGTCGACGTCGTTATCGGTTCAACGGGCTCCCGTGAGCGTATCGTGACTGCTGATTTGACAAAAAAAATCATGGCGAAGAGAAACCACCGGCCGTTATTCATAATCGATATCTCCGTACCCCGTAATTTCGATCCCGCTATTGACCGGCTCCACAATGTTTTTCTCTATTCAATTGATGACCTCAAAACAATAATAGATAAGAACATCAAAAAGAGAAAGGCCGAGATAGATAAGGTCCGGGGAATAATCGATGAGGAATCGAACAATTTCCTGCAGTGGCAGAATACATTGAGAGTGGCGCCGATAATCAGAGGTCTGCAGAAGAGGATTGATGATATCAGGATTGAGGCACTCGAAAACAATAAAAAGCAGTTTAAAAGAGAAGACTGGAAAAATCTCGATCTTTTAACAAAGAGTATGATGAAAAGGCTGATTCGGATGCCCCTGCTGAAAATCAAAGAGTATAATGAAGACTCCCAGTTCGGAATGATGCGCCTGGATACTGTGCGAGAGATATTTCAACTGGAGGATTATCTGGACGATGAGGATTAAGATCGGGACACGCGGGAGCACATTGGCGCTGTGGCAGGCACACTGGGTGAAGGATCAGCTTGAAAAGGCGGCGGCTGGAGCACGGTGTGAGCTCGTCATTATAAAAACTACAGGTGACAGATTCACCGATATGACGCTTTTTCAGCAGCCGGATACGGGATTTTTTACAAAAGATATCGAGAAAGCACTGCTTGACAAAACGATAGATATTGCCGTTCACAGCGCTAAGGACCTTCCCACGGAGATTCCCGATGAGCTTACGATCGGTGTGGTGCCTTTAAGGGAGAGGAACAACGATGTTCTCGTTACGGGGCAGAAGTCAGGCAAACAGGATATGACCGGGCTGAGAACCCTTCGCCCGGGGGCGAAGGTTGGCACAAGCAGCCTGAGGCGAAAGTCCCAGCTCCTCTATTATAGAAACGATTTTCAGGTTGTCGATTTACGTGGAAATCTTGATACAAGAATCAAAAAACTCTATGATCAGGGACTCGACGGTATTATCGTTTCGTATGCAGGTGTGAAAAGACTGAACTTCGAAAGCATGATTTCTGAGATAATCGAACATGAGGTGATGCTCCCTGCTGCAGGTCAGGGTGCGCTTGCCCTCGAGATTAGACGGGACGACGGTGATGTTATGGAAGTGCTAAAAAACCTGAATCACGGTGAAAGTATGACATCGGTTGCAGCTGAACGAAGCTTTCTCAGGAGGCTTAAAGCAGGATGCCATGCCCCGGTCGGTGTATACTGCCGCGTCGAAGGAGACGGGATGCAGATTACCGGTATGATAGCTGACATTGACGGCTCGTGTATGGTGAGGAGGAGCATGCGGGGAGGATCTGAGGCGGCTGAACAAATCGGTGTGATGCTTGCCGAAGAAGTGATTGATGCAGGTGGTTCTGATATATTGAAAAAAATAGAGACGCGGAGAACCTGACGAGTGAAGACGGAAGGGAAGGTGTATCTGGTTGGGGCGGGGCCCGGTGACCCCGGCCTTTTTACGGTTAGAGGAGTGCACTGTTTGCAGAATGCCGATGTCCTGCTTTACGACAATCTTGTGCCGGAAAAGCTTTTGAGCTACGTGAATGAAAGTGCCGAGAAATTTTATGTTGGGAAAAAGGCCGGCAGGCATACTCTCAGCCAGGATAAGATAAATGCCCTGCTTGTGAAAAAGGCTCGGGAAGGAAAAATCGTCGTCAGGCTGAAGGGAGGCGACCCCTTCATTTTCGGAAGGGGAGGTGAAGAGGCTCTGGAGCTCGTGAAAAACGATGTACCCTTTGAGGTCGTCCCCGGTGTGACTGCGGCATCGGCGGTTTCCGCGTATGCAGGTATTCCCCTCACCCACAGGGACTTCGCCTCATCACTTGCGTTCGTCACCGGGCATGAAAATCCTTTGAAAGAAAAAAGCGCTATCCGCTGGGCTGAGCTCGCAGCCGGTGCCGGGACCCTGGTCGTTTTCATGGGAGTTAAAAACCTGCAAGTGATAGCCGAAGCTCTCATGAAATACGGGAAAAGTGAAAAAACTCCTGTTGCGGTTATACGGCGTGGAACCTTTCCAGACCAGAAGGTAATTACCGGCACCCTGGGTGATATTGCCGGGCGAGCTGAAGAGGAGAATCTCCAGCCGCCGGCACTCGTTGTCATAGGGGGGGTGGTTTCGCTCAGGGAAAAGCTGAACTGGTATGAATCGAGGCTTCTGTTTGGCAAGAGAATAGTGGTTACCAGGAGCAGAGCCCAGGCAAGCACGCTTGTTGCGATGCTCGAGGAACTGGGCGCCGAAACCATAGAAATTCCCATTATAAAGATTGCAGCGGTCGAAGATTACAGTGCACTCGATGAAGCTGTCGGACGTGTTGCGGACTATGACTGGCTCATCTTCACCAGTGTAAACGGTGTGCAAATATTTTTTGAGCGTTTTTTTTCTCAACGGGATACATCCCCCCGGGATACATCCCCCCGGGACATACGGGGTTTATCCGGGGTGAAACTTGCTGCGATAGGACCGGCCACGAAAAAGGAGCTGGAGAGCTTTCACCTCCTGGTAGACTTCCAGCCGCGGGAGTACGTTGCAGAGTGTTTCACGGATGAGTTCATTCAGCGCTACCGGGTAAAAAACCGGAAGTTTCTCTTGATCAGCTCGGATAGGGCGAGGGACCACATCGAAAAGACGTTTACCGAACACGACGGCCTCTGTACTGTAATTGTAGGGTACCGGACAATCGCAGGGGAAGCTGGCAGGGCGGAGATCGAGAGAGAGCTTGAGGGCAGAAGCGTTGACTGGGTAACCTTTACGAGTTCTTCGACGGTAAATAACTTCTTCAAACTTTATAGAGGGGAGAAGCGTTTTAAGATTGCGAGTATCGGCCCGATTACCTCGCAGGCAATACGAGATGCGGGATTTTCACCCGATGTAGAGGCCCGGGAGCATACCATACCCGGACTGGTGGAAGCTATGCTCGGATTTTACGGAGGAGGAACATGATCGGAATATCAAAATTGTACTGCCAAACGGTAGAGCCCTCCGATGTTCTGCGCTACGGGAGACAGTCGAAAAAGCTTCCGCCCAACATGTTGCAGTTCTCAGCGGATAAAAAACCGGTGATTGTGTGGAACATCACGAGAAACTGTAACCTTCACTGTGTTCACTGCTACTCACAGTCGGACGGCATGGGTTATCGAGACGAAATGTCCACTGAAGAGGGGAAGAAAATGCTCTCCGATTTCGGGAGGTTCGGCGTTCCGGTGGTGCTTTTTTCAGGCGGTGAACCGCTTTCAAGAAAGGATATCCTCGAGCTTGGAAAATACGCCCGTGAGCAGGGCATGCGTGTAGTCATTTCTACAAACGGGACTATGATCAGCAGACAGGTTGCTGACAGGCTCAAAGATATCGGCGTATCGTATGTCGGGGTAAGCCTCGACGGGCTGGGCGACACAAACGACAGATTCAGAGGCGTAAAAGGCGCATTCGAGAGAGCGCTCACCGGGATTCGTATTTGTAAGGAGTCTGGTATAAAGGTGGGGCTGCGGTTTACTATCAACAGGAGGAATGTCGATGATGTTCCGGGGATTTTTAATCTCCTTGAGGATGAAAATATCGAACGAGTTTGTTTTTATCACCTCGTTTACGCGGGGAGAGGCTCGCAGCTCATAGATGAAGATCTGACGAAAGAGCAGACGAGGGATGTCGTGGACCTCATCATTAACGGGACGGCCCGGCTACACCGGCAGGGTAAGAAAGTAGAGGTTCTGACCGTTGACAATCATGCCGACGGGGTATACCTGTACCTGAGACTGTTGAAAGAAAACCCGGAAAGGGCGCGTGAGGTTTTGAAGCTTCTGAAAATGAACGGTGGAAACAGCTCGGGTCACGGTATCGGCTGTGTGAGCTGGGATGGGTCGGTTCACGCCGATCAGTTCTGGAGGCACTACTCCTTCGGAAACGTTAAAAAACGGCCCTTCAGTGAAATATGGACGGATCTATCGGACCCCCTGATGAAAAGGCTGAAGAACAAGAAGATCTATGTAAAGGGAAGATGCGCAAACTGTTCGTTTCTTGACATCTGCGGCGGGAACTTCAGGGTACGGGCGGAGGCGGTCACTGGAGATATATGGGCGGAGGAACCGGCCTGCTACCTGACGGATGAGGAAATAGGTAAGTGAACTTCCAAACTGAAAAGGTTCAAACCAATAAATGCCTGATGGTGCACTTGCCTAATGGTTTTTACCAATAGAATGCATACCTGCGGCACGTAATGAAAAGCAATTTTATCATTATATAGCCTCATTTTTTAATGAAATCCTGGTGTTTTGTACGAGGATTTTAATGGATAAAACCATAGGTATTGCCGGGGAACAGGAGGCGGTATGAGTTTTCCTGCTGTACGAATGCGACGATTGCGAAAAGATGAAAATCTCAGAAGGCTCGTACGGGAGACCGGGCTTTCCGTAAACGATCTGATTTACCCCCTTTTTGTATGCCCCGGCAAAAACGTGAAAAATGCAATTGGGTCGATGCCGGGCAATTACCAGTTTTCTGTGGATAGGCTTGTTGAAGAGTGTATCGAAGTTAAAAAACTTCAAATCCCCGGGATTATTCTCTTCGGAATTCCTGAAAAAAAAGACGAGCTTGGCTCGGGTGCATACTCTGATAACGGCATTGTCCAGCGGGCAGTTCGCGCCCTTAAGGAAAAACTGCCTGACCTGCTCGTTATTACAGACGTCTGCATGTGTGAATACACGAGCCACGGTCACTGCGGCGTTATCAAAAACGGAAGAGTTGACAACGATGCGACGCTCGAGGTTCTTGCCAGGGAGGCACTTTCACATGCAAAAGCGGGAGCCGATATGGTGGCCCCATCCGACATGATGGACGGAAGGGTAAAAGCCATACGACAAACCCTCGATGAAAACGGCTTTTCCGATATTCCGATCATGGCATACTCAGCCAAGTATGCCTCGTCATTCTATGGGCCTTTCAGGGATGCGGCTGAATCTCCCCCGAAATTCGGCGACAGAAAGGGGTATCAGATGGACATCGGAAACGCAGCTGAAGCGTTGCGGGAGGTGGAGCTTGATATCGAAGAGGGCGCTGATATCGTTATGGTTAAACCGGCTCTTTCATACCTTGATATTATTTACAGGGTAAAAAACAGGTTCAACGTCCCGGTCGCAGCCTACAATGTGAGCGGGGAATTTTCCTGCATCAAGGCTGCGGACCAAAAGGGATGGATCGACGGACAGAGAGTTATGGTGGAGGTTTTATATTCAATCAAAAGAGCGGGGGCTGATATCATTCTTACCTATTTTGCAAAGGATGCGGCCAGGCTGCTCGGTTAATAAAACGGGGAAAAACAGATTATGGATAAGAGGCATGCACACGATCAGCCCAGGCTCATTGCCTGGGAGGTTACGAAACGATGCCCTCTTAACTGCAGGCACTGCCGGGCATCGTCATCCGATAGAGAATTTGCAGATGAATTAACCAGAGATGAGTGTTTCAGGGTCCTTGAAAATATCGCCTCATTTGCCAAACCGATAATCATACTGACCGGCGGAGAGCCGATGGCTCGAAAGGATATATACGAGATTACGGAATACGGCACCGGTCTCGGCTTGAGAATGGTGATGGCTCCCTGCGGACTGCTGATGGATCATGAAAATACACGTAAAATGAAAGAATCCGGTATCATGAGGATAAGCCTCAGTATCGACGGAGTGGACAGAAAAACCCATGATGCGTTCAGACAGATCGACGGCGCCCTCGATGCCGTGATAAACGCGGCGCGTATCGCGCGTGAAACGGGGCTGGAATTTCAGATCAACTCTACCATTACAAAACTCAATTACCGCCAGATCGAGGGAATGCTTCAGCTCGCAATCGATCTGGGGGCTGTGGGGTTTCATCCGTTTTTACTTGTTCCGACCGGAAGGGGGAGTGACCTCGCGGATTATGAGATCGAACCGCGGGAGTACGAAAATCTGCTTACTTGGATCTATGAAAAGAGCCTGGAGGTTCCGATTCAGTTAAAACCGACCTGCGCCCCGCACTACTACAGAATTTTCAGGCAGAAGGAAAAACAGAAGGGCAGAAAGGTCACAGTCGAAACCCACGGCCTCAGCGCAATGACCAAGGGCTGCCTGGGGGGACAGTCGTTTGCCTTTATCTCCAACACGGGGCGGGTGCAGATCTGCGGTTTTCTCGAAGAAACAGCCGGAGACGTGAGAACACAGTCGTATGATTTCAGGACAATCTGGGAAACATCACCGCTCTTTTTAGAAATGAGGAATCTGGACGGCTATCACGGCAGATGCGGCGTATGTGAGTACAGGCGGGTGTGCGGGGGCTGCAGGGCGAGGGCCTTTGCAACGACCGGTGATTATCTCGACGAGGAACCCTACTGCGTGTATCAGCCGAGAGCGTCCGCCCCCAGCGTTTCGGGCAATTGACGGAAAGATGATGCACAAAATTAAAAAACGTAAAGCGTTATAATGTGCCGCAGCTTCGTTTCTTAATAAAACACAACTCAAAGGCAATAGGTGACGAAATAGAAAATGGAAATGGCCCTTCAGCAAGACTTACGGGAGGATGAGAAGCATCTGCTCGAAGAGATTCAGCGTGATATTCCTCTTGTAACACATCCCTTTGAATATATTGGAAACAGGTGCGGGATCTCCGAGGAAGGTGTAATCAAAAAGCTCGAATGCTTTACTGAACAGGGTATAATCAGAGAGCTTTCCGTTATTTTCAATGCTGTCGGGCTGGGGTATAAAAGCACACTGGTTGCCGTCAAAACTGCAGAACATGCGATTGACACCCTATCAGAGCGGATAAACAGACACCCGGGGGTCAGCCACAACTATCTCCGTGAAAATCAGTACAATATCTGGTTCACGCTGACTTTGAAGCAGGATTGTGATTTCAGCGGGGAGCTCAAAAAGCTCTTTGATGGCATACATCCGGTTGAATATCTTGTTCTACCCTCCCTGAAAACGTTTAAAATAGGCGTGCATCTCCCGTTTACGGATAAAAAACACGTTCAATCCGACCATGCAATGTTTCAGCCCAAAAAAGAGGTGAAGCTGTCCGAATTAGATAAACGGCTCGTTTTATGCCTTCAGCACGGCCTGCCGATTGTGGCGATGCCCTGGGAGAAAATTGCCGGTGAGCTTAAAATCGATGAGCAAACCCTGTTCTACCGCATTCACCGCTTGAAGGAGGCGGGCGCAATCAAAAGAATATCAGCCGTTTTGCGTCACAGAAGAGTCGGATTTCGTGCAAACGGGATGGCATGCTTTCAGGTTCCCCAGCATCGTATTGATACAGCAGGCCGGTGTTTGGCCCGATATCCCGAGGTGTCACACTGCTATCAACGGCAAACCTGCCCTGAGTGGAGATATTCGCTCTACGCCATGGTTCATAAAAAGCAAAAAGAGGATTGCGTATCCATTATAGATGAAATGGCGCGAAAGATCAGCTGTAATGATTTTCTGGTTCTGTTCAGTGTAAAGGAGTTCAAGAAAGCGCGGGTCAAATATTTTCTGGAGCAGCTGGAGGAATGAGTTGACAAAATCTGAAAAATTGTTTCAAAGAGCCCAAAAGTTCATTCCCGGCGGCGTGAACAGCCCTGTTCGCGCGTTCAAGTCGGTGCAGATGAGTCCCGTATACATAGAGCGGGGCAAAGGGTCGAAAGTCTTCGATGTCGACGGGAATGAGTATATAGACTACGTTTGCTCGTGGGGGCCGCTTATTCTCGGACATGCTGATGATCGAATACTGAGCAGGCTTACCGAGTACGCATCGAGTGGAACGAGTTTCGGGGCGAATACGGAGATCGAAATAGAGCTTGCAGAGCTTATTACCGATATTTACCCCTCAATCGAACTGGTGCGGATGGTGAATTCAGGCACCGAGGCGGCCATGAGCGCAGTCCGTCTTGCCAGAGGCTGCACGGGGAGGGATAAAATCATTAAATTCGCGGGGTGCTACCACGGGCACGGCGACAGCTTCCTCATCAAGGCCGGATCCGGAGTGCTCACTCTGGGCATTCCAGGCAGCCCGGGTATTACTGAAAATACTGCGAAGAATACGCTGGTCGCACGGTTCAACGACATCGAGTCGGTCGAGAGGCTGATCGATTCAAACCGGTCACAGATAGCGGCGGTGATTCTGGAACCGGTCATGGGAAATGCGGGGGTGATTCCGCCCGAAATGGGTTTTTTACAACAGGTACGAAAAATCACCCGGGAGGAGGATATTATACTCATTTTTGACGAGGTGATCACCGGTTTCAGGGTTGCACTTGGAGGGGCCCAGGAGCTGTACGGCATTGAACCCGATCTTACCTGCCTCGGCAAGATAATCGGCGGTGGATTACCTGTCGGCGCATTCGGCGGAAAGCAAAAATATATGGAACAGCTTGCTCCCAACGGCCCGGTGTATCAGGCCGGAACCCTTTCGGGAAACCCGCTTGCTATGGCAGCGGGATATGAAACCCTGAGGATTTTGAAAAAAGACAATGTATATCCTGCATTGGAAGGGACATCGAAGCTTTTGGAAGACGGCCTGAAGGAAAACCTGAGAAAACTTCATTTGAATTTCCGGATGAACAGGGTCGGATCGATGATGAGCCTGTTTTTTACCCGGCAGGATGTTAATGGGTATGATTCTGCAGTTACTTCGGATACAAAGCTCTTTTCACAGTACTTTCAAGAGATGCTTTCAAACGGGATATATTTAGCGCCGTCCCAGTTCGAAGCATCTTTTATTTCTACAGCTCATGATAATGAAGATGTAGAAAAAACCATCGAGGCGAATTATCTGAGCCTGCGGAGTTTGAAGTGAAGAAACCATCGAGGAAATTCTGGTGAAGGTACACACGCGTCGGCTCACGCGTCACCGCCCTGGTTTTCTTCTGCACCGAAGAAGGCGCTTTACCGAGGACGGCACATTCGGTCGTGAAAACACAAAGTCGATTATAATCGATGCCCGTATTGCTCCTCAACTTTTTGAATTACCATGAGTTGTGATAAATCGCTGTCGAGAAGCTCTCTGATATAAGTTTTCGCTTCAACTGCGCCATTCGGTAAATCACAGGTGCATATATCAAGACGATCTGTGCATTCCCCGCACGGACATTTGAAATTCTCCGCAACACTCAAAACTGCCGGGCTCCATTCTGTATACGCTTGTGAGGTTTGGCTTTCAACAGCTGTTTTATTTGACGAAGCCTGGATCCATATTACAAATACGCCGATCCCCAGAATCATTACTGCCAGAATCGCGTACCCCAGGAACCGGCTTCCGGAATTACGGCTCTTCGCTTTGGATCGAACTCTGCCATGCGTGGTAACGCGCCCTGCCGTCGGCTGTGCTGATTTATCGGTAAAAACCGCCTTGTCTTTAATGCGCGCTCCGCAAAAATTGCAAAATTTACTACCAGGCTGTACAATTTTTCCACAACTGCTGCAGATTATTTTTGTATCCAGTTTCTCTCCGCAGCTGCTGCAGTATTTGTTTTTTGGTTTATTTTCTCTTCCACATTTTGGACATTTCATACAGGATCTCCTGAATCATGGATTATGCAGTAATCTTTACAAAATATAATAATTAATTCAATAAGAAATATATTATAACTAAGATGTTAATTGAATTCAATGAAAAATTCACGTACAAAGTAACAAAAGCCTGTCTTAAAAATATTCGGCATTTTATAACAATGGAATCATCATATTACTTGACAAATTTTATATGATAAATATTATATAGTGGAGTTTCATATTTTCATTGAGACAATAAAAAAAATTCTTTCGTACAAGGCAGTTATTATAAGGAGTGAGCGGTGAAATTCTGGGAACCTCTGTACAACTTTTTAAAGTCAATAAAGCTTGCTATCGTTCTTATCATGTATCTTGCAGTTACATCGGCACTTTCTACGCTTGTTCCTCAGGGGAAAGAGATTGCCTTTTACTACCAGAACTATTCTTCCTGGATGGCGAATCTGATAATAAAAGCACATTTTAACAGGTTTTTTCAATCAGTATTTTTTATTTTCCCGGTTATAATCTTTTTTCTCAACCTGCTGACCTGTGCCGTCGTTAGGCTCGTTAAACGCTTGAAGAACAGGGCAAAGAAGAGGTTTGGGCCGGACATAATACACATCGGTCTGCTCATCCTTATAATCGGTGGTATTCTCGGCTCTTTCGGGAGGCAAGAAAACATGGTATTCCTCGGAGAAGGAGATTCGGCTCAGTTTCCCGGCGGATATACTATTCAGTTAAAATCTTTTAAATTCCTGAAATATGAAGACGGACGGCCAAAAGACTGGCTTTCGGATGTCGATGTTCTGAAAGACGGTGTTGTTATCAAATCACATATTATCGAAGTAAACAAGCCTTTAAAGCTGGGGAAGATAAAGGTTTTCCAGAATTCTTATAACACTGATAGTACTGCAACAGTCAGTGACCGATCCGGGAAAACAATTGAAATCAGACCGGGAGATTACTATATGGCGCGAGATGCCGTCATCGTATTTCGCGGTATTGAATTGAATCCAACTTCTGGAGGAAAGGACAGAGATCCTTCGCATTCCGATACGGAAGAAAACGGGGTGGCCCCGTCAGAACACGGGGTAGCTGTCTTTGAAGAATTGTCTACAGGAAACGAAGATGCAGGCCACTCGATAAAGGCGGTGTACAGGCTGTCGATATCTGAGGAAATCGATGGTTTTACAATGGAGAAATTTTCTGTCCTGAACCAGACCGGCCTGCAGGTCGTTAAAGATCCCAGCATTGCACTGGTGCTCATAGCGTTGATACTTGTCGGTTCAGGACTCTCTCTCACCTTCATTCAAAAGTTTATGGCTAAGAATATCTAGTACTACAGCGATACTTTTCATCCAAAGAGCAACTGAGATACGTTTAGTTTTAGTAAATACGACCTGTTTTGTGTAAAGAAAGTACATTTTATACAATATAATCGGTAAGTATCGCTGTAACACTAGGCGGCTTTTTAAAAATATCCTGCTGTTAAATTAGCATTTCCCACTGTCAAGTATCTTTTTTGTAATGAGGTTTTTTATGCAGGATCTATTTAGCCTTTAAAAAATAGTATAAAAAGGGATGGGCACAGTTATATGCGGGAATTGCTTGGTGTTTCATGTCCGAATAATCCCGTGGGTATAAGTCCATTATTCGTTAATCTTAATAAGGGCTTTGCAGCTTTCGGGTATATTTACTGAAACCCGCCAATGAAATTTCAAAAGGCGGTTTGCGTACCGTAGAACGTATCAAGTACAATGTACGCAGACCGCCTCTTCTTTTTTATTAAATCATACTCGTAATTACAGGCTTTTGCATTACTGCTTTTATTTATACTATGCCTTTTTTCTTACCCACATATCATAGAGGGAGAGCAGTATGAGCAGCGCGAAGGATACGGCAACAAGCGCTCCGCCTATCAAAACAAAAGGAGCAAGCCCAGCGGAACTTTTTGCCAGCCACCAGCTGCCGATATCGAGGGCAACCGCAAAGTAGGCAAGTCCATATATAAACTGTTTGAACCCCTCCGGGAACTTCGTAAATGAAAAGATAAAGGTTAAAATAAATATTACGGTGAGTATTGCGAATAAATGGGTGTGACTTACCGAAACCAGCCTGGATATGGATTTTCCGGTATCCTGCTGAAGGTAAGGTTCCACATCCTTGAAGTTTTCAAGAACGACGTCAGCGACCGCAATATCGGCGGCATGACATGTAAGACATGAATTTTGAAAAACCGATTTCACAGGTTCAAAATCCTTCTCTTCAGCGCCTGAAGCAATCCATGCCTTTACGGTATTATACTCCGCATCACTTGCAAAATGCTCTCGCATGCTGCCGTCAATTGACTTTTCCAGTGTTGTTACCTCCCGTTTACCGTAAAAGGCGAATCGTATGTCGTTTATCGACAGTCCTTTTACTTCATCTACCGGTGAATAGGTAAGGTAGATATTCGCAAAACCGAAGATGTAGGCGATACCTGTGAGAATTAAAAATGCCGTTACAGCAGTTTTTGAGCTCTTCGACAAAGTATTTAACCCTTTACTTTCTTTCCAGAACATGACATCCTCCTTGGATTAATTGTTATTTAATATATTTTATACGATTAATAAAAAAACAAAAAAGTTTTCTTCAGTGGTTATAAACACTCACCCTGTCCATTATAAAATCCGGGATTCGTAAGAGTGTTTCTTTTGCCTTACTTTTGGGCAGCATATTGATTTCTTTTTTTGCCGCTTCTGAAAATTGTTCCGCCCTGCCGATCATACCCGAATCCAGATTCAGGATAGAGTCGTTATCGAGAAAATCGTCGACTATCTGAAAGCTGTATCCAATATAAAGACCATATTTGGACAGGGCTTCCGAAAAAAGATCATTCCCGCCGTTTAAAATCGCGCCGTTCATACAGGAAACCGAAAAGAGGCATGCGGTTTTATTTTCAATAACCTTTAAATAGTCTTCGAGGGTAGCATCCTGGCCATCCATTCTGATTTTATGTTCGATTATTTCGCCGATACATAGTTTTTTCGTGGTATCGCTGAAGCTTTTTAAAAGAATTTCACGATGATCGCTCTGTTCAAGGTGGAGATTTATTAAGATAGAAAAAAATTGAGAGTAGAGGATATCACCGACGAGCACCGCAATCTGGGTTCCGAATTGCCTGTTGAGCGTAATGCGTGACCTCCGATAATCAGATTCATCGATAATATCGTCGTGGATCAGGGATGCGGAATGAACGAATTCAGCGGCTGTGGCAAGCTTTATAAGCCGGTCTGTTTTATCGAGAGTTCCCCCTGTGACGGCCTTGGCCGAAAGCAGTACGAGCGACGGTCGCAAAAGCTTTCCGGGAATTTCAAAAAGGTAATTCATTATCTGTTTAAAAAATCTTTTTTTATTTGTGTTTTGCTCCTCTACTATCGAGTCAATCTGGTATTGTATTTCTTTCTCGACCAGTAGAAGTTCTCTTTTTATCGGTTCGTATATTTGGCTGATATCCATATGTCTTATCCTTTCATACCGTATAAAAAGAATATCTTATTTTCCGGTTTTAGTAAATGCAAGATGCTTCTTATTTGTTCAGGTTTCCTCCTCCACCGTTATTGCATTCGTGGGACAGAGGTAGGCACAAGAGCCGCATCCGATACATGTTTTGGAAATTCTATCGAAAGGAGTTCTGACTTTCTTCTGTGAACCCCGGTACGTCAGGCTCAGGGCGCTACGCTGTACAACTTCCGAACACACTCGAACACAGAGTCCGCATAAAATACAATTTGTATGTTCGGGCCTGGGTGCCTTGGTTAGAAGGTATTTTCCGACAACGTCGAGTGTTGAAGTGTCGTCAATAGACACTCCATGCTCCCGGGCAAGTTCCTGAATCTCGGGTGATTCCGGACAGCGTGCCAGAAGGAGTTCGAGAATAAACCTTCTCGCACCTAATGCACGTTCGGACTTTGTGCGAACAACGAGACCTTTTTCAACCGGATAGGTGCAGGACGAAACGAGCCGGGGTCTTAAACGGGTGTCGGGATTTTCCACCTCGACGAGGCACATTCGGCAGCCTCCGTAGGGCTTGAGGTAAGAATTAAAGCAGAGAGTGGGAATCGGAATATCTACATTCTTTGCCGCTTCGAGAATAGTCATGTTTTCTGAAGCCTCGACAGTTTTTTCATCTATTGACACTGTAACCATTATTCATACCTCACTGCATCAAATCTGCATACTTCAAAGCACATACCGCACTTTATACAGATTTCCTGATTGATAGTGTGAATTTCTTTGACCTGTCCGTCAATCGCATTTACCGGACAGTTCTTGAAACACACATGACAGCCCGTGCATTTATCCTCGAGTATGGTGTATTTGATCAACGGTTTGCATACCCTGGACGGACATTTCTTATCCTTGATATGAGCTTCATATTCATCACGGAAGTACCGTATCGTTGTTAATACGGGATTGGGTGCTGTTTTTCCAAGGCCGCAAATAGCGGTGTCCTTTATAAGTGTTGCCATTTTTTCAAGGAGCTCGATATCTTCTTCTTCTCCCTTTCCTTCTGTTATGCGTGTCAGAATGTTGTACATGTGACGTGTTCCCTCACGGCAGGGAGGGCACTTGCCGCAGGACTCATCCTGCGTAAACGAAAGAAAGTACCGGGCGACTTCGACCATGCACGTTTCTTCATCCATTATAATCAGGCCGCCGGACCCCATGATAGCACCGGCTCCCGTAAGGGATTCATAGTCGATCGGTGTGTCTATCAAACTTTCAGGAATACAGCCGCCGGAAGGACCGCCGATTTGGACTGCTTTGAACTTTTTATTGTTTAGAATCCCGCCACCTATATCGAACACGACCTCTCTGATGGTCGTTCCCATAGGTACTTCCACAAGGCCGGTATTTTTTACTTTACCGACAATTGAAAATACCTTTGTTCCCTTGCTGGTTTTTGTGCCTATGCCGGAGAACCAGTCACTGCCGTTATAAATAATATGCGGTACTGTGGCCCATGTCTCGACGTTATTGATATTCGTTGGTTTGCCCATATAACCGGAAATTGCCGGAAATGGCGGCTTTGTGCGTGGTTCGGGATTTTCCCCCTCGAGAGAATGGATGAGAGAGGTTTCTTCTCCGCATACGAAAGCACCGGCGCCTCTATTTATTTTAATATCGAAATCAAAACCGGTATCGAAAATATTTTCTCCCAGCAGGCCGTATTCTTTTGCCTCATTAATAGCCCGGTTCAACCTCTTCAATGCAAGCGGGTATTCATCACGAATATATACAAATCCCTGTGACGTTCCGATCGCATATCCACCGATGAGCATCCCTTCGAGTACGGCATGTGGATCTGATTCGACAATCGATCTGTCCATAAATGCGCCCGGGTCTCCCTCGTCGCCGTTGCATATGAGGTATTTTTCGCCCCCCGGCGCGTTCCTGCAGAACTCCCACTTTATACCCGTGGGAAATCCTCCTCCTCCTCTTCCCCGCAATCCGGACTTTTTCAATGCATCGATCACTTCATCAGGAGTCATTGAGTTCAGAACCTTTGCGATCGCTCCGTAGCCATTGCGTGCAATATACTCGTCAATATTTTCAGGGTCGACAAGCCCGCGATTGGTAAGCGCAATTAACTGCTGTTTTTTGAAAAAGTCGATGTCGCGCATCCTGTGTATCGGGGGTGAAGATTCGTCGGGTTTGTACATGAAGTCTTCTACAGGGTTTCCATTCACCAGATGGTTCTCTACAAGCAGAGGGATATCCTCCTCTTTCAGGAACTGATAAAAGGTTCCTTCGGGCTGCACAACAAGAATAGGTCCGTTTGCGCAAAATCCGTTGCAGCCGGTGACAACGACCTGAATTTCGTCCTGAAGATGATGTTTTTCGATTTCTTTTTGGAGGACATCTCTCAATAGAAATGATTTGTTCGATACACAGCCGGTACCACCGCAGAGCATCAGGTCCATTCTGTGTCGCTTTTGATCAGGTGTGGATTTTTCAACAGCGGTAACTGCATGACTCTCTGCAGTCTTAAGCCCGGTTGAAACCGAACTGTCGATTCCGTGCCGCAGGGCGATAACGGGTTTCATCCGCTGTTTTATTTTATCCAGATCTTCGATGCGAAGCTTCATTCAACAATACCTCACATTGGCATTCTTATAGTGCAATACAACGTAACAGTCCAAAAAACAGGCGCAGACACACTCCCGGGTTATGCCCGGCCACTGCCGGACAGCAGATTCTCGTATGGCCACTGTCCTCAAGCAGTATCATTTTCAGCCGTTTCAAGTTTCTTCAGGGAACTCTGCATTTTTTTCTGATCCATTTTGCCATGGTACTCCCCGTCAACGATGACAAGAGGGCCCATTGCACAGGCACCGAGACAATTAACGGTCTCCAGGGTAAATTTTTTATCGCTGGTTGTTTCACCTGCCTTGATGTGAAAATCCCGCTCAAGAGTATCCACAAGCTTTTGGGCTCCGTTTACATGACACGCCGTTCCAACACATACACAGATATGATGTTCACCGAGAGGTTCCAGCCTGAAGGATTTATAGAAGGTTGAAAGTGTGAATAATTTGGCAAGCGGTATACCAAGCTCATCCGAGAGCCGTTCCAGCACGTCTTCCGGAAGATGCCGGTAGATACTGGAAACATCTTGTAGAAGTCCAATTACGGTACCGCCCTCATTCTTATATTTTTCAATAATCTGTTCTACTTTGTCCGTATTTTCATTCAATTGTTATTCTCCATCTCCGGTTTGTTTTAAAGGTTTTGTTTTTCACCATGCTGATAATGGTTTCGATGAAGTCGGGAATATTCACTTCTATATCGTTCTTCACCTTGACCTGACAGGCAAGCCGCATGCCGTTTTGTTTTTCTTCACGGCTCATGAATATCTCTTCTGTGGGAAGTATCTGGCCTGCTCCGCTCAGAACCTTCAATTTACAGTACCCGCAGCTCCCCTTGCCGCCGCATGAGGATGAAATCTTGATATTATGTGCGGTCAGGTCGGTAAGGAGGGAATTTCCTCCCTGTACCGAGATTTCTTTTTTTTCTCCCTCTTTTGAAACGGTGATTTTACACTCCCCGTACGTCACCAGCAGGCGTTCGGCGATCGCAAGGAACACCGTGATCACGAGAAGAATTGCATTCATAATGATAAGCGGTATAAAGTTCATTGTATCCTCACAATTCCTGAAAATCCCATAAATGAAAGTGCGATAATGCCTGCGATGACCATGATTATGGCGGCTCCCCTGTATCCTTTCGGGATGTCACCGATGAGCTCGAGCTTTTCGTTGATGGCTGCCACCATCACGATGGCAAGCATCCATCCGACTGAAGATCCGATGGCGAAGAAAATCGTCTGGAGAAATGTGTAGTCCCGCAGCACCATAAAGAGCGATATGGCGAGCACGGTGCAATTAACCGTAATCAGGGGAAGAAATATTCCAAACGATGCCTGGAGGGCCGGAAAGAACCGCTCCATTATCATCTCAACCAGCTGTACGGATGCCGCGATAACGATGATGAAAACGATGTAATAGATGAATTCGCTGCCTGATGGAACAAGTATGAGATGGTAGATCGGCCAGTTTATTGCCGCGGTGAGTGTGACCACGAAAATTACGGCAAAGGCCATCCCGGTCGCCGTTTTCAAATTCCGTGATAGTGAAATGAAGGGACACATCCCGAGCAAATACGTAAGCGCAATGTTGTGCGTAAAAATTGCAGCCAGAAATATTGTAAGAAGATATACCAACGCGACTGCCTCCTCTCATGGAGATTCAATTTTTGCTATCGTTCTGGTCAACCATATGAAAACGCTCAAAATAAAAAACGCACCGGGAGCCATGGACATTATCACCCAGTTGGTCCAGCCCGCGGGCATGACACGAAACCCCATCAAAGTCCCGAAACCGAGTACTTCGCGTATGGCGGCAATGGTCACGAGTGTATAGGTATACCCAATGCCGTTTGCAAAGGCATCGATAATCGACAGGCTCGGTTTATTCTGTATGTAGAATGCCTCTGCCCTGCCCATGATGATACAGTTCGTAATAATAAGCCCGACATACGGGCCGATTGCAGTGCTGATGCTCGGGAAAAAGGCTTTTAAAAACCTGTCTACGATAATGACGAAGGTCGAGATCACGATCATAAATGTAATGATCCTGACCCTCATGGGAATCAAACTGCGAAGCAGTGAAATGATGATCGCGGTAGCGACGAGCACGAACGTTACTCCGGCCCCCATTGCAATTGCGTTTTCAACCTTGTTAGAAACTGCGAGCGCCGAACAAATTCCAAGTACCATAGAAAAGATCGGATGATCTCTCCAGAGTCCGTTTGCAAGTGTCTGGTATGCCTCACTATTTTTGATACTCATTGGCCTGTATCCTCTGAAAGAACGGATGTATATTTCTTGATCTCACTGTTTAAAAGGGCTTCAAGAGCCTTACCGCTCATGGTCGCGCCGGTGATACCGTCGACCTGGTTGTCATTCAATGCCTTGCCAGGGGCGACGATCTCCAATTTAGGGTAAATGGCCTTGCCTTTGAACCTGTTTAAAAACTCTTTTTCGCTGATTCTCCCGCCAAGTCCGGGTGTTTCCTCCTGATGAATAATAACCAGGTTTTTTATGGTTTTTAAATTGTGCTTCAGGCTCAAAACACCTTCTATCGGGCCCCATAGCCCAGAACCGGCTATTTCAAACGCAACATCACCGGTTTTAGAATAGTACAGAGTTGCTGCGCCCTTCAGTTCCTCCTTCACGTTTTTTGAAAAAATATCATCGAGATTCTCCTCGTTGAAGGGAATACCGAAGGCCACCAGTATACTGCTTTTGACTGTTCTCAGGTTGTTCGTTTGTATGATCGGGTTGGTATAATCGTTCACCGCAAGGAGCGACGCAGTCAAAATACTGCCGAGAACGAGTACGAACACTATCATCAACAGTTTATCTTTCATATTTCTCCGGCCTGTATTTAATTGAAATGACAATATGGTCTATGAGAGGAGTGAAGCCATTCATGAGCACGATGCTGAACATGACCCCCTCTGTAAAACCTGAAAATGCTCTGATCAGCACGGTAAAAAATCCCGCCATAATTCCAAAGATGAACTTTCCCGGTTTGGTATAGGGCGACGTTACCGGGTCTGTCGCCATAAACATCGCTCCGAACAACAGCCCCCCGGATAGTAGCTGGAACAGCGGGGGAGCAATTTTGGCCGGTAAAAAACTGCTGCCGATCCACGAGAACAGCAGAACTGAGAGCAGGTAGCTTATCGGTATCCGCCAGTTGCTCACCCTGGTAAACATCAGAAAGAGTCCCCCCAGGATGATGCCGATTCTGAATGTTTCCCCCATACTCCCGGCTGTCGTGCCAATCAGCAGGCTGAGGTAATCGGGTATTGTCTGGGATGATTTATATACAACGAGTGGCGTGGCAGTGGTGATAGCATCGGTGAGAGGAACCCTCCATGCGGTCGTCATGATTTCAGGGAACCCAATGGTTATGAAAAGTCTTCCGACCAGTGCCGGATTGAAGATATTTCGCCCGGTCCCGCCGAATATCTCTTTACCGAAAATGGTGCCGAACATGACACCGACTGCAACGACCCACAGCGGGATGGACGGTGGCAGAACAAGGGGGAAAATAAGCCCGGTAACGAGAAAACCCTCTTCAATTTCTTTTTTTCGAACGAGTGCGAAAAGGACTTCAACAATACCGCCCGCAATATAGGATACGAGAATCATTTCGACGGCCCGGAGTCCGAAATAGTAAATGGCGGCGGCGGCCGAGGGCACAAGAGCGACAATTGCTGCAGACATGAACCGCTTTATTTCGATGTGGTCGACGAAGTGAGGAGCTCCCCGGGTAACCTCTGCGGTTCCGAAAACGATGCCTTCGATGGTGTTTGTAATAATTTTGAAGTGTTTTAGCAGACCGATTTTTACCAGCCTATCGTATTTAATTCCCAGATTCTTCATTTGGACGCACCTTTATCCGTAACTTCGATCGCAGCCAGGCCCTTGAGTTTGAAATTCGGTAGAATTACCGTTGATTCATCGAATCCGATATCTTTCAATTTCCTCTTTCCTTCGCTGATATAGGACGACACTCGAATTTTTGACGGACAAACGTATGTGCACAGGTTGCAGCCTATACAGTTGAAAATCTTATAGGAAACCAGAAAATCTTCGATTTTCCCACGCTCGACATTACGATAGATGAGATGCGGAATGATTCCGACAGGGCATACATCTTCACAGTAGCCGCAGAAAATACAGGAGCGTTCTTCCCCGTGAAGGTTTGTATCGACCGTCTTTTTAAAGTTCAGGAAGGATGATGCAAATGTCCGTGTGTAAGAATCTTTTTTAAATCCCGGAGCTGCAAAGCTGAAAAAGCCGCTGCCGGTTTCTTCAGGAATTGCCGCGATGCTGCCCCAGGAACGTTCGACAGGAAGAGACATGTCGGTGAGCGGTACACCGGTCAGCAGAGTGCCTGTGATTAACCGCACCGACTTGTTCGCTTTGACGGATTCTTCGATGACCTGAAGAGACGTTCCGACCCGGACTCTTACCCATTGATTGTTTTCGAAGCCCGGACCGCATAATGCGATGAGGCACTCTATCAGGGGCTTATTTTGAACAACAGCCTCATAGATGAACTGGATGTCACGTACGTTCAGGGTGCTAATACCGATGTGAGCGGGAATGTATCCGTAAGGGTACTCTCTCTTCAGAAGAATTGGAATAATTACTTCATCTAATCCCTGGGGGTATCGAGCTTCCATAGGATACAGGTTGAACCAGGAGGCATCCTGTAGTGCGGCATCCATCTGTGTGGCCACATTCATTATTGATTTATCTACAGTGACATGTATACCAGCCTTCGGCATTATACGGTTCAGGATTTTTATTCCTTCGATGAGCTTTTTCATTGAGCCATCTTCCAGTAACATGGATGTTGAAGTTCTGTAGACCCCGTCATCAATACCGTGGATAATAATGTGTTCAACGTCCGAAGTCTCGATTACAGAGCTTCGATATCTGGTCGGTATTCCTGAACGTCCGAGTGCGGTCACGCCTGAGGTGTAGAGCCTTTTTTCGATTTCTTCGTTTGAGAGCGTTGTCCAGTCCGACTCCTTGTGGGCGGCTGTTTTGTCTGAGGTACCGTCCGATTTAATAACAACGGCGTTGATGTCGTTATCGGTGTACCGGATTTTTTTGAATCCGGTCACTTTTCCGTTGATCGACGAATGTACCGGTGTAGAGACAGTATCGTCATCTCTACCGATTATCTGCCCGGCGGAGACGTGTTCATCCCTTTTTACAAGTGGGGGAACTTCGTTTCCATACCCCTGCATGAGTGGTATTATCACTTCGTCAGGGTGTGGTATTTCGGTTATTCCCCTTCCGAACTCTCCTTCGAAATTCTTAAATCTGTATCCTCCGACACTTCTCTTCCCTTTGACTATCATGGTTTACGTTCAGGCCTTTTCAATGTAGGTTATTGATCATCTCTATTTTTACGCAACGCGCGAAAATATTCTTAACCCAACAGCACGATTATCGACTATCGTACATTCCGGTTCTATCTAACGCTTTTAATGAACAGTCCGTTTTTCAATCCGGTTAGAGGTTTCCAGCCGGTTTCGTGAAATGGTGCACAGACTGCCAGCATTTGATTATTAATTTTTTAACAATCAAATCGTATACTTTTCTCCCCGTTTGATTTTATTAGATTTTACGGGTCTAAGTATAATGATGATAAGAGTATCTTAATAAGATTAATACATTTACTTGTGTAACTCTATTATATAGCTTTTCCTTTTAAATTGTCAACCATTGGTTGCGTTACCTGTTGAACGACGTCCTTAATCATATGGCGCATTAAATTGTCCATAACCCCCGGCAGTATATCGCGCATCTGTTCTGCCATGTGGTCGGGCATCGGAATACGTTCCCCAATCTTCCCCAGCATGACCGGCATCAATTTCGGCATCATCCCCGGAAGCGCCCTTGGGAACAGCACGGGGAACATGGGTTTCATGATACTGAGAGCCCTCGGTATTTTTCCCATGAGACGCATCATGCCGCCCATCCCCATGGTCAAGCCAGCCTCCGGCTGTTGAAGCTATGTAGCTCGTTGGGTACATTTTCAAGGTAGGTGTGATCCAGTATGCCCAAACTGTCCATGAATGTTCTCCTTGATTTTTGATTTATTTTCGTTCTGCTAGTCTCTGATCCAGCAATTCACGGAGGACCGTTGACATCAGATCATATGTCTGTATGATCTTCTTGTTGGCGATTGAATAGTATATATGCTGTCCTTCTCGCCGGGTTTTCACTATGCCTCTGTCCTTCATGATCGAGAGATGCTGGGGCAAATTGGTTTTATTGATTTCCATCGATTGGAGTATTTCGGTAACATTCAGTTCTCTGTCACGCAGAACATAAATTATTTAGAGTCTGCGGGAAGGAGAATGGTGGAAACAATGGCGAGAAAAACATGTTTTTACGTTTCAACCGCACTGTGCGCAGTTTTTACTTGAACAGCTGCCGCAAGACGAATCTGAAGATGAGGGTTGACCGGATGACCTGTGGGCAAATGCACTGAAGAGCTTTTTTATCTGCTCCCCGCCGCAGTCGGGACAGGGGACCTTATCATCCGACGATCGGACAAGATGCTCGAATTGATTTCCACACGCGATACATTCGTATTCGAAGATTGGCATATTTTTTCCCCATCTTTGAAATCCCCGGCGCTCTATGCTTAATTACGGGTGTATGTATACATAGCCAACCAGCAATTATAAACGGTCTGGCCGGCATGCGGCCCTCTGTTTTGAAGCAACTTCGTTCAATATTACACGGCTGAGTATGATTGTTGGGTCAATATTCCTATATATCAAAATACTCTGTATTTACTGCGGCGAAAAGTGTATTTTACGGTATGTAGCGGAGCGGAACTCATATGTCACTCGAATATCCTGCTGGTCAATAAAGCGTATTCGAGGTGCCGCCCGTGACGTACCCGTACCAGGTCTCACTGGGAAGGAGGCACCTGCGGGAAGCCGTCCGATGCTATGGACCCTCCGTCCACCGGAATGATCGCGCCGTTGATGAAGTTTGACGCGTCCGATGCCAGAAAAACCGCGATGCCGAACAGGTCTTCCCTGTTACCGGCTCTTCCCATGGGAATGCGCTGCTGAAGCTTCTCGTAAAAGGCCTTTTTGTTCAGATGGGGGGCGGTCAGGTCTGTCCAGCACCAGGTCGGCGCTATGGCATTAACGCATATGCCGCCCTTTGCCCATTCGCATGCCATCGACATGGTCATCAGGTTGACCGCAGCCTTGCTCGCCGAGTAGGCGGGGTCGCCCTTTCGCCCCGCAAAGCCCTGCAGGGAGGAAATGTTGATGATCTTGCCGCTTTTCTGCTTCAGCATTACCTTTGCCGCTTCCTGTGCGCAGAGAAAGGTCCCCTTGACGTTGACGTCCATGATGTACTCCCAGAGCTCGAGCGGAAACTCGGCGATCGGCTTCACGTCGGCAAAACCGGCGCTGTTCACCACAATGTCGATGCGGCCGAACTTTTTGGTGACCTCCTTTACCATATGTATGACTTCTTCCTGTTCCCGAACCTCGACCCTGACTGCCAGGGAGTTTCTTCCCATTGACGCGATCTCATCTGCCACGCGCTGATTATTCTCCAATGTCTTTCCTGCGATGGCCACATCAGCGCCGGCACCGGCAAGCGCAAGCGCCATTGCCTCTCCCAGTCCTTTAGCGCCGCCGGTTACAACGGCCACTCTCCCGCTCAAATCGAAGAGAGAGCGTACCCCCCGTGCCTTTGACACAAGATCTTTTGATACAGGGTTTTCCATGGTGATTTTCTCCTTATAGCATTTCATCAGCTCAAAAATAATAATGCGAATTCGTGCTGTTTATGTTGAAAAGAGTGCACAGTTTATTTGGGTGTTTTGTTCTTCTTAACGATTGTGTATGCCTCGTCGAAGATGTCGGGCGTTGCGTATCCGCTTTCATCGGGCATCGCGACTCCCGTGTACACCCACAGGAACTCAAGCGGTTTGTCAAAGGGGTTTCGCAGCCAGTGAATTTCGGAAACAGCGGCAAACTGCACATCCCCGGGTGTAAAGAGGTATTCATGGTCTCCGCCCCCGGCAACGGCCTTGCCGTTCAGACAGTATATAAACTCCTCTGCATACAGGTGGCAGTGGGGGTCATGGAATGCCCCGGGGAAGAACACGGAGCGTCCCATAACGGTTTTTTCCGATCCTGTAGTTTCGCGGCAGACAATCAGCTCCGTCTCCATATCGCCGTGCAGTCCGGCCCAGTTGCCGAGCTCCATCGGAACGACCTCTTTCCAGTTGATCAACCTGATTTTACCTTCAGGAAAATTATACAGC
>Ga0307445_10000254_pt1 | contig 27426 bp, 26 predicted proteins | sample SalMarSW160330MG_FD_202147 | JGI IMG/M metagenome (GOLD analysis project Ga0307445, IMG submission 202147) | Salt marsh sediment microbial communities from the Plum Island Ecosystem LTER, Massachusetts, United States - SW1603-30 | ecosystem: Environmental > Aquatic > Marine > Intertidal zone >... | reverse complement strand
ATTATCCCGGCGCTTGTTAACGGGCAACACCAATGTCTAGCAGCAGGCGTTCAGAGGTATAATTTATAATGATGGATAAAGATACTTAACACCATAAAGGGATAGCATCCATCCGAAAAGGCAAACCCTTCGTAAGGAGGCGACGCAAAGCCACGGACCCCCAGAGGGCAGCCGGGCCGCCGAATATGAAGAACAAGAGAACCTTAAAATACATCGCAATAACCGGCGCCTTGTTAGCGCTTTTCATCTCGCTTTCCGGTTCGCAGGGACCGACCGTTGCCGGCGGCGCCGGGGGAACCGGATCGGTCGGCACAGTCGACACCAATTCGCTTTCCTGGGGGATCGAACGGATTCAGGCACCGCAGGCGTGGACATGCACGACCGGCTCGAATGACGTGGTTGTAGCAGTCATCGACTCCGGAATCGACACGAGCGCGCCTCAGCTGCAGGGAGAGATTTGGACCAACAACGGGGAAATAGCGGGAAATGGAATCGATGACGATCACAACGGGTATGTCGACGATATGCACGGCTGGGACTTCCGTGACAACGACGCCAGCTCGCTCACCGGATCGAAGCTCCACTGGCACGGCACGTTCGTCGCCGGGATCATCGCCGCGCAGCCAGGCGAAGACAAGGCTGCCGGCGTCGCCCCCGGAGTGCGAATCATGGACCTACGCCTCCTCGATTCCAAGAACCTGTTCTACGGATCGGATTGGGACAAGTTCGTAGAGGCGATCGAATACGCGGTCGACAACGGCGCCGACATAATCAACATGAGTATCTACGCCAACGGCATGCCGCCACTCGTTTTTGAGCAGGCGCTGAAACGAGCCGCCCGGCAGGGAGTGATCGTGGTGGGGATTGCGGGAAACGATGGAAAATCGCAAGTGAGCTATCCGGGAAGGTACTCGTCCGTCCTTGCCGTATCCGCTACCGATCAAAGTGACCACTTGGCGGGTTTCAGCAACTACGGCGCCGATGTAGCCGTCGCCGCTCCCGGAGAGAAAGTCACGTCTATCTTCCCCGGCGGTTATGCAGGCACAAGCTCCGGGACATCGTTTGCGGCACCGCACGTCACCGGCACGCTCGCCCTTATTCTCTCCTCTCATCCCGGGATATCGAGCACACAAGCGATCGCTCTCCTCGAAAGTACTAGCGACCAGATCGGCGACTCCGCCAGATTCGGCGCCGGCCTGGTCGACGCCGCAAGCGCAGTGGCAAGCAGCATGTAGAAAGCCAGACAAAGCGACGTATCTGCGCCACGTTGTATATCAACCAGCCAATGCGAGTGTACCCAGAAACCATCGTCCTTTGGTACATGTTTTGGCCATGCCATTGATACCTGAGATCCATCCCAGACAATCTCGCTTCCGCAGGCCTCAAGTATCAGTCCGGTTAGTGTAAGGTGAAGTTTTCGCAAGCTAGTCACGCTTCGGCGCAATACTGGGATCGGTCGCCCGCGCCGTCCGGGTGGAGTATGATTGCCCGGGGAGGGAGAGATGCTTCTCGGATGTCATCTATCGATCGGAAAGGGGTTTTCAAAGGCGCTTGTCGAAGCGGAATCACTTGGCATAAACGCAATGCAGATCTTCTCGCACAACGCTTCCTCGTGGCGCATGAAGCCCGTCGATGAAGACGCCGCCGCCGCGTTTCGCTCCCAGTTTGCCTCATCTGAGGTCGAATATGTTGTTATCCACACAATGTATCTTCTCAACCTCGCGAGCCCGGATGACGAGCTGTTCGAACGTTCGGTGGCGTCGCTCATCGAGGAGATCCGACGCGCCGGTCTCCTTGGAATCGACCACATCGTCACCCACCTTGGGGCGCATAAGGAGACCGGAATCGAGGCGGGAATCGATCGCATCGTCGCCGCCCTCGACATGGCAATCGACGCTGATGAATTCGCACGTTATCCAAACATCCGCCTATTGCTGGAAAACACGGCCGGAGCGGGAACGACGATGGGCACAACATTTTTCGAATTGGGGAAGATTCTCGCAGACCTTGCCGACGCCAACCGCATCGGGATCTGCCTCGACACGTGCCACGCGTTTTCCGCCGGTTACGAATTGCGGACCGATGACGCAATCGCTGACACACTCTCCGAGTTCGAACGGGAAGTTGGAATCGATCACCTCGAATTGATTCACTTAAACGACTCCAAATTCCCGCTCGGCTCAAGGCGCGATCGCCACGAACACATCGGCCGCGGCGACATTGGTGTCGAGGGCATTTCACGTGTGGTAAATCACCCATCCTTGCGCCACCTGCCGTTCATTCTGGAGACCCCGAAAGAGATTGATAGTCATGCAGATGCCGACCAGATAAACTTGAAGCAGGTAAGAGCTCTGCGTCACGAATAAGGAGGAGCGATGAAACTATTCATTGATACAGCGAATGTCTCCGAGATCCGCGAGATGGCTTGGCTCGTCGACGGCGTGACGACCAATCCGTCACTCGTCGCCCGCGAGAAGCGCCCGTTTGAAGAGATAATCGCCGAGATCTGCGGTATCGTCGACGGACCAGTGAGCGCGGAAGCGACCGCATTGGACGCCGAAGGGATGCTCGCGCAGGGACGTGCGCTTGCCAGGATCGACGACAACGTTGTTGTCAAGATTCCGATGACCGAAGAAGGGATGAAGGCGGTGCAGGGGCTGTCAACGGACGGGATCCGCACGAACGTCACGCTGGTATTCTCGGCGACGCAGGCGCTATTGGCTGCCAAGTGCGGTGCAAGCTTCGTCTCCCCGTTCGTAGGCAGGATCGACGATGTATCGGGCGACGGGATGGAACTCGTTTCGCAGATTCTCGATATCTATGATGAGTATGTTTTGGGCACTGAAGTGATCGTGGCGAGCGTACGTCACCCTCGGCACGTGCTCGATGCCGCCCTCCTCGGCGCCGACATCGCCACTGTACCTTACGGCGTTCTGAAGAAGCTGTTTAGTCATCCGTTGACCGATGTAGGGATCGAGCGATTCCTCAAAGATTGGGAGGAGATGAAGAAGTGACATTCGACCGTTTCGAGGAAACGCGCACCGCCTATGGAAAGACGCTTGTCTCGCTGGGGAGCGAGGATGATAGGATCGTCGTTCTCACCGCAGATCTAGCCGGATCGACTAAGACCGGGCTGTTCGCTGAGGCGCACCCGGACAGGTTCTTCAACATTGGAGTTGCCGAGGCGGACATGATGGGAATCGCCGCCGGGCTGGCGATGGGCGGTTATCGCCCGTTTGCGTCGACCTTCGCCATGTTCGCCACCGGCAAGGCATGGGAGCAGGTTAGGCAGGTCATCGCCTATCCCAAGATTCCCGTGCGCATCGCAGCTACCCATGCCGGCCTTACGGTCGGCGAGGACGGGGCAAGCCATCAAATGCTCGAAGACATCTCGAATATGCGTGTGCTCCCGAACATGACGGTTATCGTGCCCGCAGATGCCGTAGAGGCAGCCGCGGTTACCCGCTTCGCCGCCGCGTATGACGATGGCCCGGTCTATGTGCGCCTGGCGCGCGCCAAGTTCCCGGTCATACTGGACGAAGACTATCAATTCGAGCTTGGGCGAGCTCACGTACTGGAGGAGGGAAGCGATATTTCGGTCTTCGCATGCGGCGTCCTTGTTTCGTCGGCGCTGGCGGCGCGTGAAGCTCTCTCCAATGACGGGATCTCAGTGGAGGTAGTCAACGTTTCCACGATCAAACCGCTCGATGGCGAAACGCTCGTGCGCTCGGCAGAGAAGACCGGCCTGGTGATCACTGCGGAGGAACACCAAATAAACGGCGGCCTGGGAAGCGCCGTGTGCGAACTCCTCTCCGAAAACGTTCCCACCCGCGTAGTACGCGTAGGAATGCACGATCGATTCGGCCAGTCGGGATCGGCAGACGCACTCCTCGCTTATTACGGCCTCGATACCAATGGCATTATTGCCGCGATAAGAGAGGCCCTGGAGGGTCAAAGGACCAGCGCGTGACGTTCCTTACGCATCTCGAATGTGGGCTCTGCCGGAAGCAATACCCGGCCGATATGCTGCACACCGTTTGCCCGGAGTGCGGCCGCCCGCTAATTGCCCGCTACGACCTCACGCGTGCGGCAAGCTGCGTCTCCCGCGATGACGTCGCCGGACGTGTTCCGACGTTGTGGCGCTACCGAGAACTTCTTCCTGTAGAGAGCGATGAGCATATTGTCTCTCTGGGAGAAGGTTTCACGCCGCTCATCCATGCGCGCCGCCTCGGGCAGGCGCTCGGGATGCCGCGACTGTTCATCAAAGACGAGGGCGTTAACCCGACCGGTTCATTCAAGGCACGCGGGCTTACGATGGCGATCTCCCGTGCCAAGGAACTCGGCGTCACAGAAGTCGTTATTCCTTCGGCCGGGAACGCCGCCGGAGCGATGGCCGCCTACGCGGCGCGTGCAGGGATGAAGGCGCACGTATTCATGCCCAAGGATGTCCCTCTGCCGTTTAGAATGGAGTGCGCGGCGTACGGCGCCGATGTCACACTTGTGGACGGCCTGATCACCGACTGTGGCAAACGCGCGCACGCCGGCGCGCTCGAACATGGATGGTTCGACGTATCCACTCTCAAGGAGCCGTATCGACTGGAAGGCAAGAAGACGATGGGCTACGAGCTTGCCGAGAACTTCGGGTGGCACTTGCCGGATGTCGTCATCTACCCGACCGGCGGCGGTACCGGCCTAATTGGCATGTGGAAGGCATTTTCCGAGTTGAAATCGCTCGGTTGGGTAGATGGTAAGCGACCGCGCATGATCTCCGTACAGGCAGAGGGCTGCGCGCCGATACCGCGTGCGTTTTCCAGCGGAGAAGAATTCGCAGCACCATGGGAAGGTGCCCGCACTGCTGCCGCCGGACTGCGAGTACCGCAGGCAATCGGGGACTTCCTTATTCTTAGGGCGCTGCGGGAGAGCAGCGGGACCGCAATCGCCGTTTCTGACGAGGCTCTGATCGCTGCTCAGTACGAGATGACGAGAAATGAAGGCATTTTTGCATGCCCTGAGGGAGGAGCGGCTTTCGCCGCCTTGAATCAGCTTCTCTCCAAAGGGCTGATCGCGCGCGAAGAGACCGTTGTCCTATTCAATACCGGTACCGGCCTCAAGTATCCGAGCAGTACCGGAGATACGTAGAAAACAACTTCAGCCGCGGGACGCCGTCGGCCGTGGCGGTTAAAATGGCGTCCATGACTGACGGACTGAATCGCGCAAGAAACAGGGATCTGATACGCGGACCGATCGCTCGCTCGCTGTTGCTGCTGGCGTGGCCGGTGATGTTATCTAATCTCTTCCAGACAATCTACAACCTCGTCGATACGCTGTGGCTTGGTCGGCTCGGCAAGGTGGCGATAGCCGCGCCCACGCTTTCTTGGCCGCTTGTATTCTTCATGATTTCGATCGGAGCCGGGGTAACGATCGCCGGAACAGCGCTTGTTGCTCAGTACACGGGCGCAAATCGCCACGAAGAGGCAAACCATGCCGCTGGACAGGTGTTTACGTTCACAGGAATCCTTGCCGTCTTGCTCGGCATCGTGGGTTTTTTCGCTGCGCGGCCCCTGATTATCGCGATGGGCGCCGGTCCCGATTTGCTCGATTCAGCGTCATCGTATCTCCGTATTGTATATGCCGGTATCCCCGCCATGTTCGGGATGTTTGTCGTCACCGCACTACTCAACGGAGTTGGAGACACAGTCACTCCGATGAAGCTCATGGGGCTGTCGGTGGCGCTGAACACCATCCTAGATCCTCTCCTGATCTTTGGCTGGGGACCGTTCCCCGCCTGGGGCGTTTCGGGCGCTGCCGTGGCGACGGTTTTCTCGCGCGGACTGGTCTCAATCATCGGCCTTTATCTCTTGTGCTCAGGAAAAGTGGGAATACACATCCGCTTCCGGCACTTGCGCCTACGCTGGGATACCGTGAAGCACATACTTGTCATCGGTGGACCGGCGTCGTTCGGGCAGTCGGGCACAGCACTCGGCTTTTCCATAATGACCGGGATCCTGGCTCGGTTTGGAACCGCCGTTGTGAGCGCATTTGGGATCGGCAACCGTATCATCTCGATCGCTCTTATGCCGGCAATGGGACTGGGACAAGCAACTGCAACGATGGTCGGCCAGAATCTGGGAGCCAATGAGAAGAGTCGCGCGGAGCGGTCGGCCTGGGCGGGAATGGGTATTTCTACGGTGTTTCTTCTCGCCGCCAGCATCATCGTCTACGCTTTGCGCGCATCGCTCGTACGCATGTTCATCGCCGACAACGAAGTCATCGCGCTTGGCTCGCAGATGTTCGCCATCACGGCAATGGCATTCCCGTTTATGGGTGTGTTGCAGGTTGTAATCGGTACATATCAGGGCTCGGGACACACCATCTACTCAATGTTCTTCTCGCTATTCCGGTTGTGGGCGCTCCGAATACCGCTCGTTTACGTTCTCGGGTTCGTGCTCACCATGGGCGCCGATGGAGTGTGGTGGGCAATGTTCATTTCCAACTTGGGAGGGTCCGTAGTCTCGATCGCGTTCTTCTTCTCGGGAAATTGGAAACATCGCGTGATCAAAGAGCCGCCCATTCCCATAGAAGAACTGGAAGAGGCAGTTCCCTTGCAAAGCTAGGCGACAACTTCTACCCTCTCAGTCACGGATGGTACCGCGAGACGGCAATGGGCCCGGCGGTAGTCATCTAAAACGGGCGCTGCTGTCGAAGTCCGGCCATCCCCGGAGGAAACGAGTAAAAAAGCGAAGGAGATAGAATGCATGCGATCACGATCGACGAGGCGCCGCGCCACATAGGGGAGACGATCACCCTGCGTGGGTGGTTGTACAACAGGCGGTCGAGCGGGAAGATCATGTTCCTGCAACTGCGAGACGGAACCGGCGTGATTCAAGGGATCATCACCGAACCTGAGTCACCGGATCTCTTCGCTTCCGCCGATCGCCTTCAACGTGAAACATCCGTGATCGTATCCGGTACGCTCCGCGAGGATCGCCGCGCTCCTAGCGGATGTGAGTTGCAGGTGGACGAGCTCACCGTTGTCCATGAACCGACCGAATCTTTCCCGATTGAGCTTACCGAACACACACCCGGCTTCCTCATGGACCACCGCCATCTGTGGATGCGCACCGGCAGGCAGGTCCCAATCCTTCGCGTACGCGACGCCGTGTTCCGCGCACTTCGGGACTTCTTCCACGAAAAAGGATTCGTTGCCACCGAGGCTCCCATCTTCACCGGCACATCGGTTGAGGGAACGACTACTCTGTTCGAGGTCGACTATTTCGGCGAGAAGGCTTACCTCGGCCAGAGCGGCCAGCTCTATCTCGAAGCAACGGCAATGGCACTGGGGAAGGTATACTGGATCGGGCCCGTTTTCCGCGCCGAGAAGTCGAAGACGCGAAAGCATCTCACCGAGTTCTGGATGGCTGAAGGGGAGATGGCGTACTACGACCACGAGGACAACATGCGATTGCAGGAGGAGATGATCGCCTATGTCGTTGACGCTGTTGTCAGTGAGCGCAGGGTAGAACTAGGGCAGCTTGATCGCGACACCGGATTGCTGAAAGAGGAAGTCTCTCTCCCGTTCCCACGCATCGACTACGCCGACGCGGTCGCGCTGTTGCAGGACGCCGGCCACGACGTATCGTTCGGCGACGACTTTGGCGCCCCGCATGAGGCAACGCTCGGCGATCACTTTCAGAAGCCCGTTTTCATTGAGCGCTTCCCTGTGAAGATGAAGCCGTTCTACATGAAACGGGATCCCAATGATCCAAGCCGCGTGCTTGCCTCCGATCTCATTGGCCCCGAGGGGTACGGAGAGTTGATTGGCGGGAGCCAACGCGTTGATACCCTGGAAGAGCTCGTCTTGCAGATGAAGGAGAACAATCTCCCGACAGAACCGTACGAATGGTATCTCGACCTGCGTCGGTACGGCTCTGTCCCGCACTCGGGATTCGGCCTCGGAGTGGCAAGGACAATCGCCTGGATATGTGGCGTGTCGCACATCCGGGAGACGATACCGTTTGCTCGGCAACTGAATCGCCTGTACCCATAATCAGGTTAATTAGGACGTTTTGTCCCCTTGACAGCCCGGAAGACGCTCGTTATACTCCCCGCCTGTTGGAAATGTGTGATGATGATGAGCGCTCGCAGTTGGAGCGTTTTTAATATTGTCTCATCCCTTCTAGGGCTAAGGCAGTCACCACCAAACAACAAAGGGGAGCTTACGCCGCAAGATGTAGATTGAGAAGTCGGCGAGTCCGCGACTAGGTGTCGGCCGCTTATGGGGTTACAACCCAGGCGGAAGGTAAAAAAGGCGCGCTGTTTCACCTCCTTGGCGGCGCTGGACCGTACCTTTCGATGGCTACCGTTCGAATCGGTAGGGCGAGGGAAACCGAGCTCCCCTCTTCCCTCTCAACCTATTCCCAACGTTCCGCTATCCGGAATGCTGAGAATTCGCTTGCAGTCTGATCAAGACATCGACTGCCGCCATCTCCTGCCCAGCCATGAACGGGTTGAGGTCTATCTCGGCGATCTGCGGGATATCGAGGCTCAGTCGCCCTAGGCGATGGAGGATCGTCGCCAGACGGGATATGTCGACGGCCGGCTGCCCCCTGAACTCTCGCAAGAGCGGGAAAGCGCGTATTGATTGGATCATCGACCGCGCGTGTTCCACCGATACGGGTGAGACCCCAAATGACACGTCCTTCAACGCCTCAACGAACGTTCCCCCGATGCCAAACATGAGCACCGCGCCAAATGCGCGATCACGGTTCATCCCCAGTATCAACTCGCGACCGTCGAGCATCGGTTGCAGCAGTATGCGCCCATTCGCGAGACGTTTGTTCTCGATCACCGTCTTCAGCTTGTGAAACGCAGCGCGCAGTCCTTCGACGTCTTTAATCCCGGTGATCACAGCGCCATGCTCGAAGCGGTGGAACAGATCTGGGGCGTCCACCTTGGCCACAAGCGGATATGTAGCCTTCGCGGCAAACGCCTCGATTGCACTTTCTTCGTCAACATAGGAGAACGAGCAAACCGGTATCCCGTAACAGGAGAGAAGTTTCGCTCCTTCAGCAAAAGTGAGTGCTTCGCGACCAGCGGCGCGCGCTTTGTCGACAATTGCCATCGCTTGCTCGCGATCAACCGAACAATGGCGATCGGGTGCGCGTTTCACGCGCCGTAGTCTGCTCACATAACATAGCGATGCGAGCGCATCCACCGCCGCTTCCGGCATCGTGTAAACCGGAACGCGCGCCGCTGCCAGTCTGTTGCGGAACTCACTCAAATCCGCACTACGACTCAACGTGCAAACGAGGATCGGCTTGCCCGGATTCTCCTCGGCAACGCGCACGATCCCGTCCGCAACCGCTTCTGTCGCCTCCTTGAACACGAGCGGTGGACGAAAGATGACAATTGCAGCATCAACCGTTGGAAGCGTCTCGTGCAGCGTTCGCTCGTAGTCGGCCGAACTGGCAGTGGCAATCATGTCAATCGGATTGCCCAGTCCTGCTTCCGGAGGGAGAAAGGACGCAAGCTTTACTGTTACTGCAGGAGCAAGTGCGGGGACGGCAATCTGTTCTCGCTCACACGCGTCGGCGGCAATGATTCCCGCCCCGCCGGCGTTGGTGAGAATCACCGTCTTGTTGCTTTCGGGAATGACGCCCCATTTCACAGCGCCGAGGACGGTGAGTGCTTCCTTGATCGACGAGACGCGAATCGCCCCGCTTTGAGTGAGGAAAGCATCGACAATCGCGTCTGATGTAGTCAGCGATCCCGTGTGCGATGCCACTGCCGCCGCACCCGCCTGCGTACGGCCGGACTTGAGGACCACGACCGGTTTGGATCGTCCCACTCTCTCGACAAGACGCCGGAACAAGTACGGATCGGCGAAGCTTTCCAGATACAGGAAGACAAGACGAATGTGATCGTCGTTCGCCAAATGCTCCAGAAAGTCGTTTTCCGACAATCCGGCACGATTGCCAAGATTGACAAACTGAGAGATACCGAGATTCATCTCGGCAAAGAATTCGAGGACCGTTTCTCCCAACGAGCCGCTCTGCGAGACGAACGCAATCTCACCATCATGCGGAAACCAACGTGAAAAAGAGGCATTGAGACAGACAGCCGGGTCACTGTTGATGATTCCCATGCAGTTGGGGCCGACTACGTTCAGTTCCTTCTCTTCGATAAGCCGCTCCAACCGCTCCTCGCGCTTCACTCCGTCATCGCCGCTTTCTTTGAATCCGGCGGTGATGATCACAAGGTTGTGAATGCCAGTCTGTGCGCACTCTTCTACCGCATCAAGCACCAGGTCGCGGTTTATCGCCAAGACTGCAAGATCAACCCCGCTGGGGAGGTCGCTGACCGATCGATAGCACTGGAGATCATCAACCACATCATACTTCGGATTCACCGGGTATACCGCCCCTGTGTAGCCGCAACGAACGACGTTTCGGAGGATTTCCCCGGCCACGGACCCGGGCCGGGGACTGGCCCCAATCACAGCCACTCCGCGAGGCGCGAGGAGTTTCGTGAGGTCCTTAGGCATGCTGTCGCATCCCGTGGACAATGAGAATCACCAGGCCCATCGCAATCAACAAATCTCCAACGCTAAACGCAGTTGCGAGTGGGAACCCATGTGGAAGATAGAGCCAGTCTCCGAGGAAATCGAGGCGCGTACCTCTCCCCATGAGCACAATGTTACCGACTACTCCACTGCCTGCGAGCTTGTCGGCGATGTCCGCCTGCCCCGCGCGAACGAGTGCATATGCCGAAGACGGCATTCGTCCGCTGTTAACCGAAATCACAAGGAGATTGGAGAGTGCCCCCAGGGCAATTACCCGCAGCGCGCGCACGCGATAATTGATGACGAAGAACAGGAACAACAAACCGTACGACAGAAGATGCAGCTCCGTCGTTAGATATGGGAACAATGCTCGTTCAGAGAATAACGGGAATATGCAGAACTGGATCGCCATAGCTACGACAACCAGCCACCACGCGCGCAGATGCAGTCCTGAAAGGTTGACAATCCTTCCTTTCAGGACATACCCAAGCACAACCCCGATGATGACCGCACCAATGAGAAACATAGGACAAACAGAGTTTATCTATCTATCTTGCGCCACGCAACGCACCCTGATGAAGGTTTTTGCCGTGTGCAATACGGTGACACGGTGCTAGCCAAGCAACACGCGCGCAGAGTATGAGAAGCTTGTCGGAGCGATCCGCCGCCAGGTCATATCTGGATCGCCCCGACACAGATCGCAACTGTGTGAGAAGAACTACGGACAGCCACAGCCACCACTGCTGCTTGATGCGCCCAACTCGACTTTGAACTGAATGGAGAACGATGACACGAATGAAGGCCTGCTATCACAGCGCGCGATCTCGATGTACGGCACATGCTGAGGGCAGCAAGGACGTGTGTCCAACCGTTCGCAACAACAGTTGCACCAGCCGCCGAATCCGGGCCATCCGACAATGCGTACGTAGTTCTGGAACTCTCCCGCAGTCGTCGTCTGCACGACAAGCCGATAGAAACCAAGGGCGACGTTATTGCAGTGTCCATCAGTCTGATTCCAGGTCATCTGCAAGTTATGTCCCTTGGGAACATCGGGAAACTGCACTTGATAGACGATATCGCCCGCAAGTGTCTCGACTCGCCATCCGGTGATGAGCGGCGTCTCGGGGACCGGACACTGCGAGAAGTACTCCCCGGGAACAACGAGCTTGAACGAAACATCGACCCCTGCCCAATACCCCGTGTAGCAGGCTGGACCACTCCCAGCAGGCGGTGTATCACAACCGCACTGTGCCACCGCCACAACGCCGACCAGGCCGATAATCATTACTGCCACTACTAATGCTCTTCTCACCCGCATCACCTCCGTCTAGAATCAAAAGGCCGCCTATCTTCCGGTACACTCCCCCAACAATAGGACTACACCTGGGTAGGATACAAGTTTCAATGTGCAAAGCATCTGTATACACGATTCTCCCGCCGTGCATTGCCAATCGCAAGTGTACTCGGCCATCAAGCGTCAGACCTACTCCAAACCGATTGCAGGCCTTTCACCAGCATCTATAATCTCATCAAATCAGAGGAGGACATTAATGGAACCGATCGACATACTGCGCCAGCTATCCGATGCATTCGGCGTCTCCGGGTTTGAGGATGAGGTACGTGAAGAGATCACGGCATTGATCTCGCCGTACGTCGATGAGCTGAGAACCGATACCCTAGGAAACCTACTCGCCATCCGCAAAGGGAAAGGCGATTTCACCCTAATGCTCGACGCCCACATGGATGAAGTTGGGTTCATCGTAAAATGGATCGAGGACAGCGGCTACCTACGATTCGCCCCGCTGGGAGGATGGGACCCACGCATTATTCCGGGTCATCGCATAGAACTCTCCACTCGCAGCGGGGAGAAGCGCTGCGGAGTAATCGGCTCCGCTCCACCTCACATCCTTTCCGAAGAGGACAGGAAGAAGCCAATCGCAATTGATGATATGTTCATCGATGTCGGTGCTGCCTCACAGCAGGATGCAGTCGACATGGGCATACGCATCGGCGATCCACTTACCATTCATTATCCGTTCACCGAGATCAGCGACGGATACGTGACCGGCAAGGCATTTGACGACCGCGCCGGATGCGCATTGATGATCGAGACGGCGCGTCGCTTCGCTGGACAGGACATCGACATCGACATCGTGTTTGCGTTCGTCATCGGGGAAGAAGTGGGCCTTCGAGGCGCACGCACTGCTTCCTACCAAGTCAAGCCCGATCTTGCAATAGCTCTCGAGGGGACAATCGGCGCCGACATGCCAGGTGTCCCCGCCAGCAGCCAACCGGTACGCCTAGGCCGCGGACCGGCCATCACTGTTGCCGACAGGTCCATTATCGTCTCGCGAAAGCTGATCGAGGCGCTGGAACGAGTGGCCGATGAACAGGCTATCCCGTATCAGTACAAGCTGCCGACCTACGGGGGAACCGACGCCGGCGCGATCCACTTGTCACGCGAAGGCATACTCACAGGCGTGGTATCTGTCCCATGCCGGTTCATCCACTCACCGACTTCGACCATGCGGCTAAACGACTTCGAGAATACGGTGAGGCTGTTGACAAGCGTTATCGGCCGTCTTCCAGGACTCATTCAATAGATAAGGGCACTCGGAAGAAGGCCTCCGACAGAGAGATACCCTTCTGTGTTCATGGCATGTCGACTGTGCGGGATCGAAGCAGTGTCGCCCTTCGCTCGAGAGCTATCTGACTTCCGTTCGATTGCTGCCGGCCATCACTCGTCCGCGCTAGACCAGCGGCTGTTCCTCGAAGGGAACGAAAAGCGCCAATAGAGTGCTCTACTGGCGCTATCTTTGTTTCCGAGCCCAGATCTTGGGTCCGTTATTCCATCATGTTCTAGGAGAGCACGCAGTGCCCTAGGAGAGCACTGCCTGTTTCTTCTTCGAAGCTATCTCCGCGCGTACTACCTGGGCCAGCCGTCTGATGCCTTCTTCGATCTCCTCTTCCGTGCCGAGTGAGAAAGAAAGCCGCATCTCGTTTCTGCCTCGCCCATCGGTATAGAAGGCGTTCCCAATCACGTATGCCACCTTCTGCTCGATTGCCCGCGGGAACATCTCCTCTGTATCGATACCTTCAGGCAGTCGTACCCACAGGAACAGACCGCCCTCCGGACGGGTCCACGTGATTCCCTCATCCGCGGGCATGTACTTCTCCAGCGCCGCGATCATCGCGTTCCGTTTCGCGCGGTAGCAGTGACGTATCGATTCCAGGTGTTCTTCCATGCCGTATTCCTTGATATAGCGGGCTGCAATATGCTGCGTCAGCTTGGAACTGCAAAGGTCGCTCGCCTGCTTGACCCGCACAAGAACATCCATGAGTGGGTTATCGGCAACCATGATCGCCAATCGCAGGCCCGCAGCGAGAACTTTCGACAGGGTAAGAAGAAGGATTACGCGTCCTTCATCGTCCATGCTGCGAATCGACGGCAGCGGATCGCCGGCAAATCGCAATTGCCCGTATGGATCGTCTTCGAAGATCAGCAGATCCTCGCGCTTGGCTATGGCCAGGAGGCGCGTTCGCTTTTCAAGAGACATGGTAATGCCGCTTGGATTCTGGAAATCCGGGATTGTATAGATCGCTTTCAGTGTCTTTCCAGACGCGCGCGCTTCCTGAATCTCCTTTTCTAGAATATCGAGATTCATCCCATCATCGTCCATCGGAATCGCGATCTTGTCCGCCTCGAACAGGCTGAATGTCTGCAGCGCCGCCAGATAGGTAGGCGCTTCGCAGAAGATCACATCCCCAGGATCGATGAACGCCTTGGAGAGGAGATCAATCCCTTGCTGTGAAGCGGTGGTTACCAGCAGTTGCTCAGTGGTGAGATCGAGCCCATGTGGCCGCAGCCAGTCGATTACGGCGCGCCTCAGGGTCAGACTTCCTTCGGTAAGGCCGTACTGGAGGACGTTTTCATAATGTCCGCGCAGTTCGTCGGCGGCTATCTCGGCAAACTCATCATGCGGAAACGTCTCCGGTGCAGGAAGTCCTCCGGCAAACGAAATGATATCCGGTTTTTCCGTAAGTTTGAGTAACTCGCGAATCGCGGAGCGCTTTGCCCCAGAAGCCCGTCTGGAAACGAAATTTCTCATTTGTATCTCCTTGCGTTGCCTGCGTTGCACAACGCACTATATTGTAGGCGACTGGAGCGCGATTCTCAAAAGACCAGCCGCGATAGAAGAGGGAAGAGATACAAAGCGGTAAACGTGCCAAGGAGCGCCCCACACATCACATCCAGCGGGTAGTGCTCCTTCATATATATGCGCGATACAGAGATCGTTATCGCTACCAGATATACGCTGACTTGAACGATCGGGTGCGGGTAGCATGCGGAGATCACCCAAGCAAGCGCAAACGATGTAGTGGCGTGACCTGATGGAAAGGAGTAGCTGTCGAGAAACTTGGATCGAAGTGGAGAGACGACAAGGATCGGTCTTGGACGCGCAAACAAGAGCTTGAACATGCGAAAGATGGCGATGCTCGCGATCAATACGCCCAGTCCGATCAACACATACGCACGATCAACCGCGCTCCCAAACAGGATGAGGCCGAGCGCTAACCCTCCCCACAGATAGCCGTCGCCCATGTAGGTGGCCGTGACCAACATCATGGAAACGCTTTTGAGCCCAGGATGATCGCTGATCGACTCCAGCATGTTCTCATCCCAGCGCAGGAGCGCCTCGATAAACTGATCCACCCGGCTCATTACGCGGGACCAAGCGTGTATCATTTCTCTCCTCTACTTCGCAACGCGGGGAAGAGAATCACATCTCTGATCGAGCGAGAGTCGGTGACCAGCATCGCCAAGCGATCGATCCCAAAACCGATTCCACCTGTTGGTGGCATCCCATGTTCGAGAGAAAACAGGAAATCCTCATCCACTCGTTGTGCTTCATCGTCACCCGCAGCACGTAGCTGTTCCTGTGCCTCGAAACGTCTACGTTGGTCTAGCGGATCGTTCAGCTCGGTGAACGCATTGGCAAGCTCCATTCCGCCGGCGTACAGCTCGAAGCGCTCAACAATGCCTTCTTGTCCCATTTTTGGCTTGGCAAGCGGTGAAATCTCTGTCGGGAAGTCCTTCACTATGGTGGGAGCGAGCAATGTCGGCTCAACAAATTTCTCGAACAGGTGTTCGATCAGCTTTCCTCGTGATAGCGGAGGAATCTCGATTCCTTTTTCGCGTGCCTGATCCTCGATCTCTTGCTTTGTTACGCCGGAAACAGAGAGGCCGGTAGCTTGTTCCACCGAGTCGAGTAGGCATATCCGTCTCCACGGTACGGAAAGATCTATCTTGTCACCTTGGTACGAAATCTCAGTCGTATCCAGAGCCGCTTGGACTCCCGCCCGTACGACTTCCTCAGCAAGTGACATCATCACTTCATAATCGGCGTACGCCTCATATATCTCCAGGGTGGTGAACTCAGGGTTGTGCGTCGTGGATACCCCTTCGTTACGGAAGTTCTTCGCAAGCTCGTACACCCGCTCCAACCCTCCAACCACCAGCCGTTTGAGGTACAACTCGGGAGCAACGCGAAGGTACAGGTCAATGTCAAGTGCGTTGTGATGAGTGACGAACGGCCTCGCCGTGGCGCCGCCGGCAATCGGCTGCATCATTGGTGTTTCGACTTCCAGAAAACCGCGGCCATCGAGTAGCCGTCGCATGCCGGCAATCATGTGCGATCGTCGGGCAAACGCCTCACGCACCTCGTGGTTGGAAATAAGATCGAGAGAACGGTGGCGGTAACGGAGTTCAACATCCTTGAGACCGTGCCACTTCTCGGGCAATGGCCTAAGCGACTTGGAGATCAATTGCCATCTGTTTACAGCGACTGTAAGCTCTCCCCGTTTGGTGCGGAACACCTCTCCGCTGACGCCGAGAAAGTCTCCAATGTCGTTGTCACACAGATCGTGATACCTCTCTTCCCCGAGATTGTCTACCGTTGCGTGTACCTGCATCTTACCGGTGCCGTCGCGCAAATCGAGGAACGCCGCCTTTCCCATTTGCCTCATCGCAGTAAGCCGGCCGGCAATTATCACTTCTTCGCCACTGTGCTCTTCCGGAGCAAGCGGCGAGTACTGTTCCACAATTCGAAAGGCTGAGTGGCTGGGATAGAAACGCGGCGGATACGGATCTATTCCTTTCGCGCGCAGGTTTTCAAGCTTTGCAACCCTTGCCTGCATCGGTGATTCTGTCATTATTACTTGTTGATCGCGATGACACGGAAGTGAACGTCCCCCCAGGGCAGTTCGACCTTAACCTGTTCCCCTTCGTGTTTTCCGATAAGTGCCTGCCCAACTGGTGAATCCATTGATATCTTCCCTTTCTCCAGGTCCACTTCGGCCGAACTCACAAGGCTGAATGTCCCGCTTTCCATAATCTCCATATCCTGGAGTATGAAACGCGTACCGATGCCGATCTCGTCATAGGAAATCTGGTCTTCGGGAATGATCTCCGCCGAATCGAGAACACTTGTAAGGCGGTGCACCTCACGCTCGTAGTATTGTTGCTCGCTCTGCAGGAACATGTACTCTTTGTTCTCTCGCAGATCGCCGCCGTTCAGCTTCGACGCCTTGAGCTTCTCAGGTATCTCTTCGTAGAGGATCTTCTTCGCCTTGTCCAGTTCCTCCTGCATTAAGGCATGTCCTTCTTTTGTCAGGAAGACTATCTCTTTTTCCATGTTTCACCTCTGCACTGATTGCCGCCGAGAACTCTTCGAGCAGGAAGCGCTCGATCTCCGCCAGATGCCTGCCTTTGCACTCCTTGCGCGGGCAAACGATAAACTCCGCCCCAAAGAAGGAAGCCTTGTGGCGTCTGAAGACGTCCCTTATCAACCGTTTCACTCTGTTCCGCTCGACAGCGTTTCCAAACCGTCGCGAAACACTTATTCCCATTCGCGCCTCTTGCGCGCGCTTGATCACGCGAAAATGGAAATACTCACCCCGCCACAACTTTCCTTGGCGGAAAACACAATCAAAGTCCGCTCTCCTCTTGAGGCGCATCCGCACGGGAAACCGGCCATCGTCGCCGCTACACATATCCGCAACTATAGCCAACTCCGCTCCCTGGTGCAAGAATCATCGAGCTCCTTCCTTTTGCAGGTCCGGCAAGCTAAACTCTGTTTTCGCGATGGAACCGGAACACGTATACACTATCTCCGAGATCAACAGCACCGTCCGACAGGTGATAGAGGACGGGATCGGGTCGGTTTGGCTACGCGGAGAAATCTCCAATCTCAAGCGCGCTCCCTCCGGCCACACATACTTTACTCTCAAGGACAAGAGCGCCGAGATCGCTGCCGTACGCTTCCGTTCAGCGTCAACCCTTCTCCCTTCTCAAACACTGGAATCAGGCATGGAAGTGATTGCATATGGAAGGGTGTCGCTGTACGAACCGCGGGGGCAGTATCAGTTTATCGTCTCGCTTATCCAGCCAGCCGGATTGGGGGCACTCCAGCTTTCGTTTGAGCGACTGAAGCAGCGGCTCCAACAAGAGGGCCTGTTCGACGAGGCGCACAAACTTCCCATCCCACGTTATCCAATGCAAATTGGGGTCGTTACTTCCTCCACCGGTGCAGCGTTCCGCGATATCGTCTCCGTTGCCGCTCGCCGCTGGCCGCTCGCCCAGATCTACTTGTTCCCAAGTGCGGTTCAAGGAGAGAAAGCTCCACTCGAGATTGCGGAGGCAATCGCATGCGCGGACGAGTTCAGCAAGATGGAAACACACCTTGACCTTCTTATTGTCGGCCGTGGTGGCGGTTCGCTCGAGGATCTGAACGTCTTCAACGACGAGCGCGTGGCACGGGCGATCTACGCGTGTCGAACCCCCATTGTATCCGCCATCGGACACGAGATCGATTTCACCATAGCAGACTTCGTCGCCGACAGGCGCGCGCCGACACCGTCGGCGGCGGCCGAGATCGTGTTCCCGGATCAAGACGACCTGCGCAGAGGACTACGAGGGATGATCTCTCAGCACGTGCGTCGCGTGCGTGCACGCATCGATCGCTCAGATGAGAAGATAAACACGACCATGCGCAGCTATGTTCTCCGCATCCCGGTTCGCAAGGTTGAGTCGCTTGCACAGCGACTCGACCTTTTAACTCAACTTATGCTGCGTGCAATGCAGCGGGCGTTGGTGAACCGTGCGCGCGAACTCAAACGAATGCGTGGACTGATCCGCCTCTCAAACCCAGATCTTCCTCTGCAGCGGGGCTATTCAATCACACGCATTGCCGGGCAGGAAAGAGTATTGCGCGATGCGGCCGACGCAGCACTGGGCAAGTTGATCGAGACTCGTCTGTCGCGTGGCCTCATAGTATCCCGAATCGAGGAGGTGAATGAAGATGAAGATCGATGATAGTCTTGGTCGGCTGGAAGAGATAACCAAGCGCTTGGAACAGGACGACATTCCACTTGAAGAGGCACTTGTCTTGTTCGAAGAGGGAGTGTCTCTCGCGACCAAAGTGAATTCCGCCCTTGACGAGGCTCGATTGCGCGTAAAGACCGTATTGGAACAGACAAAGGGATCATTCGCAATCGATGATTTTGACCTTCAGTAGATCGGGACTATAATGATACGCATTATGAAAAGTCCCATAAACACTGATCTTTTAATCATCGGAGCCGGCCCTGCCGGCCTGACGGCCGCTATATACTCCGGTCGTGCTCTTCTGTCAACGACAATCTTGGAGAAGGGGCTCCCCGGGGGGCAACTGAATGAGACCGACTTCATCGAAAACTTCCCGGGATTCGCAGAGAAGATCGGAGGAACTGAACTGATGGGCCGAATGCGCACCCAAGCCGAACGTCTCGGCGCACAGATCATTCTCGATGTAGCGAAGGCCATCCAACCACTCGAGGACGGATATCGCGTACATGGAACACAGCAAGACTACGATGCCCGCGCGGTCATTATTGCCAGTGGATCACACCCTCGCGAGCTTCCAGCAGATGGAGCAAAACGACTAAAGGGTAAGGGGGTATCCTATTGCGCCACGTGTGACGGCTACTTTTTCCTAGGGAAGCACATCCTTGAGGTCGGGGCGGGAGACTCCGGTCTAACCGAAGCCCTCTTTCTTACCAAGTTCGCCGAGTCGGTGGGAATCGTAATCCGCCACCCCGAGAATGATCCGCATGCACTTAGGGCATCGAAGATCATAAGACAACGCTCGGAAGAGAACCCCAAGGTTAGATTTCTGTGGAACAGGGTGGTAGAGAAGGTGATCGGCCAGGATCGCGTTACCGGCGTGTTGTTGAAAGACATCTCTACCGGCAAGATCGAAGAGATTCCGATCGACGGTTTATTCGTAAACATCGGGCATATCCCGGACACCGCGTTCATTGACGGTGTTATCAGTCTTGACGATCGCGGGTACGTCATCACCGACGATCATCTGCGCACCAATCTTCCTGGCGTGTTCGCTGCCGGCGACGTTCGCGTCGGGGCAAGCCGCTACGCACAGGCGGTAATCGCCGCCGCAGACGGAGCCATTGCCGCAATCGAGGCAGAAAAGTACCTATCCTAGCGGAGGTAATCTCACTTGCTTCTCACCATCCCGCAGTTTGTTTCTCGCACGTTGAAGCAGTTTCCCGATCGGCCGGCTATCCGCAATACACGTGCGAAACCGCAGGAACCGGACGAGGTGACGTTCCGCGAACTCGACCGTTTGTCCACGCGCCTCGCTGTCGGCCTCGCTGGCATGGGAATCAGCAAAGGAGATCGGGTCGCGATCATGGCTCGTCCCCGCATCCGGTTCGCGGCCGCTCTCCTGGCAATCGTTCGGCTCGGTGCGTGGGTGGTACCAATCGATCCCACGCTTACCGCTACTGAAACTGCTGACATCCTCAAGCGATCAGGCGCGCGCGCAGTCTTCGCCCCCACACGGTTGTTTGACAGGCTGTCCGCAGAAGGGGTTGCGCGAATCTCGTTTGACGACGATGTCAATGAGATATCCTTCTCCTCCCTTCTTCTTGACGGGGGGCTGCCCAATGTGGAAATCACTCAAGACGACACTGCTATTCTCGCCTACACATCAGGGACTACGGGAGGAGCAAAAGGCGTTCTTCTTACCCACGGAAACATCTCCGCCGATATCGAAGGCTGCATAAACGCAATGCCGATCACGGAGCAGGACACATTCTTGACGATCGCCCCCTGGCATCACATCCTCGGGCTGACCACAGCCTTGCTTCTTCCCATATACACCGGCGCACTCACCATGTACACGGACGACTACCGTTCGATAGCACAGTTGATGAAGGAGCATCGCGTCACCATCTTCACCGGTGTGCCCAAACTGTACCACGCAATGTACGAGAAGTTGATTGCGCAGATAAGCACAAGACTCATTGGGCGAGTCATGCTGGCGGTTGCGCCACGCGTCGTTGGAGCGAAGATAAAGCAGACGCTCACCGACGGACAGCTTCGGTTCTTGGTATCGGGTTCAGCACCGCTCGACCCCGGCGTAGCTCTCGGGTTCCGCAGATTGGGTATCGGCCTCCTTGAGGGATATGGGCTTACTGAGACCTCTCCCGTGGTCTGCTTCTGCAATCCGTTCTCGCGCAAAGGAGGCTCAGTCGGAGCCCCCATCACCGGCGCTCGGGTGAAGCTGATCGATGTCCGCCCCGACGGTGTCGGCGAACTGCTCGTGCAAGGGCCGATTGTTATGCGCGGATACTATGCCAATGGAGGTGCCACCGCCGCGGTAATCGACAAAGAAGGCTGGTTCCATACGGGCGATTTGGCGATGATTGACGAAGATGGAGACATTCATCTGAAGGGGCGCGCCAAGCATGTTATCGTCTTGGAAAGCGGGAAGAACGTGTATCCGGAAGAGGTGGAGTGGGAGCTTTCTCGCATCCCGTACGTCGAAGAAGTCCTCGTTCGCGGGGGAAAACTGAACGGACAAGAGGTAGTGCAGGCAGTTATCTATCCCAATGCAGAGGCGTTGGAAGAAAGCGGGCGCGCTGCCGACGTCTCTCGCTTGATTTGGGAGGCAATCAAGGTCCGCCAGGGGCGACTCGCCCCGCACAAGCGCATCCGCCGCAGGGAAGATGTGATCATCACCGATCAACCGTTCCCAAAGACAAGCACGATGGACATCAAGCGCCATCTCTACAAGGGAGGTAACGATGTATCCGACGATCAATGAGCTGTTCAATAAGGCCGTCGCGGCGCATGCCGAGAACATCGCGTTGCGTATGCTGATCCCAACGGAGAGGAAGAAGGGCCGCGGAATCCGCCTGGTCCTAAATGACATCTCGTATGCCCGTCTGGGAGAGATGGTGGGGCGATTCGCCGATGCACTCGCTGAGTTCGGGATCGAAAAGGGCGACCGCGTCGCTCTCATATCAAAACCTCGCGCCGCGTGGGCTACCTCCATATTTGCCATCCTCCGATGCGGAGCGGCCGTCATCCCGCTCGATCCTGATCTGCAAGTCGGGGAGATCGAGCGAATCCTCGTAGAGGCTGAGGCAAAAGCAGTGGTGGTATCCGGAATGAAGGTTCCGGACCTTCAGCAGATCAAGAGCGGGAAAATGCCCAACCTCATAGTCATTTCCATGGATCGCCCGGAGGAAGAGGACGTTCATTTTCTCGACGCTCTGCTTGTGGGAAGGAAGGTTATGCCTGATGTCGATGTCAGTCCGGATGACATGGCAATTCTGATGTACACGTCGGGGACGACCGGGAACGCAAAAGGCGCCATGCTCCTCCACCGCAACATTACATCCAATGCCCTAACGGCGCTCAAGATCGTCGATCTCTCGGAACGAGACAACTTCCTGACAATAGTGCCGTGGTATCATATTTACGGCCTCACTATTACGCTGATCACGCCGATTATCGCCGGAGCCTCCACAACCTATGCTCCGGTCGACCGCAACCTTCCCTTGGTAATGAGCACGGCCAATCCGACAATCCTCCTCGGCGTGCCCAAGCTATACAACGTCCTGTATGGGAAGGTAATGGAATCGATCGAGAAGAGCATCCTGAAACGCATGATCTACAACATGTCGCCCACATTGATGGGCAAACTGGTGCGACGCAAGCTGTTCGGCAAGGACTTTCGTTTCTTCACTTCGGGAGGAGCGCCATTCAGTCGTGACGTAGCGAACGGATTCCGCAGAATGGGGATCGGAGTCCTTGAAGGATACGGCCTCACCGAGACCGCTCCCGTGTTGACAATGTGCGATTTCTTCTCCATGGAGCCGGGGATGACCGCAATCGAAGACGTAGAATTGCGGATCGACAATCCCGATACGTCCGGGATCGGCGAGGTTGTCGCCCGTGGTCCCAACATCATGGCCGGTTACTACAAGAATAAACAGGCAACGGCGGAAGTGCTTGACAAAGATGGATGGTTCCACACCGGAGATCTCGGAAGAATGGAAGAGAACCGCCTTATCCTTTCGGGCCGGGCAAAGAACGTAATCGTCCTCGAGACGGGTAAGAACGTGTATCCAGAAGAGGTGGAATGGGAGCTTTCCACGATTCGCGGGATTGAGGAGATAATGGTCTACGAGGAAGAACGACAGGGAGCCCCCGCGGTAGCGGCGGAGATCTATCCGAACTGGACTGCGCTCAAAGAGAAAGGCATCAAGACACCCGAACAGGCGGTCGACTACTTGTGGGAGAAGATCAAGGAACGAAATGAGAACCTGGCGATGTTCAAGCGCATCAAGTACAAGGATCTGATCAAACTAGTCGACGAACCATTCGAAAAGAGTGTCAAGCTGGACATCAAGCGCTACAAGTACAAGAAGGAGTAGCCGCTTCAGAGGATACGGAATTCGCGTCCTTCTTGTTCCGGTTCCTTCCAGGAGACAACCACATCTTGCACCTCTGCCCGTGGAGGGCCGCTGCGTGCCCATTCGATGAGCGCGCGAACAGCGTTTGGATACCCTTGTAGAACTGCCTCAACCCGCCCATCAGGCGTATTTTTCACCCACCCTGCCAAACCCAACGCGTCCGCCTTGTTACGCATCGACGCGCGGTAGAGTACCCCCTGCACGTGCCCAGAAACAACTATATATGCACAAGCGATCGCTTTTTCCGGTTTCTGTTGCATAGTTTTCTTTACAAATACCCTCTTGTCTCTCGCTACCTATTTCAGTATACTTAATCGATCTGGAAGGAGGTGATTAGGCTAATATGGTTAGCAGAGTGAATACCCTATCCATCTATATTCCCAAGAACAAAATGGAGAAACGCCCCGTGGAGAGACTGATGAAATTGTCGAAGAACAAGGAGCGCTCCATCAATTACCTCGTCGTGGAAGCGATCGTGCAGTACCTCGATCGCGAAGAGAAAGCAGCAAAGTAAAACAACATAGTGTCCGTTACGCCTGGAGGCCGGCAGTAAGGCGTACTCATGTTGTCTTGTCTCGTTTCCGTTGATTGTTCAGCCTCTCTAGCCGTTCTTTCACCTTTTTCTCATTCCCGCGTTCTGTCGGGCGGTAGTATCGTTTCCCTGCAAGCGAAGGGGGAAGGCACTCCATCGCCGTCACCCCGCCTTCATAGTCGTGCGCATATTGGTAGCCATCCCCGTACGAGAGATCCTTCATAAGCTGAGTGGGCGCATTGCGCAGATGAAGAGGAACTGATTCGGTAGGGCGGTTGCGCACATCGTCGCGCGCCACGCCGAATCCCACGTATAGCGCGTTGCTTTTCGGCGCACACGCAAGGTAGACCGCAGCTTGTGCGAGCGCAAGGTCGCATTCCGGCAAACCAATTGCATCCACCGCAGCGCGCGCGCCCAACGCTATCTGCAATGCATTCGGATCGGCAAGACCGACGTCCTCACTGGCAATCCGGATCAGGCGTCGCGCGATGAAACGTGGATCTTCTCCTCCCTCGATCATCCGCGCCAGCCAATACAAGGACGCGTCCGGATCGGAGTTGCGCACCGACTTATGCAGCGCGGAAATCATATTGTAGTGCTCATCCCCGCTGCGATCGTAATTAAGTCCCTTCCGCTGCACCGCGCGTTCTACAAGTGACAGATCAATCTTGTTCTCCGTAGCGATCGATCCCACAAGCTCAAGCGTCGTTAGAGCGCGTCGCACGTCACCGTCGGAAAGGGCGATGATCGCCTGCTCCGCTTCGGGGGTGATCTCATAGCGCCCATCAAGTCCGCGCTCATCGCTTGCGGCACGCCGCAAGAGTTTCCGAATATCATCAGGCGCCAGTGAGGAGAAGCAGAAGAGCTGACAGCGTGACAGAAGTGCGGCATTGAGCGCAAATGAGGGGTTTTCCGTCGTTGCCCCGATGAAGATGATGCTCCCTTCCTCCAAGTAAGATAGGAGTATATCCTGCTGAGAGCGGGTGAACCTATGGATCTCGTCCAGGAACAAGAGATCTCGCGTCCCTGTGAGTTCGTTACCTTCACGTGACCGTTCGAGAACGGCCTTGATCTCTTTCACTCCGGACAGCGCCGCTGAGAGATGCACAAACGCAGCGTGCGAACGGTGAGCGATAATGCGGCCTACCGTCGTCTTTCCACTCCCAGGCGGCCCCCAGAACAGAAACGATCTGTATTCCGCACGCTCGATCAGCTTGCGCAGCGGAGCGCCTACGCCGAGAATCGCATTCTGTCCCACGACATCGTCGAGCGTTGTGGGACGCATCCGTTCGGCAAGCGGCGCTCCCGCCGGCTCAGCAAATCGCAGACGTTCCATCCCTTGCCGCAGAGTATCATTCCCGTTCATATGGGACACCTCCGCTACTGTCAGCTAAAATCGTGTTATAATAGGTAAATCACGCATTGTCACCAGACCCGCGGGCGCTTGACGCACGCGCCGGATGGCGTTCACAGCGATGGCAACAGTTGCCAAGTCGCCATGCGTTCCCACCATAGTTACCTTCAGATCGGGAACGCCTTCGATCTCGATCGTATCCTCGTTGGTCTCCTCTTCCAAACCAGCTATGAAGACGAGTGTGACGAACTCGACCCCGTCCGCATAACCATGGGCAACCTGCTTCAGTCCCCTGACCTCGCCAGGTTTCACCGTTACGTGTTCTGTGCTGATCTCCCTGTCAGCCATCAGCGGCTCAACGCTCGACTCATAGCGGTCGAGCCGTCTTCCCAATGTATCAAAGATCATGCCCATCGACTCCGGGAGACCGACATGCCCCATCCGCCCGGCCTCCATGCGCTGGTTGAATGCCTCAACCGTCATGCCGGCGCCGATCTTTACCTGAAACGGGCCACGACGAATAGACGCGTTCATGTGCCGCGTCACCTTGATGCGATCGACACGCTGGCAGATGGCGGTTAGGCTGAGTGGCAGTGAGTCCATGAGATAACCGGGATTGACGCCAGTTCCAAGTACGGTCTTCCCCGCCGCCTTGGCCGCAGCGTCGATCCGCTTTGCATCATCCGGGTGAGCAATCCACGGGAACGAGAGCTCTTCTGACGTTGAAACCACGTCCAATCCGGCCTCCAGCAATTCGACAATCTGATCGCCAAACAAGGGGAAGTAGGAATTGGTCGTATGAAGGGCAATATCGGCCCGTACCTGACAGCCGCTTTCAGCCAACGTTGCCGCAACCGGAAATCCCAGCTGGTGATCGAGTCCGATCACGTCTCCCACGTCTTTTCCGGTCTTTTCCTGATCGATGTCCACACCCGCGACAAGCTCCAACCCCTGACGCGAAATGACATGCCGCGCCACAGCACAGCCGATCGGCCCCAATCCGTACTGGATCACTCTCAGACTATCCATCGCCGCCTCCTTGCTCAGTATGGCACCCCAGCATCGCTCACTCGTCTTTGCCCGCGTTCTCCTCTATGTACGCCTCGATAAACGCAGAGATGTCACCATCGAGTACGGCGTCGATGTTTCCGGTTTCATAGCCGGTGCGATGGTCTTTCACCATTTGATATGGGTGCAGAACGTATGAACGGATCTGGCTTCCCCACTCGATATCCTTGAGAGTCCCTTGCAGCTCTTCGAGCTTCTTCGCCTCCTGTTGCCGCAACAGCTCTCCCAGTCGCGCTCGCAGAACCCGCATGGCCGACTCCTTGTTTTGCCGCTGACTGCGTTCATTCTGACAGGAAACGACGATCTTCGTGGGGAGATGCGTTATCCGCACCGCGGAATCAGTGACGTTTACATGCTGCCCTCCGGCACCGGTCGACCGGTAGGTATCGATGCGCAGATCCTTTGGATCGATTTCAAGCTCCTGTTCCTCCGTGACTGGAATCACCGAGACCGCAGCAAAAGAAGTATGTCGCCTGTGAGCGGAATCGAATGGCGAGATGCGGACAAGCCGGTGGACGCCCTTCTCTCCCTTGAGGGTCCCATAAACGTAACGACCGCTGATCTCCATTGTTGCACTCCTGATGCCGGCCTCGTCTCCCTCGCTCACTTCGAGGAGGTTGGCCTTGAACCCCACTTGCTCGCAATAGCGCCCGTACATGCGAAGAAGCATCTGCGCCCAATCCTGGGAATCCGTGCCTCCCGCGCCGGCATTGATCGATAGGTAGCAATCGGAAAGATCGTACGCGCCGGAGAACGCGAGCTCTATCCGAAACGCCCGCAAGGCCTTCTCCAGTGCGGAGGCGCGAGAAGAAAGCCGAGCCATCTCGCGTTCGTCGCCGGCATCCAGCGCCATCTGATGGAGGATATCAATCTCCTCCATCTCCTCACTCATCTCATCATGCCGGTCAAGCAGCGATTTGCTTCGCTCTAGGCGACGGCTCACATCTGCCGAGCGCTGCCGATCTTCCCAGAATCCGGGAGATGCCATCTGCTGTTCTAGCTCGGCGATTTCACTCTCCATCGCCGTCCGGTCAAAGGTGATCACCGATCCGAGCAAGCATCTTGCGCATCTCCAGCAGTACTTCT
>Ga0307445_10000251_pt1 | contig 27542 bp, 24 predicted proteins | sample SalMarSW160330MG_FD_202147 | JGI IMG/M metagenome (GOLD analysis project Ga0307445, IMG submission 202147) | Salt marsh sediment microbial communities from the Plum Island Ecosystem LTER, Massachusetts, United States - SW1603-30 | ecosystem: Environmental > Aquatic > Marine > Intertidal zone >... | reverse complement strand
TAAGGCAAAATTAGAAACATACAGGAATAAAGTAATAGCTACAATCACTATCATAGCTCTTACTAGAAAATATGAGATGCCATAAATTGCTCCATAATTTTGAAGAAATGATAATGGAAGTAATATAATTGAGGTAATGAAGATGCCCAGAAAAATGAGGACAGTCTCAAGTAAAAAATAGAATCTTTGTATAACCATTTTTTTCGTTGAACTTCGTTTTCTTGTCATAGAGGAATTACCTTAATAGATTAATTTAGAAATTATAATATAATTAATAGTATAAATATTATCGTTTCATTGTTAAGTTTATCATCAGTATTTAATCATCTAGTTGTAGTTAATTATATTCAAAAGAACCAAATTCTGATTTAATTTCAACGACATTTTTTTTAGCACTTGGGGATTCTTCACAGAAACCAATAATTTTTGATTCAATTGCAAACTTTCTACAGATCTCCATAATTTTTTTTGCATTGGACTCACTACAGTAGATTTCTAAACGATTCCCCATATTAAAAACTTGATACATATCTCTCCACGGCGTTTCAGAGGAGTTCTGAATAATTTCGAAAATTTTGGGTGCTTTAAATAGGTTATTCTTTATATATTTTATCCCCTTACCAAAATTTAGAACCTTAGTTTGCCCTCCTCCTGTATTTTGAATAATGCCATGAATTTCTTTTCTAAAATTATGTAAAATTTCAATTAATACTGGAGCATAAGTTCTAGTTGGAGATAGAAGAGATTTACCTATATCTAATTCTAATCCTGGAAGCTTATCTGTTAATAAATGTATACCAAAAAAGAGTAATTCCTCATTAGTCTCTCTATCAAAACACTCGGGATATGTTTCGTGGTATTTATGAGCCAGTACACCATGGCGAGCAAGTGTTAACCCATTACTCCCTATACCACTGTTATATTCATCCTCATATACTGCCTTTCCATCACTAGCTAATCCTAATATTACGTCACCGGGTTGAATATTTGATGCATCTATCACATCTTTTCGCTCCATTGTTGTAAACATTGACGCGTCAACTAATAAAGTCTTTACAATATCCCCCACATCAGCAGTTTCGCCTCCACACATAATCACTTTTAAGCCGAGTTCCGTCAATTTACTACTATAGGACTGATATTCATTAATAATTTCATTAACAATTTGTCCTGAAATGTAATGACTATTTCTCCCGATATTGTTTGATAAGAAATAATCCCCCGTTGCTCCTACGCATAGCATATCATCAATATTCATGACCATCGCGTCTCTAACAATACCTCTAAATACAGAGATGTCATTTGTTTCTCTATAATACATGTATGCTAAACTGCTTTTGGTTCCTGCCCCATCGGAATGAAATATTGAACAATATTTAGTTCTCATTCTTACATCTTCCACGATCTTACAAAAAGCTCCAGGAAATAATCCTTTATTGATATTTTCTATTGCATTGTGAACAACTTCTTTTTTAGATGAAACACCTAATTGGGAGTAAATATTTTTCTCATCTGGCATTTTCATATTGTATATTTATTTCTCAATATTTCTATTAAATGATCAATTTGAGCTTCTGCTAACCCAGTATATTGATGAGGATCCAATAAATCTTTCAATTCTTTTTCAGAGAATTTTTGCTTTATTTTAGAATTATTACTTAAAATTTCTTCTATGAACTTATTTTCATTTATAGCATGCATTACAGCTTGTCTTAGTATTTCGTGTCCTTCTTGTCTTCCAATTCCTCGATTAACAAGTTCTAACATAATTTTTTCACTTAAACAAGCCCCTTTAGTAAGATTTAAATTTTTTTCTACGTTAATTTCGTTAAATTCAACTCCTTGAAGAATTGAAATCATCTGTTGAATAATATAGTCTAAAAGTATGAAATTTTCAGCAAAAATTATTCGTTCATTGGCTGAATTCGTAAGATCCCTTTCATCCTCTAAAATAATGTTATCTAAAGCAGGAATAACGTTAGATTTTAACACTCTCGCCAAACTACAAATTCTTTCCGATTTATGAGGATTTCTTTTGTGAGGCATTGTTGAACTACCTACTTGACTTTTCTTGAACGGTTCAAACATTTCAGCAATTTCATTTCTTTGAAGGATACGAAATTCTCTGGCTATTTTTGCTATAGATTGACCAATTAATGATGTTAATATAATTACTTCAGCATGACGGTCTCTTTGTATTATTTGATTTGCGATTAGAACAGCATTTAAATCAAGAAGTTGCATTAATTTTGTTTGTAATTTAATGCCTTTTTCTCCAAAGCTTGCCATTGTTCCCACTGCTCCAGACATTTTTCCAAAAGATATTCTTTCTAAAATTTGCTCTAATCGATCAAGATGCCTACTTATTTCATAAGCCCAAACTCCAAATCGCATCCCATAAGTGGTAGGAATAGCATGTTGTCCATGAGTTCTTCCAATACATACCAAATTTTTTTTTTCTTCAGCTATCTTTACAATTACCATTAATAATTTGGTTAATGATTTCTTAATGTAGGTTAAAGCCTCTCGAAGTTGTAAAGCTGTAGCTGTATCCTCAATATCATAGCTAGTTGCCCCTAAATGGATGTATTTACCTGCATTTCCTTCACATTGCTCTGTTAAAGCTTTAACCATCGCCATTAAATCATGATGAATTTCATCATCAATTTCTTTGACTCTTTCAAGTTTAACGTATTTCAAGTTAGCCTTTTTATTAATCTCTTCTGCTATTTTTAAAGGAATGATATTCAATTGGGCATTAACGGTCGCTAAAACAGCTTCAATTTTTAGCCAATTTTTTAATTTAGTCTCCTCCGTAAAAATTGAAGCAATATCGGTTCGGTATCGATTTTCAATTGGATTTACAAATTGATGATTCATAATTTCAATTTAACATTAAATAATTTCGATAATTAAAGTAATCTCCAATCTTTTAATACTTTTTGGCTGGTAAGATAATAAACTTGATTTGATTCAATAAATCAGGATAAATTTACAAAATTAAAAGAATTTTAGAGTGAATTACTGCTAGTTAATAATACCATTATGTAATCAGCTACTGATTCAATAGAATCTGATATCGCTTCTAATATATCAAACACGTTCCCGACTGTAAAGATCGTGAAGAAGTTAACTTTATATTCCGTATCTTGAAGACTCTTCCGCAATCTAATATTGAGAAGATCAACAGCGTGTTCTTTTTGGTTAATCTGGGTAGTATATTCTTTAACATGTTCTCTATCTTTAAGAAGGTCTATCAATATTTTATCTAAGAATACTGAGCATTCAACGGTAATATCCATTATTTCTAAGATAATATCTATTGTTTCGTCACTGCTTTGTTCCCAAAAAATAAATGGAATAGTGACTATCCTACGAGCAACTCCTGTGCAACAATTTGCAACATCATCCATTCTTTTAACTAAATGGGAAAGATTTTGCCTTACACTGGGATTTAATTCTCCGCGAGAGACATCTTTTTGTATCTTTCTTCTAAGAACGTCTGCTTCTTTTTCGAGATTATCAACATTTTGCAGAATTTTGTGAGATTTTTCCTCTTCCTTTTCTCTCAATAACAATTTTAAACCATTATTCAATTCCTTGACACACTCTTGAACTATCTGAGCGTGTTTTATCGACTTTTCTAATGCATTCAGTGTTGTTTCTCGTTTCAAAAATTCTATTAACGAACCCATTTTTTTCACTTCCCTTCTATCTTAATTTTATAATCATATCTTTTATAACTTATGATTTGAAAATTTTCCTAAATAAAACCTATTGATATTGATCCAAAATATAATAATCCTGCCATGATCGCTGCAATAGGAAATGTAAGAACCCAATAGATTGCCATTCTGCCAAGCCCCTTGGTATCGACTTCTTTCTTTTGAGCGAGAGTTAAGCCTATAATGCAAAATACAATCACATGACTATGAGATATTGGTAAACTTAGTAATGTTGCAATCATAAGTATAATTGCGGAACTTGTTTGAATGACCAATCCTTCACTTGGACGGGAATCAGTCATTTGAGAAGCTAAATTTTTTATTACATAGCGAGCAGCAATATAAATTCCTAAGAATGCAAAAATTCCGCATGATATAGCATATAAAAAATATTGATCGACCCCAATCGAACCATTATCTAGCAAACCATATAGAATTCCCAATGCTTCACCAGAATTTGCCCCCACCCATATTTCTGCGAATATCACCGCAACGAGAAGAATCCACTTGAAATATTGTTCTGACGTTTCAATTTGATTAAGGCCCTTTAATCGTTTAAGATATACTTTTGTAATAATTTTAAAAATTAAATAAGTAATTATTAGTCCAGATATCGGAGATATGAACCAGCTAAGTATTACATTACCTAATTTCTCCCAATTAAAGGCTGTTTGAGGATCCACCCCTCCTTGAAAGATCGAATAAGTAATAACTACTCCAAAGACGCTACCTATTAAAGCGTGCGTGCTACTAAGAGGCATTCCAGCAAAGCTACCGATAACCAACCATAAAATGCTACTAATTAATACGGTTAAAAGCATGCTAGTAGTATAAACAAGCCCTTCTCCTAAAATATCAGATCCCACTGTTTTTGCTACAAATCCCCCGCTAGTTGAGATCATTCCTCCTCCAATTGCCATCCCCCCAATAATTAGAGCTAATCTAAATTTTATTACTCCAGTACCAACTAAGGCAGATAATGTTTCATCATTCGCACCTATAGAAAATGCCAATGCAATAGCAAGAACGATTAAAACAATAATGATAATCTGATCTATCCCATCTGCCAATTTTATCCCCAAGAAGACAATTATTTGAATATTAAATATTTAACAGCAAGAAATTGGATGTATTCTGAAAAATTTTTAATGTGATCCGCTAACATCATAATATCTCCAACCATATCTTTGAGATACAGAAAAGTTCTTGATAGATAATCCATATCATAATGATATAACCTTTGAATTAGTTGAAATTCAAGCTTGCGCATTTTTCTTCTTTCTTCTTTTATTTCCTCACATATGTCATGAGCTTTTTTCAAATCAGTTCCTATTAAATTTACAGAAGTTGCTAGATCATTTGAAATGAATTTTAATGATTCGAGAATACGAGATACTCGTAACTTAAATTCATCGTCAGGAAAGATTATACGATATACAAGCATCCTGTTAGCCATATATTCCGCGATAGTTTTTATATCATTGATTTTATTGAATAACTTGAGGCGATCTGCTTTTGAAAACATTAATTTTGATGTGAATATCTTGGATTCAAACACTTTCTTAACTTGAACTTCTGTTGTGGTTTCGATTACAAAAGTCATATTCTTTTTAAAATGTTCATAATTTTCTTCAATTAGATACTCAATACCTTCAATTAATATGAAATTCTGTTTATTAATAATATCCATGAATAAGTGAGTTAACTCATCAATGCTCTTTTTCTTCAATTCATTTTCTTCATATTCTTGTACCATAAAAATCACCTACATTAAACTATAAAAAATAATTGTAAGTAAATTAATGCCGTTTTTTATTATTAATACAAAAATATGCTAAATATTTTTGGATTTCTAGGTTTAAATTCAAAATCAATAAAACTATCTTAACTTATAATTCAGGATTGAGAAAAAAAAATAAAAAAGTTAACCTCGTTTAGCTGCTGTTAGCATAATAATATAGTCAGCGACATCTTCAGCATTATCTGTTATCGTTTCGAGAGCATCAATACAATCATGAATTTCTATAGCTGTAAAAGCATTTTCTATTGGATTATTTGATACTAATAATCTGTTTATTGCAAAATGTAATTCATCACATTGATGTTCTAATCTATTTACCTCCTCTCCCAATCTATGAATTTCAACATCTTCTGAGGAGATCAATTTATTTACCATAAGATTTAGCTTTTTAATAGCAGTTACAGAAATTCTAACAATTTCAAGCATTTTTTGATGAACATCATTTTCCAATTTTTGAAATGCAGTTTGATCTAAATATATTAAAATTCTAGCTGAAGCATTTGTTGCATTAGCAATATCATCAATTCTGTTGGCTAACTGAGTTAAGTTTTGGTGTACTCTTGTTGGCAATTCCGCTTTTGAAAGCATATTAAGTATATTTCTTCTAATACCATCCGCTTGGTGTTCTAATTCCGTGACTCGAAAAAGAACCTTCAGAGCAAGATCTATGTTTTTTTCCTCAATCAAATAAGATAATGCTTTTTCAAACTCGACAACACATTCTAAAACCTTTTGCATGTGTACGAAAATTTTATTTATGGCACTTTCCTCGTTTCGAGATTTAAACCATTCAAATAAAGAACTCATTATTTTCCTCCATTTTTTCTTTTATTAAATTTATTTAAATTTTATTCTAATTTTAGGATATTAGCTATTTCTTCTTTTCCTGGGTTCTTAACTATAATTCCTAATTCCTTAGGGAAATATACAGTCACATCCAGATCTTCATTAAAGGTCTCATGAATTTCACTACTAGCAGGAATAGTTACGATTATGATTTTCTCAAAATTAGTAAATTTTACTAATACTTCGAATCTATAAAATACTCCCATAAATTTACGACGAATTATTTTCCCAAATAATGCATTATTTTTCTGATTAAGCCGATTACCCAATCTTATCTTCATATGATTTGCTCGAACCAATAATAATACATTTTCCTGATCAGTTTCTTCACAAAATGATTTATGTACGTATGCGGCAAATTTATTCTCCAGTCCGATATCAATTAATTTTGGCACCGAATCTTCTTGTATTTTCTGAAAAAATTTATCTCCTCTCTTAGATTTTCTATAAATATCCCAGGGTAGCTCTATATTTTTTAAACAATTACCCTCAAAATAATTGATTTCACTCATAAAATTAGCAACAAAGAGGTTTTTGGGACGGTAATAAATTTCATCTGGCGTTCCAACTTGAACGATTTGACCATTATTAATAATAGCTATTCTATCCGCAACCATCATTGCTTCTTCTTCCTCATTAGTAACATGGATAACAGTGAGTCCTAATTGCTCAGATTTAGCCATTAATAATAATTCTCTCCTTAAATTCATTCTAAGCCCTGCATCTAACGCTTTCAATGGCTCATCCAGAATTAATAGCTTGCTTTGTTCTAGATTCATTAATGCACGACATAGAGCCACACGCTGTTTCATACCTCCACTCATTTCTTCTGGGAATGCATTGTTTCTTCCAGTTAGAAGAGTCATCATTAAAACTTGATCTACAATCATTTTCGTTTGATCAATATCTCTAGCATTTACTCTGCCACTATAAGAAATATTGTCATAGATATTCATATGAGGAAATAATGCATAATTTTCAAACATAAATCCTAAATTTCTTTCTTCTGGAGATAACGTTGATGCATTTTTTTCATCAAAATAAATATTGCCAGAATCTGGTTTTATAAGCCCTGCAATAACCTTTAATAATGTCGTTTTTCCTGCACCCGTGGGTCCAAGAAGAATAAAATATTCTTTATCTTTAATTTCTAGATTAATATTATCAAGTGCATTGAAATTTCTAAAAGATTTAGACACATTTTCTAATTTAATACTTACCACTTCGATTACTCTCCGTTTTTAAGATAAAGATAATTCATTGAATAGATTTTCTGGAGCTTTAAAAACATGTATATCACTCTGATGAACTCCTATAATCAGTTCATCGCCTTTTTGGTAATTCTCTTCATAATTTCCCGGTTTTATAGATATAAATTGATCTCTATTATCTAAGCTTAAATAAAAGCGCTTAGTTGCACCTACAAATCTAGAAGAATCTAAATATGCTTTAAAAAATTGCATTTTTGACCAATCATAATGACTACCTTCAAAATCATAATTTTTAGGGAATAAATAAACATCTTCATATCTAAAAGCGACTAAAATATTATCATCTAAATTAAACTTATTTTGTTTATTTTCACATAACATTTTTGGACCTCCTAAACGAATCCAAACTTGCATATAATTCTCTTCTAATAACTTTAAAACAAATCCTTGAAGGAAATTTGTCTCACCTAAAAAATTTGCTACAAAGATGCTATTTGGGGCTTCATATAATTCATAAGGAGATCCCATTTGAAGGATTTTACCAGCTCGCATAACAATTATTTTATCCGCGATTGCCATAGCTTCTTCTTGATTGTGTGTGACATGAATAGCCGTTAATCCTAAATCTTTGATAAGATTTCTCAATTCATGACGAAAAACCTTAGAAACTTTTGGATCCAAGGATCCCAATGGTTCATCCATAATCAGTATTTTTGCTCCCGTTGCAATTGCTCGCGCTATTCCTAATTTTTGTAAGCCTGGGTTTCCAAAAATTGAAGGAAATTCATCCGCATAATTCAATAATCCAACAGTTTCCAATGCTTTTTGAGCTTTCTTTATAATATAACTTTCTTCATAACCTCGCATTTCTAATCCAAAAGTTACATTCTCCCAAACTGTAAGATGGTGAAAAATTTCAAAATTCTGGAAGATAAAACCCATATCCCGATCTTCGGGAGAAATTCCATCGACATCCTTATCATCTATTAAGATTTTTCCTTTTACTGGTTTTTCTAACCCTGCTATCATTCTTAAGGTAGTAGTTTTTCCACATCCACTAGGTCCAAGTAAAAACACATAATCTCCATTTTCAATTGTAAAGGAGATATTATCTACAGCTAAAACTTTTCCCTCATCAAATGTCATTGTAATATTAATTAATTTAATTGTTGGCAAGTATTTTTCTCCTCCTCGTAGTTACTGCTCTCAATGCGAAAATCAAGACTGCACTAAAAATTATTACTACTGTACTAGCAAAAATTGCACTTGCAATATTATTAGCTTCAACCCAATCTACAATTAATACCGGAATAGTTCTAATATTTCCCATTACAACGATAGTGGCACCTGTTTCTCCCAATGATCGCGTGAATACCATTATGCATCCGGCAATAATTCCTTGTTTAATATTTGGAACGGTAATTTTCCTAAAAACTGTCATATTAGACGCTCCTAACGTTCTAGCGGCTTCTTCTATCCCAGCATCAGAATTTTTTAAAACACCAATGACTGGTCTCACCATATAGGGGAATGTGAATGTCACGTGAACAAATAATATCATAAAAAACCCAGGTTGGAATAAACCAATCCCTGCAGGTCCCCAAAATAAGAAAATAGCAAACCCTAAAGCTGCTGAAGGAATTGCTATAGGTAGATCCAGTATCGTATCTAGAATCGTAATAATCCTTCCCCAATTACGTTTAGTTATAATAAACGCAAAAGGAATTCCAAAAACCAAATTAATTATAACTGCTAGAGCTCCTATTTCTATTGAACTCATCAGACTTGTGTAAAGATAAACCCATTTATAATCTTGTCCTAAGAATAATTCTTTAAATAAGTTTCCTTCAGTTATTTGGCTAATAATGTAAAATGAAGGTATAAGTATTACAAAAATTAGAATGCTAATAGTTAAAATGTCTCTCAAATTTCTCAAAGTTTTATGACTTAAACTTCTCTCTAATTTTGGCCATACTTTTCTTACCGTAAAACTTCCTCTTCTTGAGAAAAACTTAATGGAAAATAACAAGCTTATAGAAATAGCAATCAAGATTCCAGCTAGTAATGAAGCACTAGGAAGCTCTAATTGTCTTCGAAACCCAACAATTAAAATGGGTGCCGTTTCAACTAAACCTGAAAGAATAAGTGTAGCTCCCGTTTCACCAAGACTTCTCGTAAAAGCGAGAATAGCACCTGCTATTAAACCTTCTCTCATCATTGGTAGTGTAATTGTTCTGAACACTGTGAATCCTGATGCCCCAAGAGTTCTAGCAGCATCCTCATAAATTACAGCAGCTTGTTCTAAGACAATTTTCATGTTTCTTACGATATATGGAAAAGTGAATACGATATGACCAAGAATTATTAGAACCATGCCAGGACTTACCCCAAATATCCCCCAAAATAATAAAACTGAAAAACCTAAAGCACTCGTTGGTACAGCCATGGGTAAATCAACTAGCGCATCAAGAAATTTCTTTCCTTTAAAATCATATCTGGTCAAAATTATCGCAGTAGGAAAAGCGATGATAATGTCGACGATTACTGCAATAGTAGCTATCGAGAAAGATGCTCCTAAAGATTTTAAAATATTCATCCATTGGAGATCTCCAATTAATTCATCATTAAAGACGTCCTTATATATGGAAGGAATGTTTAAAAAAATTGTAGAGAATATGTTAATTATTGGTCCTATTATAACTAAAATAAAGAAAATAATTGTTATTGTATCTAGACTCTTTCGATAAATTGGTTTGGAAAAGAAGCGATCAAATTTTAAACTGAATGGGACACGGAGATTATTCAACTCTTGGTCTTCCAACACTTTTTTTAACTCACTCAAAATATCACCATTATTGTAGCCTATTAAGAGGTGGCTTTACATAGCAACCATAAATCGGGTATTTTCAATAGTACAGTTCCATCATTTGGAGCTACTAGCTCAGGAACAGTGATGTTAAAAGCTATACCGTTATTTTCATAATTAAAAACGTTAGGATCTAATGGTATAGATGTATCAATTGGACGAAAACCATATTCCATGGCTGATTCAATCGTACTCGTTTGATTTAAATAATCTAAAAAAGCATCTGCAACCATTCTTTGATCTGGAGTAACCCAGTCACCATTTAATATACAAAAGGGATGATCACTATACAAAGTACCTTCTTCAGGATAAATCGCAATAATTTTGCCTCCCTCTGCTGTACTTGAAATATCTCTTATTAAATTTTCATAAAGAAAAACTACATTTAATTCAGAAGGTCCTTGAGTTTTCATATAACTTGCTAAAAAGCCAGTAGATTTTCCATATATGATCGCACTTGACTCGAAATCTTTTAACCATTGCTGATTACTTATATTTGTAAGATCATTCATTGTAAGATTTTCTGAGGAAGTACCCGAAGCAGCAGAAATAGCCATGATAACACTCATAAATCCTGAGTTTGATAATCTTGGATCTGTGTGTGCCATTTTCACATCAATATTTGGGTTCAAATTTAAATTGCGCAAATCTGAAAGGCTCTTGATATTATAAGTTAGATTGAATGATTCCCAAGTGGCGATTACTATAGGTGAATAAATTATCCTAACTACTCCATCTGAATCTACGATAGACGCATCTCCCGTCAATTCATTCCACTTAGTATTTAAGAAAGGTATCCAAATTGAACTTGCTGGGCTCCAAATCGTTGGGAAAATCTCACCATTTAAAATACTAATTATTGAATCAGAAGATCCATAAGGATACATATCAACTTTTATCTTAATATCCGGATTATTAATTTCCCATTCATTTATAAAATTACTATAAGCAGCCGTCATCCAGCTTGCTTTCTCTGAACTATAAACAATGCTAATATGAATTGCATCTTCTCCACTTTGTAAAACTAGAGTAGTGGATAATGCACCAATAAAAAAACCTAAAATAAAAATTAAAATATATATCCCTTTCTTTTTTTTTTTAACTTTACGGTTAAATGACATAATATATTACCGATTCTAACTAGGTTATATAAAAGATCTAATATAATTATCAATTAAAGCGAAAATAACACCAATAAGCATTCCAAATGTTAAAATCAAAAAATATATAATCACTCGTTTCATTGGAATATCCAACATTCACTCTTTCTAATTAAAAAAAAATATTTAATACATCCGTTTGGATAAAATCTACAAATATCTATAATATTTACCAATATTAATCATATAGTTATATATATTCTATATATGCTTCGTTAATAATTTAAAAATCAATAATTTAAGAAACTGACCTTGATTATTAATTTTAGGATATAGTATAATTAAATTATGGTGAAGTTTTTTTTCTTCCGTTGTTATCATTGCGGTGAATGGTATTATAGCAATAAAATCATTAAATCCAAGAAATGTTGGAAATGTAACAGAACTTTTCAATTCAAAAATGCAATTAATGTATCACGCAGTTGTTCCATTAACGAAGCAATCTCGATAATAAAACAATTAAAAGGAAAGGGAGAGATGGAATCACTTTCAACATTTGTCTTACGTGCTGAAAACATTACTAAGGGCAAAAATGAGTAAAAAACAAAAAAGCTTTATTTCTTCACTCCTTTTTAAAGTATACTTATTGTTCTTATTTCCAGTAAATTACTTAATTTAAAGCGAGATAATGAAAATGGCAGAAAATGAAGAATTACTTGTCTTCACTGACGATTTAATAAATCAATTATACGATAAAGCTCAAAATGAAGTTGATTACTGGGATATTCGGGCAGGTGTGAGTAAAGGAAATACAATAGAATTTTCAGATGAGAAGAGTAAGGAGATAACTTCATATTTATTAACTGGATGTAGCATTAGAACATTCATCGATGGAGGTTGGGGCTTTCGTGTTTTAAAAAGTGTCTCAAAAAAAAATTTGCTGAATGAATTTGTCAAGACCATAAAATTAGCAAAATTTTCTTCTTCTTTATGTAAATTCCAGTTTCATATAAAAGAAAGAAATGCTTTAACTCAAAATTTTAAGGTTAACAGCAAAAGAAAGTTAGAAGATGTAGATTTAACGGAAAAAATAGAATTGGTAAAAAACAATGAAAATATTGCTTTCAACTATTCTAAATTGATAAAAAGTACGAGAACTATTTATTTAGATAGTCATGTTGATTTAATATTTCTAGATGCTTTTGGTTCTAAAATTAAACAAGAATTAGAGATTCTTCGCTTATTTTCTTCAGTTTATGCCCAAAATAAAGGAATTATTCAAAATGGGACAAATTCAATAGGTGGTGTGGGTGGATTTGAAGTCATGAACACTGAAAAAGCCCAATATTTAAGTAAAAAATCCTCTGAACAAGCAATTAATCTACTTAATGCTAAATCACCCATAGGAGGTAGTTTTAGAGTCATATTAGATTCTAAATTGACAGGGACATTTATTCATGAAGCACTGGGTCATGCTTGTGAAGCTGATTTAGTATTAAATAAGGAAAGCATACTTACTGGAAAAGTTGGGAAAAAAATTAGCATAGAAGATGTTTCCGTTGTTGATGATCCACGTTTTGGACAAGGCGAAAAATTTAATCTACCTTATGAATTATTTGGATGTTATTTCATTGATGAAGAAGGTACTCCAGCACAAAAAACCGTTATTATTAGAGATGGAATTCTCCGAAGTTTTATTCATTCTTTAGAAACAGCTTCTAGAATGAATGTTGAACCTAATGGACATGGAAGGGCAAGTTCAAACAGTTCAAAACCCCAAGTTAGAATGGGTTTTACATACTTAGAACCAAAAGATTGGAATCTTGACGAAATGATTGAAGATACAAAAAAAGGAATATTATGTGAAGATTTCCAGTATGGTTATACAGATCCCACTACAGGAAACTTTCAGTTTAAATGTAGAATCTCAACAAGAATAGAAAATGGAGAAAAAAAAGAAAATTTGAGAGATGTGTCTTTCGGAGGAATGACCTTAGATGTGCTAAATAAAATTTCTGCGATAGGTAATGAGAATACTTTTAATTATTCAGATGGGATTTGTGGGAAAGGTGGTCAAGGCATAAGAGTTTGTGATGGGGGACCATATATAAGAATCGATAATTTAACAGTAGGAGGATTGAATTAAATGGAAAATGATGTAGATATATTTCAATTAGCAAATCATGGACTTAATACCCTAAATAAATATGGATCTACATTAAAATGTGCAGAACTTTTCTTCGGTCTAAATGAATATCTCACTATCGAAATAGAAGAAAATTCAATAAAAAATAGTGAAATTGGTAGTGATGAGGGTGTCTCAATAAGAGCAATAGGACGAAATGGTTCTCTTGGTTTCTCTTTTACAAATCGATTGAATGATCAATCTATAGATCATATGATTGAAAATTCTATCAAAATGATGCATTCAGGAACAGAAGATTTGGACTTTATTGATCTCCCCCAACCTTTCGACTCGTATCCAAGCGTGAAGGATATGTATGATCGAAACGTTCAATCATTAACAATAGAAGATTCTATCGATTATGTAACAGAATTAATAAGAATATGTGATGAAGATGATTTAGCTATTTCTCAATCGGCAAATTTTACAGCAAGTACATCTAAAAGTAATATTTTTAACACTAATGGGTTGGAAGTGGAAGGAGAAGAAACTATTTGTTCAATTTCTTCTCATGTAATTGTAAAAGACAAAACTAGAAAAGATACAACTTTCGGGTTTGAATATCAAAGTGAGAGATTTTTGAGTGAAATTCATCCCTCAAGTATCATTAAATCTGCGTTAACAAAAGCAAAACAGAATTTAAATCGAAAAAAAATTAAAAGTATGCGTTGTCCAGTAGTCTTAACTCCAAATGGAACGATAAGCTTGATCTTAAAACCTATTGCTGCTGCTGTCAATGCTGAAGCATTCCAACATAAAAGAACATTCTTTGTAGATAAAAGAAATGAACAAATAGGTTCTGATCAGATTACTATAAGAGATGATGCGTTGATAAATGGAGCAGTTGGATCCGCGATTTTTGACGCTGAAGGTGTTCCTTGTCAAAATACAATGATTATTGAAAATGGACTTTTCTTAAACAACGGATTATTACATAATAGCTATACCGCCGGGAAAGAAGGAGTCAAAAGCACGGGAAATGCCTCAAGGAATTCATATTCCTCAACTCCCTCAATAGGAATTTCAAATTTCATCGTATCGCCTGGAAAAATAGCAAAAAATGAACTCATTGAAGATATAAAACTTGGAATATTACTTGATTACACAGGAGATAGCCCTAATATATCAACTGGAGATTTTTCAGGTCTCATTCTACAAGGAAATATTATTGAGAATGGTGAAATAGGACATGCTCTAAATGAAACAATGATAGGCATAAATTTATTGGAGTTATTCAAGAAAGTTGATTGCATTTCTTCTGAATATAAAATTTATGGGTCCTATCAAGCTCCATTCTTAAAAATTAACGATATTCAAATTATTGGGAGCAGTACTTAGGTTGTTACGTTTAAATTTTGCCAGAGAATCTCCCAAAACACTTCATTTAAGTCTAATTTAATTTCCCAGAACTCCATTATAATACTATAATTTACTCCTGGTACCAAAAATGATACATTCAACTTTTCCGATGTCCATCTAGTTCCATGATTGATTTTCACATTTGTGATATTCAGATATGAAGTGGCATTTACAGAACCTAAAGAACTCTTAATAGTTTCATTATCCCCTTTCAAAATTTCTAAGCGAAGAGTAAATTCTCGATTTAACTGGTTTTCCACAAATACATAAAAAGAAGCATTTTCTCCTACTGAAAGTTCAGATGGAAAATCATCAAGTTTCATATCTGAATTTAATACTCCAAAGGAAATAAAACCGGGTGCAGGTTTTAACACGTAATACAAAATAAACCCTGATATTACCACTATTCCTATGATTAATAAAACTTTCAATAAATTATCAAACTCTAATCGGTTTGATATATTCTCTTTTCTATTTGTTTGTTTAATGGTGTTAATCATTATCCTTGAACCATAAAATTGTTTTTTCTAATGCTTCTTTTAATGAAGTTTTGGGTTCCCATTTTAAAATTTTTCTTGCTTTACTAATATCAGGACTTCGACGTACAGGATCATCAACAGGTAAGGATTTAAAGATAATTTTCGATTTTGAATTGGTTAAATCTTTAATTAAATTGGCTAATTCAAGTATTGTATATTCTTTTTCATTACCTAAATTAATAACTTCCCCAATTGCTTCTTTATTATATACAAATTTTAGAATTCCTTCAATTTCATCAACTACATATGTGAAAGATCTCGTTTGAGAGCCTTTACCAAAAACTGTGATATCGTCGTCATTTAGAGCTTGATGGATAAAATTAGGGACTACTCTTCCAAATTCTGGACCATGACGTATACGTGGACCTGAAGTATTAAAAATCCTTACAATTTTTGTTCTAATTCTATGCTGTAATTCATAAGCTTTAACGAAAGCTTCTCCAGCTCGTTTTGATTCATCATAACAACTTCTGGGTCCTACTGGGTTTACGTTCCCGAAATAGCTCTCAGGAGTAGGAATTGCTTCATCAGGTGGATTTCCATATGTTTCTGATGTGCTTGTATAAAAAAATAATGCATTATGTGCTTTAGCAATTCCTAACGCGTTCATTGTGCCTAAAGTGTTGCTTTTTAAAATTGAAATAGGATGTTCCTTAAATTCAAATGGTGAAGCTCTGCTTGCCATGTGCATAACTATGTCAATTTTTTTAATATCTCCTATACAAACACTATTGGGGTAATTACTGAAACCAAAATATATAGGTTTAGAGATATCGTGATTAATAAATCGGAAGTTTTCTTTATCCATGAGATGCAGGATATTGCTAAAAGAACCTGAACTCAAATTATCTATACATATACAAAAAGCTCCTTGCTTGATTAAGACATCACAAACCCAAGATCCTAAAAAACCGGCACCACCACTTACTAAAATTATCTTATCTCTAAATGAGATGCTTTCCTTTTCAAGACGACTAATAATTTCATTTATATCATCTGTTATCCGATAAGCCATATTTTATCAACGCAATAAATATCTGATTTTTATTTTAATAAAATTATTGTGTTATTTATAAATTTTTTAATCAAAAGTACCCTCTTTAATTAGAAATAGCATTAGTTTTTGACGTAAAATCCTATTTAAAGTGTTTTTTGTCCACAATATTGACAATATTTTAATTCGATAGGATAAAATCCTCCACAATTAACACACTTTTTCAATGAACTTTTTAAAATTTCGCGACCAAGAGTCTCAAATGCTGATTCAACGTTTTCACCAGTTTTTGATGATACTCCAATAATTTCCCCTTGGAAATTATGCTTTTCAAAGAATTTTTTAGCATCTTCTCTTTTAATCTCTCTCTGATCTTCTAAATCAATCTTCGCTTCAATAAGTATCTTAGTTTTTGGACTATTGGGAATTGAGGAGATTACTTTTATCCAATCATATAGGTCTTCTAAAGATTCTCTATTTGTAAGGTCATACAAAACTAAAGCACCTGATGCACCTGATACATATGAAGGAATTAATTCTCTAAACTTCTTTTCCCCCGCAAAATCCCAAATGTTCAGTAGGATCTCCGTATCATCTACAACGACTTTCTTAGTTTCGAAATCTACGCCTATTGTCGATAAAGTTGATTTATCAAACTTTCCAGTTGCGTATCGCCTAATGAGAGACGTTTTACCAACATCCTTAGCACCTGCTACTATTACTTTAAATTTTATAATTTTAACTTCACCAGTTATTAACTTATTTGTGATTAAGAATTCAATTCAGTTATAATATTATATAAATTGCAATTGTTAAATATTTTTATCAATATTATAAATTTAAAAAGTATCCGAAAATGTTCTATTTCCTAATACTCTTTATCATATTCATATCTACTAATTCTAAAAATTTCATCAGCAATTTTCTTTCCAATCTTATCAGTTTTCATTAATTCATCTATTTCGGCACTAAAGATCTTTTGAAGTGATTTAAATTCCATTAAAAGATTTTTGGCTCTTAAAGCATTTATACCCGGAATTCCAGCCACAATGAATTCTAATAATTCAGAATCCTCCAAAGGTTTTTTTTCAAACCTAATTTTAAAATCACCTTTGGTTGTTGCTTGTGCCTTTTTCGCCAAATGATAAATAATCAAGGCGGTTTCATTAGAATCGGCTGTTCGATAAATGTATATTCCTAAGTTTAGAATTATTGATGAGATAGCTCCGTATAAAGCGTTTTCATTGATGCTACTTGTAAAAAGGTCCCCTTCAAGAATTAAGATGGGTTGTTCAAATGACTTCTTTAGTTCAAATAATTCTTTAAAAAGTCTCCCATCTTTAATTGAATCGGTAAAATCTTGAGCTGCTTTCCTTTCAATTCCCGAAATTTCTGAGATAATATAATCTGCGACGGGTAATTGCTCTAATTTAATCTCAACGTCCATAAGAGAAAGTTTTCTTACAACAGGGGATTTGGTTTCCCTATTATCACATATAATAATTACTTTATCATTATTTTCTTGAAATTTATCTTTTAAATCGATAATCTCGTTTTCAATTGAATCAGATCTTGCAGGTGTGTTTAGATATTGAGTTAAACTTGCTTGTTCTTTAGGAAGAGAATCTGAATCCTTAAGCTTTTTTAAATTTCTATTCATGCTCTCTTCCTTGTGTTTTTCTGCCCAATAATATCCTTCATCTCTGGTTCCTTCAGCAATTAAGATAAATACTTTCCCTTCTTTTTTCCTCCCAGTCCGACCTCTTCGTTGAATTGATCTAACTGCACTAGGAATAACATCATAAAATACTACCATATCACATTCTGCTATATCCAAACCTTCCTCTGCTACGCTTGTCCCTATTAAAGTATTATAAGTGCCCTCTTTAAAATCTTGCAATAAATTTATCTGTTCTTTTTGCGTTAGACCCTTATCTGTACTATTTGAGCGTTGCCCTACAAACTTGTGTGCTCTTATCTCAGGATAGCTTTTAAGATAGCGTACTATATTTTTTACTGAATCTCGATAATGACAAAATACTAATATCCTCGATTCTGGGTTTTCTAATAATTGATCATGTAATAATTCTTTTAAATATTTTAATTTTGGATGCACCAATCCTTTTTCTTGAGCAATATCCACTAATTCTATAACTTTTTTAAAATCATAATCAGAAAATAATTCGATTAAAGATTTATTAGCAATTCCTGATTTTATTTTTGCTATATTCTTATCCATATAATCTTTAAGAGCATTAACTCCTTGAGTTTCAATCAATTCATCTATATGTGATAATCGAATGGCATTAGCATTATATTTTTTGGCTAAAAACATCTCATATTTTATATCATCATTTCTTGCTGAAGAAATTCTCTTGTTTATGACTTTGTCTAATTTTAAGAGATCTTTACGAGTAACCTTGTTTACATCAGAAGAGTTCAACAAATCCGATTTTTTAAGAAATGTGTAAACTTTTTTCAACTTTTCAATGACTAGTTTCTTTATTTCTAAATACTCCACCGGCAAAGAAATTTTAATCCATTCATTATCTACATTATGTATATATGGTTTTACATCTCTGTCAGAATCAGTTCGAATCTCAACGTGGTCAATAAATAAATTTGATTTAATTTCATTTATCTTTGATTCAGTTGAACCTGGACTCGCAGTTAGTCCTAAAATCTGGGGTGTTTTCGATAATTCCATATATTTCTGAGCAATAAAACTATAAGCGTAATCACCAATTGCTCGATGGCACTCATCAAAAATAATCAACGCAACATCTTGAATTGAATATAAGTTAGAAATTAAGTCATTTTGTAGAACCTGTGGAGTCATAAAAGCAACTTTAATGTCGTTCCATAACATCTTTCTTTTATCGGGAGGAATAGATCCAGTGATGGATTGTAACATTTCAGGATCAATATTTGTCAACTCCAAGAAAGAATTTAAATGTTGGTCCACTAATGGTTTAGTTGGCGCTAAGAAGACTATCTTGGAATTTTGGATCTCAGAAAGTCGATGCATGGCCAACATAAGAGCTACTATTGTCTTTCCTAATCCCGTCGGAATTACAACAAGGCAATTTTTATTTAAGCAATTAATAAATATATCTTCTTGATATGCTCGTCTAAGAACCATATTCCCTTTTAAAAGTGGATGAGATAGAAATTTCTCAGATAAAGTAATCACCAGTAATGATTATACCAAGTAGTTTGTAGATAAAATTATTTTGTCGATCTAATATAAATAGTGAGTCTTTAGAATCTCTTAAATTCGATTAATACCTTTTTAATAAATTATATTCCATTCATGCTAGAGAATAAGATTAGGAATACTAATGTAAATAAAAATAGCATTATGTTTAGTTTTATATTGGATTTCATATTGTATATAACCCGAAAATTTTTGTTATTATTGTAAAGAGTATCGAATATCTTTTAAAACTTTTTTCCAAAAAACATCATTGAAAATTTTAATTTGATCAAAATTGACACCAATATTGATGATTCCAAGCAGGTTGTAGATAGTTTTATTTTGTCGATCTAATATAGATAATGAGTCAAGAGAATCTCTTAAATTCGATTAATAACTTCTTGATAACTTAGATGAGTTAGTAGGATGATAGAAACTTTTTTAATGATTTCTGTTCTTCTAACCTTTTTAAAAAAGGATTATAGACATATTTTGGAATATTCTCTAATTTTACTCCTACTTTTTTAAGAATAGGATTCGAATTTATTTGTTTGATGATTTCATTCTGAAAAAAGATATTATTTCTATGAAAACCATAAATTGCTTTTATTCTAATTAGAATGACTGATTTATCAGTGGATATTATATCCTTCAGACGATCGTTTCTTTTTTGAGTATAAAAATCCTCAATCATTTTATGATAAGCATTTGGAAAAAGATCATGCTGCTCACCATCATATTCGGCAGCTACTTTAAATCTTATGTTCTCGATTACTACATTTTCATTATACAAATCATATTTTAAACGACCTCCTTGACCACTTCCTAAACCAAAAATATGTTTGAATGTTATTGGTCTAAAATTCACACCAAAAATTTTATTCAAATAAAGTTGTAATATTTTTTGACAGAAATATTCATTGCATTCTGGACACCATCTGCTCTGGTTTATTAAATATCTTACTTTAACGATCCATATATGATCAATATCTTTAGATGGATGACCAATTTTAATATATCTCTCTGAAGGTATATCTTCCATCAATTCCCACTCATCTCTTGATGTGATTATATAACCATTTTGATCACTGATAAATTCTTTTATCAAATCATAAGTGTATTTCTTTTTAAGTCTGCATTTTGATCCCCAAATCCTCTCATAAATGAGAATTGATTGTTCTTTGCCAAATCTATCATTTAGATATGATTTAACCCAATTTATAATAGTTGGTTTTGAAGCTGCTATTTCTTTCTGTATTGAATTTATTCCCATAATTGAATCTGAATGTGTTAATTGTTCATCAATAAATAGGAAATCCATCAATGTTAAGAATTTTGACTGTCTATCATTAGTCTTCTGTAATTCTTTATGCCAGATGTCAGAATATATTTTTTTGGCGGTTTCAGGGTTTTTTTCCTTTATCAAATTTACCAAAATATACTTTCGTAAAGTTTTTCTATTCAAATTATACTGTTTTCCTAAAAATTCTAGCTTAGGTATTTGATTTATATTAGAAGGATAGTAATTCTCTATAAGAGTTCTAATATTTTTCCACATTTCATCAATTCTTTTTTCGAAATTATCTTTTGGTTTATATTCCATATAATATGCAGAGAAACTGCCTATATAATATGATGGTGAGTAGAAATTTAATAATATTAAAGAGAAAAATGCGCAAGGAGGGAATTTTTCCTAATTGAAGTATTTTCAAGAAGTTTGAACCCTCGACCTACACGGTGTGAGCGTGTCGTTATACCACTAGACCACTCGCGCTTTTAAAAATCTCTTTTGTGAATTATACACAATATAAAATATAAAATTTGGTAATTTAAATTAGTTCAGGATTTATCTCCCTAAATGATGATAATACAATGCTAAAAGACTGGTATAACGACTTTTTTATATATCAAATAAAAACGTTAAACGCTCACACCGTGTATATATTGAATAAATAATTCAATATAAACGAAGGTCGAGGGTTCAAATCCCTCTCTGCGCACCATATTTTAAACAATATGATTTCCTCTTATCTCAATCATAATCCAAAAAGTTTTATTCTATAGAATATTTAATCAACTAATTACTCCTTTTTAAGTGCATTATGTCATCTTTTATAGAATCTCGTGAATTAAGAAATAGATATAAAGAAGTCAAAGAATATGTTAAGATCGGTTCAATTTTTCTCACAAGATATGAAAGAGCTCGAATTGTCGGTGCTAGAGCACTACAAATAAGTTTTGGAGCTCCTATATTGATAGAAAAGCCAAAAAACCTTATAGATCCCATTAAAATTGCATTAGCTGAATTGAAATCTAAAATTCTTCCATTAACCTTAAGACGTGAAATGCCTAGTGGAGAATTTCAAGATATTCCAATAGACAAATTAATTTTGAAAAAGGATTAATTCAGATAAATCACTGGACTCGATAATTTCCACGTTCAGTGAGAAAAAAAACTTCATTATCTCCAACTTTCTCTGATTTAACATATCCTTTTGAAATCAAGCTATCCAATATTTTCTCGAATTCTGCTTTCTTGAGGGGTTCGATTCCTAAAGGTACTTTACTTTGATTAACCACGATTGCAATTCGATTTAAAAATAATCTTTTTCCCGCGAATGACTCAAGTATCGTAATCTCATCATTGGAAAGGATCTCAAATTGATCATGTTCAATATATTGATCTCGCAAGGTCTGAGCTAGATCTAACGTTTCTTGACTCGCCTCTTGTTTTTTCACTTCTACATGCGACAACTGAACTAAATCTTTTGCTACCGCTTTCTTTTTCCCTTCTACAGCTTTTGCTATGTATTCTCTGATTTTTTCCTTTTCTTCTTGCTCTTTTTTTGATGACTCAGTATCTTTTTCATCTTCCATATTATTATCATAAGGAATTTAATTATAAAATTTTTTATTCACCTTATGAAGCAAGTTATTGAGATAAAAAACGGTGAAAAAATACTCATTCGTCATGTTAAAGAATCAGATACCGATGGAGTATGGAACAATTTTAATGAAGTAGTTGATGAAGGAATTTATCTACCCGTATTTTTTCCGGTTAGATCTCAATTTGAAAAACAGAATTGGTATGATACATTAAAACGTGACAAAGAAATCTGTATTGTAGCAATTGATCCCCAGTTAAAGGGTCCGCAAGCTGTTATCGGGCAATGCGAAATATCTAATCTGGAATGGGATGCGGCTAATCACGTAGGTCGATTAGGGATTATCGTTAAAAAAGCTTATAGAGATTTAGGAATTGGATATCATCTAATTGATACTGCGATTCGGGAATCGAAAAAACTAAATTATAAGGAAAAAATAATCCTATCGAGCTTCTTGAATAATGACAGAGCACTTAAACTCTACCAGAAAATTGGCTTCAAAGAAGTTGGCGTTAGAAAGAAACAATTCTACATGGAAAGTAAATATTATGATGAAATTTTAATGGATCTATGGATTGATGACTATTTAAAAACTTACAACCCGTAAGGGAGATATCTAAGGAGATTTATCTCTCTATTGATATGCTAATAAACTCTATGAACTTAATAGATCGTTTTTAAAAAAATAATGATCTCAAATTACTCCTTAATCAGGTATAAATATATTCCTTAATGGAATGCTCCTCATCTAAGAATTCAACAATAGATTTCTCAAATAATTCTTGAGTTACTTCCGTCTTTCCTTCTCTGAGACCAAGCATTCCTGATTCCGTACATAAAGCCTTTAATTGAGCTCCGCTAAAACCATCAGTTTTTTTCGCAATGATATTCAAGTCCACCCCTTTTAAATTCATCCTTCGAGTGTGAATCTTAAGTATCATTAATCTCGCAACTTCATTAGGTAAATTAAATCTGATTATTCGATCGAAACGACCCGGTCTTAATATTGCTGGATCTAGTACGTCTTCTCGATTTGTTGCTGCTAAAAACATTATCCCTTCCGTGTTCGCAAAACCATCTAATTCACTCAATAATTGCATGAAAGTTCGTTGTACTTCTCTATCACCTTTATACACATCATCCGTTCGCTTAACAGCTATCGCATCGATCTCATCTATGAAAATGATTGCTGGAATGTTCTCCTTGGCTAAAACAAAAACCTCTCGAACCATTCGAGAACCCTCTCCAATAAACTTCTGAACTAAATCAGATCCTACAAGATGAATGAATCTAGCATGAGTAGAATTAGCAATGGCTTTTGCTAATAAAGTCTTACCTGTTCCAGGAGGTCCAGAAAGAAGAGCTCCCGAAGGAGGATCGATACCGATCTTCTCAAAGAGATCCGGATGTAGTAAAGGTAATTCAATAACTTCTCGTATGGCTTGGATCTGGTCATCTAATCCCCCTATATCTTCAAAAGTCTCAATAGGCATCTCGATCAATTCCATTGATGCAACTCTCCCCCTAATCTTCCGGGAAAGAATTTCTATTATCTGAAAAGTTTGACCGTGTAATGTCACAGAGTCACCTGCAACTGGGGCAATCAATGAACTTGCAGGAAGTAATACCCGATTACCTGGAGAGTGTGAGACAACGATTCTCCCATCATTCAAAATTCTCTCAACGGAACCAATTATAAGAGGTTTTGCTTTCAAATTTTCAACATATTGCTTATAAGACTCAATCTCTTGCTTGAGAACTCTATTCTCTTTCTCCAAAATACTGATTCTTTTCTGAACTGCCTTAATATCTGTCTCTGCCATTTTGATATCCTGCTTGAATAGTTTCTAGTGCTTTTTCTATTACAATATATCTTCTCTCATAAATTAAATTTTGGCTTTTTAAATAAAAGTATCATTAAACATATTTGTTAGTTCAAAATAGATCCAATTGTGTTAACAATTAAATTAATAATGTTATCCATATTGAACCTAAAAAATTTTTTTGGTTTCTCAACATTTATATTTATTTAACCGATTATATTTTTAATCTTAATTTGTTATCACCAAGATTGTAATCACAAAAACGAGTTAAAATTAAATAATCAAAATTCCGTTTGGTATTAAAATAAGAATTTTTATATAAATTAACTCAAACAAATAATAATTAAAAATAAGAGCTGAAAACGAAATATGGCAGAAGAAGAATCTTTTTTAAATGCCAAAGCCTTGGTTGTTGATAATGGTACTGGTATCTCTAAAAATGGTTTCGCTGGTGAAGATCAACCTCGATCAGTGTTCCCAACTCTCATTGGATACCCAAAATATGAGTCCATAATGACAGATGTCGAACATTATACTCGAGAATATTATATCGGTGAAGAAGCAATGCAACTCAAGGGTGTCTTAAAATTAATGTTCCCTGTAGAACATGGTATCATCGAAGATTGGACAGCAATGGAAAAAATCTGGCACTATACTTTCTACACCGACTTAAGAATCGACCCAAGTGAACATCCCGTTCTATTAACTGAAGCTCCATTAAATCCAAGACCCAATCGGGAAAAAATGGCTGAAATTATGTTTGAAACTTTCAACGTTCCCGCGCTATATGTTGCAATGCAAGCAGTCTTGTCTCTATATGCTTCTGGGCGTACAACTGGATGCGTTATAGATATTGGAGATGGTGTTTCTCACGTCGTACCTATCTTTGAAGGTTTTGCATTAAGCCACGCGATCCAAAGAATAGACCTCGCTGGGCGAGATATCACCACATATTTACAAAGATTACTCCGACAAAAAGGCTATTCATTCACAACCTCAGCAGAAAAAGAGATTGTGAGAGATATAAAGGAGAAGCTATGCTATTGTGCCATAGACCCAGAAAAAGAAATGATGTTGAGCAAAAAAGTCGCTGGAATGGAGAAAAGTTATATGCTTCCTGACGGTGAGACCATTAATGTCGGTGTAGAACGATTTTTAGCACCTGAATGCTTCTTTAACCCATCTGTAATAGGGAAAGAATTAGAACCTTTAGATGATGTTATTGTTGGAGCCATTTCAGAGTGTGATGTTGATTTACGCCGAGATCTTTATAGCAACATCGTGCTTTCTGGCGGGTCTACCATGTTCCCAGGAATTAAAGAACGCTTGACTAAGGAGATAAAAGAACAGATTCCAGAATCTGTTGATGTTAAAATCATTGCACCTCCAGAACGTATGTACTCCGTATGGATTGGCGGGTCAATCTTAAGCTCCTTAAAGACTTTCCACCGAATGTGGGTTACGCGTAGGGAATATAAAGAGATGGGGCCTCAGGTTATTCACCGCTGCTTCTAATCGGAGAATCTCCTTAACCAACTTTAAATAAATTTTTTTAACTAAAGTTTTTTATTTTCTTTCTTTTTTGACTATATTTTTCTTGAAGAATATAGAATAAGAAATATTGTATGTGAGTTACAAGTCGAGATTATAAGTCGATGGGTTCCACATAAAAAAATTGTAGATATTGAAACAAGTATGATAGGGAAATAAAACAAAAGGTAAGAAATTGAGCTAAAATCAATCCAATTTTTCTCGTTCTTTTAGAGCTTTTGCATATCTTTCGTATTTTCTTTTTCCAAAACTAATTACCTTAGCTAACATCTCTGATTTTTTGATGGAAGTGTTAAATTTATTTAGTTCTTTTATGTATCCTTCTTTTAAAGCATTAGTGTAAATTTCATTACCAATTTTAGTCCTTATCAACGTAGTGGTGAATCCATCTTGAGACCCTAAACCTCCAAATGATATATCTGCATAAACGTTGGAAAAGTCTCGGCATGCATAACATGCTGCTCTAGTAATCCTTCCCAAATCATTAAAATCGATGTGAATAGATTTCTGATTTTGAAGGGTTAATATCAAATCTTCTTTTATATTCATGCTTTCGACTTCGTTGAATGAGAAGTTGAATTTTTCTTCCAATTCTTTTCTTCCTTCAATATTGAAGGAAAAATTTAAATTACAAAATAGTCCTAAAGTATATTTTATTATATGTGCTGGTAAAATACTCAATTCTTGCATTTTCCTAATAGACATGATTTGGCAAGGTGTCCCGACGACCGCAATGTTCATCATATCCGAGCTGACGACTTTTTTTAATTTAGTTATTGTTGGAATGAAAGTATTATAGTTTTCTAAACCAACAACGCCTTGAGATAAATCAAAATGAGATCCTGCGGCTTCAATTAATTCTTCTTTAGTAGTTGCAAAGAAGGGTACCCGATTAAATGGTCCCTCCTTTTTAGAAACTATTGCCCCATTTATTAAATTATGATCTAATAAATAACTGAGAATGGCAGTAACGCCACCTCCATCAGTCGCATTTTCTAAAATTTCTTTCGAATTAGCTTGAATCGATGTAATTTTCATCCAATTACCTATGGAAACTTTATATGCGTATTTTTCATTTAACTCCTTATCTAACACGTGAGTTTGGGGGCAAATTAAATAACAAATTCCACATTTTAAGCAATTATCCTTATTATAATATCTTGGAGGACCAGATTCAGACATCTCGATTGCTTTTATCTCGTGGGCTGAGCAAAAACTCACGCATCCTCCACATTCTCCACAGATTCCAAGTTCGTGAACGTCTTTTATCAAATCCTCAAAAGATTTTGGCATTAACTCTTCAACCATTAATTTTACACCATATTTTTTTTAATTTTTAATTTTAATAATCATTTGGCATTTTTTTTAATTCCGCAAGAGAAAATACAGGTCCATCCGTGCAGATAAATTTATCCCCAATGTTACATCTTCCACATTTACCTATTCCGCATTTCATTCTTG
>Ga0307445_10000250_pt1 | contig 27548 bp, 18 predicted proteins | sample SalMarSW160330MG_FD_202147 | JGI IMG/M metagenome (GOLD analysis project Ga0307445, IMG submission 202147) | Salt marsh sediment microbial communities from the Plum Island Ecosystem LTER, Massachusetts, United States - SW1603-30 | ecosystem: Environmental > Aquatic > Marine > Intertidal zone >... | reverse complement strand
TGAACACGGCTTATGGCGAGTTTGACTATACGTTCCCCTTCGGTCGGACCGATGGCGCTCCGGGCTTGCGCATCGGAATCAATGACCTTGATCAGCGAAGCGTCGGCGCCGATCTAATCGAGGGCGCACCGTTCGAGACCTATCAGGCTTCGGCGCGGCTCATCGTGAGTTACCGGAACTTCGTGCTCACCGGCGCCCACTCTTGGGTCGGCGAGGACGCCAACGTCCAAGACCCGTTCGGCTTCTTTCCGACCTATACCTCGATGATCATCTCGTCATTCGAGCGCGCCGGCGAAAGAGGTTACCTTGCCAGCCTGTCATATGACTTCTCGGACCTTGGGCTTAACGGGCTCAAATTTTTTGTGGCCTGGGGTAAAGGTGTCGACGCCATCGACGCGACCACCAGCGCCCCGCTTTCCGACCGCGAGGAACTGGACCTTCGCCTCGTGTTCGAGCCCAATTCCGGGCGGCTTGTCGGTCTCAAGGCCGAGGTCGAATATATCGATGAGCACTTCAACCAGGCCGAAACGCCGGGAAACGATTTGCAGCAATTCCGCGCCATCGTGAACTACAAGATGCCGTTGCTCTAAGTCTTGGAAAATGGGCGGGATTCGACCTTACATTGTCTCGCCCACGCGGTCTGGCGTATGCCCGACATTTCTCCCAATAGTATTGCTTGGAGCCGGGGCCCCGGGATAGAAACCGGTGCGGCGCTTCGGAAGTTATTCGGGCAATGAATCCTCTGTTACAGATCGCGAGCAAATTTCGCCAGTGGGCAATCCCGCGTAAGCCTCCGCGCGTGCTGCTCGAGGAGGAGCAGATTCACGAGCTGATGAAGAGCCGGACCGCGGCCGCGCGGTTTGCCAAACGTCTGATCGAGCAGCTACAGACTTATCCGCACTTCGTTATTCTCAAGCGAACGTCCTTTGTTGGAGACGGGGCTCCGATCGAACGGCTCGTAAAAGCAATTGCCCGAACCCCGCCGCTCAAGGCCGGGCAAACGGCTGAAGATCGGCCGCAACTTGAAGTCAGCCGCATCGACGTTAACATCGAAAAGTCGGCAGAAACCCATTTGACGACGCGGTACAGCAGGACCAACCAGGCCCTGGCGTTGCACACCGATGATTCGTTCAGATTGGAGCCACGTGAACTGGTCGTCTTCGACTTCGTTCAGGCCGATCCGCAAGGCGGCGACTCTCTGCTTGCAGCAGTCGAGGACGTGGTCGCAGCGCTCGATGACGCAACAAAAAACGCGCTTACGAAACCGATGTTTCCGTTCGGCTGCGGCGATCAACCAGTCCTTTGGGAAAACGGCGGTCTGCTGAACATTCGCTATTCGCGGCTTCAGATCGACAAGACGCGAGCCGGCTCCGAGGACAAGCTGACTGAGCGCGATGTCGCCGCGATGGATACACTGGATCGCGTTTTGTCCAACGAGAGGGTGCTGTTCCAGGCGCATGTCCAGCCTGGCGAGACGCTCTTGTTGCATAACACCAAAGTGCTCCATGGCCGCACTGGCTTTTCCAGTGACAGCAAGCGTCTCATGTATCGCGTGCGCGTGCCTGTCGGTTGCCTGGGATGACAAGCTCCTAGCATTCGAAGTTTGCGAGTGAGGGTTCAGCATCAGCGTTAAGCCGAACTTCGCGCGGATATGGTCGAATTTGTCGTGGTCGCTCGCGGATCTGGGCGAGGCTACGCCACTCGACGTGCTGTTCGTGACGCTCCGTGACTACCAGTACCGTGAGCTCGGCTTGGTCGGGAACGAACTCGCAAACCGCGGGTACAGTGCCGCCGCACTCGATCTTGATGAAGATCGCGACGGGCCGCTGGCGGGCGCAGCCCGTGCCGCCGGACTGCAGGTGATTGGCTTCGATGACTATTCGCGGGGCCGCTACCGTCCCGGTCTGCTGGTGGCGCGCTCGGAGATCCACCGGCCCGTGCGCAGCTTGCTCGCGCATGCCAATTGGGCGGACATCCCGACGGCTGCTATTGCGCACCCGATCGTTGATTTCAGGCCCAGACGGCCGCCCTATATCGTCGCCCGCACGGTTTTGTGCGCCGGTCCCTTCACCGCGCGCCGCCTCAAAGGGCAGCGCCTGGTGACCGCCGGCTATCCCGGTTTCGACGAGATGCCGCAGGTCCCGCCGGGGGGCCCCGCGCCGCCGCGCGTTCTGGTGAACCTGCCAGTGGCCCCGTACCCGAAATACCAGGAGCTTCGCGACCGCTGGATGGACGAAGTCGAGACCGCCTGCCGGGCAGTGAATCTGCCCTTCGTCGTCTCGTGCCACCCGCGCGATGTTGCCGCCCAGAAGGTGTGGCCGACCGACTCGCGTCCGGTTTACGACTTGCTCGCCGAGGCCACCCTGCTGATCTCGCCGCCGAGCACCGTTCTGCTCGAGGGCCTACAAATGGGCGTGCCTGGTGTTTGCCACCGCGCGCCCTCGTGGAACGTGATAGACGCGTTCGACGAGCCGCTTGGCGCCTTTCGCAATACTTTGGGCGCGGAGGCCCTGACCGAGGCCGTGGCCGAAGCGGCTGCGCGCGCGGGCCGCGCGCGCGAGACGGCGCAAGCCTTCCTGGCGGAGCATGTCAGCGCCACGCCGGGCCGCACCATGACGCAACGCGTCGTCGACGCGCTGGTCGAACTGGTGAACCGGCCGCAAAGTCATGAGTAGGATCGGCTGTCGCGCGTCTTCAGCCAATTTATATTAGTAGCCTCGCAGCTCCCTGATTTGGTCGAGGCTTAAGCCGCGAATGTCGTCGCTTGTCAGCGCATGAACGCCCTCGCGCTCCGCCTTTTCCTTGGCGGCCATGAACTTGGCCGCGGGCCCGACAGCGTATCCTCGTGAGGATGTTGCGCTCGTGGGTGTTCGCTCAGGCGTGCTCGGTCGAACAGGCGGCGGTGGTGTCATGCGAGCCAGCACAGGCTTCCGTGGCGGGAGTGGCGGCCCCACAGCCGAGCCGCGTCCCGACTTGCAGAATTGCGGGTTCTCGATCACGGGTGCGCGCTTTCCCACCCCGGCGAAGAGTGTTGATTTGCCGCTTAACCTCACCGCCTCGTCCCAACATCCGTAATCGTTGCAACGATTATAGGTGAAGCAAACCGGACAGGCTGTGTCGTTCTTCAGCCTGAATTCACGCTCTTCTTTTCCTCGCTGCGATCCGGCGAGGTTCAATCCTTTTGCCAGCTCGGTGCAATTGGCGTGCGCTTGTCCTGCCTTTTGATCTTTGCAGAATTGCAAAAGGGCAGAGCCGAGCGTTTCCGATGGGGTCGACTGCGCCGTGGCGGAAATCACGTCGATCTTTGCCGCCCCGCCTTGGAGCCAGCACGGCACCGGCTCCACCTTGGCTGACCCCTGGGCTTTGCCCTCGACCAGCTCCACAAAGTCGGCCTGAAGGCCAATGATGATCGTGAAGTTCCGATCTTCGCTGTAAGGCTTGTTGTTCTTCGCCTTCAGCCCATAGGCCACCAGGATTCCTTTCAGGATGAGGCGCCCTTCGTTATCCGAGACCGGGCGTCCATCCTTCAGAGCGAAGGCCGCGCCACCCGAGCCACCAATGTCGAAGTCGATGTCGGCGTGGTAGAACGGCGGCCCGCCGAAGAATCCGTTGAAGACATTTCTGATCTTTCCCTTGGCGATCACCGGTTCCCGGCGCGAGATCTTATTCAACATATTGCGCTGGTGAGCGGTCACCGAGAAAACCTGTTCCCCCTCAGGCATGGACGAATCGGACGCGTTGATCGCAAAAGAGTTGCAGTCCTTCAATTCGCGCTTGAGGCGAAGGACGATAAAATCTTCATTATTGAAAATGTATCCCTTCCTTTGGTCTTTCTCGACGCGGACTGGAACGGCGGTCCTTCTGTGCAAGTAGCTGCGGAAGCGGCAATTGCCAAAGGGCACCAGTGCTTTCTTGCCTTTGAACAGGACGTGCTTCGCCGTCACCAGCAAATCCGGTCTGAGCACGCTCACCGCGCTTGCCGTAATTGGGGCCGGAGGGACCTCGTCCCCGGGGTCATCGTCCCGAGGCTTCTCACACAGGATCTCTCCCGTGCATGCCATCAGTTGCTTCTTCTCGTCGGCTGAAAGCTCGATACCGAGCTTGGATTTGCTCTGGCTGAGGTTCCAGCGCCCGTCGATGAGCTTTTGGCTGCCTTCCTTGGCGTAGATCAGTGCCTGGCGGACCGGAGAGGATATAGAGTCAGGCAAAGAGCGGTTGTTCATAAGCGGCGAAGCTCCCGCCGCAAATGAAACCACCGCAACCATTGCGGCTGCTAATGCGCCAGCGCTCTGTCTCAAGATGATGCCCGTCGGGCGCTCGACCCGGGATGACCGGCTCGATGACCTTTTCAACATTGACGAAAAGCCGCACTTCCCTCTGCTGCAGAGTACGAATAAACAACACACCGGAGCGGTTGTCGAGGAAGTGCAAGGAGGCGATAGGATCGGATCATGCGGCGGAGGTCGAAATTTACTCCCGGCGATTTCAACCTTGCGGTCAAGCGTGCCCGTGCGGGGCGCGGTCTATATACGTTCGATCCCATTCCCAAGGGCGTTTGCATTGCCGAATATACCGGTCCCGTGCTCCACGACGATGACTGGACGGGCAGCAACAACCGATACCTGTTCCAGATCACCGAGAAAAAGGCCATCAATGGTTGGAACAAGAAGAACCTGGCGCGTTACATCAATCACTCATGCCGGCCCAATTGCGAGATCGAGATTCGCAAAGGGCGCGTGTTCGTCATGGCCAAGCGCGCCATCAAGCCCGGTGAGGAGCTCGCCTACGATTATGGCAAAGAATATTTCGACGGGTTCATAAAGCCGATGGGCTGCAGATGCCTCAAGTGCAAGCCTCGATGGCGCGCGCCGAAAGGCGCGAAGCGCGCCCGTCATTAGCTAAGCGGCTTTAGATCGGCGAGTATGGCTTTCGCCGCGTTATGACCCGGCGCTCCCGTGACCCCGCCGCCCGGGTGCGCGCCCGATCCGCAATGATAAAGTCCCGGGATCGGTCCGCGGTAATCTGCATAGCCAAGCATCGGCCGCGACGAGAACAGCTGATTGAGCGACAACGCGCCATGAAAGATGTCGCCGCCGACAAGGCCGAACTCGCGTTCTAAATCCAGCGGGCTCATGCTTTGTCGCGCAATCACGCTCTGGGCGAACCCTGGCGCGTACCGGTCGACGGTCTCGATCATGAGATCGGCCACTTTTTCCCGCGCCTCGTCCCAAGATTGGCCATTAGGCAATTCCGGCGCCACATGCTGGCAGAACAGGCTTGCGACATGCGCTCCCGAAGGCGCGAGGCCGGGATCGACGGTCGAGGGGATCACCATTTCGATCACGGGCTCACCGCTCCAGCCGCGTTCTTTGGCGTCGCGATAAGCGCGATCCATGTAGGCGAGACTGGGTCCGATAATGATGCCGGCGCCATGATGCGCTTGAGCCGTCTTTCCCGGCAGCGCCGCAAAGCTTGGCAGCTCCGACAGCGCCACGTTCATGCGGAACGAGCCTGAACCGCATTTGAAGCTCTGCATCCGCTTGAGAAAGTCAGGCGCAAGCGACGACGGGTCCAGGAGCTGAGTGTAGAGCAGCTTCAGATTGACATTGGCGGCGAGCGCGCGGCCCCTGACCACGCGGCCGTCTTGCAACGACACGCCCACGACTTTGCCGCGTTCGATCAACACTTCCTCGACGTCAGCCCCGGTCTCGATCTCGGCCCCGTGTTCGACCGCAGCCTTCGCCATCGCCTGGGTGACCGCGCCCATGCCGCCGATCGCATGTCCCCAAGCCCCCTTCTTTCCGTTCACCTCGCCGAAGGCATGATGGAGAAGCCCGTAAGCTGTGCCCGGGTCGAACGGACTGGCGTAAGTGCCGACGATCGAATCGAAACCGAGCAAGGCTTTGATCGGCTCGCTCTCGAACCAGTCTGACAAGAACTCCGCGGCTGGCTTAACGAGGAGATCGAGCAGGAGCCGTTGCGACTCAAGATCGAGTTGGCGGAGGTCGTTGCCGAGCCGGGCGGCGCGCCCGAGCTCGCGCAAACCCCGCAAGCCAAAGCCCTTCACCACATTGGGCGGCGGCCGCAGCACCAGGTCTCGCAAGACATCGGCGACCGCGGTTAGCCTGGCGTAATAGTCGTCATAGCGTTCGGCGTCGGCGGCGCTGAACTTGGCGATTTCGCCCTTGGTGCGCCCTTCGCCGGTCAGGAGATAATCGCCCTCGGGGAGCGGCAGAAAATTCATGGCCGGCCGCTCGACGATTCTGAGCCCGGCCTGCGCCAGTTGCAGGTCGGCGACGATTTTCGGGTTGAGCAGGCTCACCGTGTAGGCGGCTGTCGAGTTGCGAAAGCCCGGATGAAACTCTTCGGTCACGCAGGCGCCGCCGACGATGGCGCGCCGCTCCAGAACCTTCACTTTCAGGCCGGCGCGGGCGAGGTAAGCGGCACAGACGAGGCCATTATGGCCGCCGCCGATCACCACGACATCGAAGCGCTGATCTGACCGGGCTCTACGATTGGGCATTGGTGCTGTCGCCACGCTCTCGCATTTAGCATTGTTTACCGCAGCGGCCGGTGTAAGCCACGCGAAGAAATCCGGTGTTCGCAACCGTGAGGCTCACGGCCTTACGCCGAGCCAATCTATCGGCTACCATTTCGCGATGAAAACGCAGCCCAGCGGACGCCAATTGCGCGCATCCTGGATGCCATGAGCGAACTCCAATCCGCTCATCGTGGCGGCGTTGCAGTAAAATTTTTTAGAGAGGCTGGCTACGGTCACTTTGACATTCGCTTCTATCGCGGTCCCGTCGATCGTTCGTCTCTTATGCAAACGATGAGGCGGCTTCTACGCGACTTCGTCAACATGTGCGCACCGCTAGAAGTCGTGCCGATCTTGATGCACGGCGCCCTGGTGGGCTGGTATCAGTTCCGCGAGCTGTTGCCATGGGATGACGATATCGATCTTTGTCTCGGCTGTCGCGACCTTGCAAAACTCGATCGTGCACGGGACCTTTCGTACCAGCGGGACCGTCACCTGTTCGAAATCAACCCCAACTACGTAAGTCGACAAACCTTGAACAGAACGTTCCGCGACATGGCGGAGCCGAACAAGATTGACGCCCGCTTCATCGACAAGGCGACCGGCCTATTCATCGACATCACGGCCCTTTCCCCGACGGGACCTGACCGGGTTTCGACCAAATGTCCGCACACATATAGAACGGACGATCTGTACCCATTGCAGCCGGTGGAATTCGAGGGCGCTACGATCCATGTGCCGAGACGGGTCGAAGCCGTTCTCGAGCAGGAATACGGCCGCTGGGCTCTAAAGGGGCGATTCCCCGGCTATTGGACCTTGAAGTCGCTGCGATACCGGCGCCGGCTGCGGCCGGGCGGGCGACGGCGGCAACGGCGTCGAGCCCAAACGGCCGATTACCTCGCAACTTGACGCACGTCAACGTTAGGGAGAGCTCCCCGCCCCAATATTCAAGAGTCTCTAGGAGACCTGGCGACCGGTGAACCCACCGGGGGCAGGGGATGGGCTGTGGTCAGGACCACGAGCTGCCCGGGATTAGGGCTCGGGCGGTCTTCCAGCCTGTTCGTCAATGCATGCGCCCACTTACCAGGGCTGTGAGCGGAGAGAGAAACCATGAGCCACTTCCTCGACCGTCTCACCTTCTTCAATCGCGTCGTTGACGACTTCTCGGACGGCTATGGCGTCGTCACGCGCGAGGACCGGCGCTGGGAGGACGGCTACCGCAAACGCTGGCAGCACGACAAGGTCGTTCGCTCCACGCATGGCGCCAACTGTACCGGCTCCTGTTCTTGGAAGATCTACGTCAAGGGCGGGATTGTGACCTGGGAGACCCAGCAAACAGACTACCCGCGCACGCGGCCTGAACTGCCCAATCATGAGCCGCGCGGCTGTTCGCGCGGTGCGAGCTATTCCTGGTACCTCTATTCCGGAAACCGGGTGAAGTATCCGCTCGTCCGTTCGCGCCTGCTCAAAGCATGGCGCGCGGCGCGTGCCAGCCTGACGCCCGTCGCCGCGTGGGCGTCCATCGTCGAGGATCCTGCCAAGCGCGACTCCTACGTCAAGAAGCGCGGTCTCGGCGGCTTCGTGCGCGCGCCTTGGGACGAGGTCAACGAGATCATCGCCGCGGCGAATGCCTATACCGTCAAGACCTACGGACCCGACCGCGTGATCGGCTTCTCGCCGATTCCGGCGATGTCGATGGTCAGCTACGCCGCAGGCTCGCGCTATCTGTCGCTGCTCGGTGGCGTGTGCATGTCCTTCTACGACTGGTATTGCGACCTGCCGCCGGCCTCGCCCCAGACCTGGGGCGAACAGACCGACGTGCCCGAGAGCGCCGATTGGTACAATTCCGGGTTCTTGATCTTGTGGGGCTCCAACGTGCCGCAGACGCGTACGCCCGATGCCCACTTCTATACCGAGGCGCGCTACCGCGGCACCAAGAGCGTGGTCGTCTCGCCCGATTATTCGGAAGCCTCGAAGTTCTCCGACCTCTGGTTGTCGGTGAAGCAGGGAACCGATTCCGCGCTCGCCATGGCCATGGGGCATGTGATCCTCAAAGAGTTCCATGTCGACCGTCAGGCGGATTATTTCGCCGGTTATGTTCGCAAATATACCGACATGCCGATGCTCGTCCGGCTGGTGAAGCAAAAGGGCAAGCTGGTGCCCGAGCGGCTGTTGCGGGCGAGCGACTTCGCCGAAAGTCTCGGCGAGACCAATAATCCGGAGTGGAAGACGGTCGCCATCGACGAGGCGTCGGGCAAGATCGTCGCACCGCTCGGCTCGGTGGGCTTCCGCTGGGGGGAGAAGGGCAAGTGGAATCTTGAAGAGAAGTCCTCCGACGGCTCTGACGTGAAGCTCCGCTTATCGCTGGCCGAAGCCAATGATGAGACCGCCGACGTCGCCTTCCCCTATTTCGGCAATATCCAGCACGAGCACTTCGCATCGAGCGACCACCCAAGCGTGCTCAAGCGGAAGGTGCCGGTGAAACGCGTCAAGCTTGCCGACGGCGAGGCGCTGGTCGCCACCGTCTATGACCTCTTCCTTGCCAATTATGGGGTCGATCGCGGTTTCGGCGGCGGCAACGTCGCCAACAGCTACGACGACGATATGCCCTACACGCCGGCGTGGGCCGAGAAGATTACCGGCATTTCTCGCGACAAGATCATCGCCGTCGCACGCGAATTCGCGCTGAACGCGGAGAAGACGAATGGCCGCTCCATGGTGATCATCGGCGCGGCCATGAATCATTGGTATCACATGGACATGAACTACCGCGGCGTCATCAACATGCTGGTGATGTGCGGTTGCGTCGGCCAGTCAGGCGGTGGCTGGTCGCACTATGTGGGGCAGGAGAAGCTCAGGCCGCAGACAGGCTGGCTTCCGCTCGCCTTCGCGCTCGATTGGGCACGCCCGCCGCGCCAGCAGAACTCGACCTCATTCTTTTACGCCCACACCGATCAGTGGCGCTATGAGACGCTCGACGTGACGGAGATTCTGTCGCCGACGGCGCCGGCCGGTCCGTGGGACGGAGCGTTGATCGACTATAACGTGCGGGCGGAGCGTATGGGCTGGCTGCCTTCCGCGCCGCAGCTCGAGGACAACCCGCTTAGCGTCGCCGCCAGAGCCAAAAAGGCGGACAAAGAGCCGAAAGACTATGTCCCGGAGGCGCTGCAATCGGGCGAGCTGAAACTGTCATGCCACGATCCCGACAATCCGAAGAACTGGCCGCGCAACATGTTCGTCTGGCGCTCGAACCTGCTCGGTTCCTCGGGCAAGGGTCATGAGTACTTTTTGAAGCATCTGCTCGGCACCACACATGGCGTCCTGGGCAAGGATCTCGGCCAAGACGGCAGGCAGAAGCCCAACGATGTCGTCTGGCACGAGGATGCCCCTGAAGGGAAGCTCGACCTTCTCGTCACGCTCGACTTCCGCATGTCGACCACCTGCATGTACTCCGACATCGTGCTGCCAACCGCCACTTGGTACGAGAAGAACGACCTCAATACGTCCGACATGCACCCCTTCATTCACCCGCTGACGTCGGCGGTGGATCCGGTATGGGGCGCGCGCAACGACTGGGAGATTTACAAGGGTATCGCCAAGACCTTCTCCGAGGTGGCGCCGGAGGTTCTCGGCAAGGAGACGGACGTCGTGCTGACGCCGATCCTGCATGACACGCCGGCCGAGATCGCCCAGGCGCTCGACGTCAAGGATTGGAAACGCGGCGAGGTTGAGCCGATCCCTGGCAAGACCATGCCGCAAGTCGCGGCGGTCGAACGCGACTATCCCAATCTTTATAAGCGCTTCACGTCGCTCGGGCCTCTCATGACCAAGCTCGGCAATGGCGGCAAGGGCATCAGCTGGAACACCGAACGTGAAGTCGACTTCCTCGGCCGTCTCAACGGCAAGGTCGAGGAGGGCCCGACCCAAGGACTGCCGCGCATCGAAAGCGATGTCGATGCCGCCGAGGTGATCCTGACCTTGGCGCCTGAGACGAACGGCGAAGTTGCGGTGAAAGCCTGGGAGGCCTTGAGCAAAACAACCGGGCGCGACCACGCCCATCTCGCTCTCCCGAAGGAGGACGAGAAGATACGCTTCCGTGACTGCGTGGCCCAGCCGCGCAAGATCATCTCATCGCCGATCTGGTCGGGCCTTGAGTCCGAGAAGGTCTGCTACAACGCCGGCTACACCAATGTGCACGAGCTGATCCCATGGCGCACGCTCACCGGGCGTCAGCAGCTCTATCAGGATCATTTATGGATGCGGGCCTTCGGTGAAGGCTTCTGCGTCTATCGTCCGCCGATCGACACGAAGGCCGTGAAGCCGGTCATCGATCGCAAGCCGAACGGCAATAAGACGGTCGTGCTGAACTTTATTACGCCCCATCAGAAATGGGGCATTCACTCGACCTATACAGACAACCTTTTGATGCTGACTTTGTCGCGCGGCGGCCCGATCGTGTGGATCAGCGAGATCGATGCGCAGAAAGCCGGCATCGTCGACAATGATTGGGTCGAAGCCTTCAACGCGAACGGCGCTCTCGTCGCCCGCGCTGTCGTCTCCCAGCGCGTAAAAGAAGGCATGTGCATGATGTATCACGCGCAAGAGAAGATCGTGAACGTGCCGGGCTCCGAACAAACCGGCCAGCGCGGTGGCATCCATAACTCGGTGACGCGCGCGGTGGTCAAGCCGACGCACATGATCGGCGGCTACGCGCAGCAATCCTACGGCTTCAACTATTACGGCACCGTCGGCTCCAATCGCGACGAGTTCGTTATCGTGCGCAAGATGGCCGATGTCGATTGGCTCGAGCGGCCGGCTTCCGACCAGCCCGGCGAAACGGCTCGACTGGAGGCCGCAGAATGAAAGTCCGCGCTCAGATCGCCATGGTCCTGAACCTGGACAAGTGCATCGGCTGTCACACTTGCTCGGTCACTTGTAAGAACGTGTGGACGAGCCGCGAAGGCATGGAATACGCCTGGTTCAACAACGTCGAGACCAAGCCCGGCATCGGTTATCCGAAGGAATGGGAGAACCAGGATCGTTGGAACGGGGGGTGGCGCCGCAAACGTAATGGCAAGATCGAGCCGAGAATTGGCTCCAAGTGGCGCGTACTCGCCAATATCTTTGCCAATCCCGACCTGCCCGAGATCGACGACTACTACGAGCCCTTCACCTTCGATTACGAGCATCTGCAAAAGGCGCCGGAACTGCAGGCCGTGCCGACGGCGCGGCCGCGGTCACTGGTGAGCGGCGAGCGGATGGAGAAGATCAAATGGGGGCCGAACTGGGAGGAGATCCTCGGCGGCGAATTCGCCCAGCGGTCGGCCGACGTGAACTTCGACGGCGTGCAAAAGGAGATCTACGGGCAGTTTGAAAACACTTTCATGATGTATTTGCCGCGGCTGTGCGAGCACTGCCTCAACCCGGCCTGTGTCGCCGCATGCCCGTCCGGCGCCATCTACAAGCGCGAAGAGGACGGCATCGTCCTCATCGATCAGGACAAGTGCCGCGGCTGGCGCATGTGCGTGTCCGGCTGCCCATACAAGAAGATCTATTACAACTGGTCGAGCGGTAAGTCGGAGAAATGCATTTTCTGCTTCCCGCGTATCGAGGCGGGTCTCACCACGGTCTGCTCGGAAACCTGCGTCGGCCGTATCCGCTATCTCGGCGTGGTTCTCTATGACGCCGATCGCATCGAGGAGGCGGCAAGCGTTGCCGACGAGCAGGACCTTTATGCGGCGCAGCTGTCTATTTTCCTCGATCCCAACGATCCTGACGTGATCGAGCAAGCCCGTGCCGACGGCGTGCCCGACAATTGGTTGGACGCCGCCACGCGTTCGCCCGTGTGGAAAATGGCCATGGACTGGAAGGTCGCGTTTCCGCTGCACCCGGAATATCGCACGCTGCCGATGGTGTGGTACGTGCCGCCGCTGTCCCCGATCAACGCGGCCGCGGAAGCGGGCAAGATTGGACATGACGGCGAGATGCCCGACGTGCGCAGCCTGCGCATCCCGCTCAAATATCTCGCCAACTTGCTGACCGCGGGAAAGGAGGAGCCGGTGGCTCTGGCGCTGGAGCGCATGCTTGCCATGCGCAGCTATATGCGCGCCAAGACTGTCGACGGCGTGATCGATGAAAGCATTCCCAAACGTGTCGGTCTCGAAACCGAGGAGATGGACCACATGTACGAGGTGATGGCCATCGCCAACTACGAAGACCGCTTCGTCATCCCCACGGCCCATCGTGAGCTCAGCGAGGATGCATACGAGATTCGCGGCGCTTGCGGCTTCTCCTTCGGCAATGGATGCTCTGACGAGACGACAGCCCCGAATCTGTTCGGCAACCCCAAGAAGCACAAGACGCCCTTGGAGGTCGGATGATGACGCAGACCTTCAAGGTCCTCTCAGTGCTGCTCAGTTATCCGGACGAGGCGTTGCAGAAGGCGGCGCCCGAACTGTTGAGCGTGGTCGAGGAGGAAAAGCTCTTGCCACCGGAGAGGCGCGCTGCTCTCAAGGCTCTGATCGATCACATTGCGGTTGCCGACCTGTATGACCTGCAAGAACGCTATGTGGAACTGTTCGACCGCACGCGATCCTTGTCGCTCCATCTCTTCGAGCACGTCTACGGTGAAAGCCGCGATCGCGGCCAGGCGATGATCGATCTCAAGAACCTTTACCAGCAGAACGGTCTTTCGCTCAGCGCCGGTGAACTGCCCGACTACCTGCCGGCCTTCCTCGAATTCTTAGCCGTCCTCGAGCTCCCCGAGGCGCGCCGGTTGCTCGGTCAGCCCGCGCATATCCTGACTGCGCTCGCCGAGCGGCTTGAGAAACGGGAAGCGCCCCAGGCCGCGGTGCTCCGGGCACTCGAGGCGCTCGCGGCGCCGGAGGCGGACGCGTCTAATCTGGAGGTGGTACCGGAAGACGCCGATACCGATCCTAACGATTTCGCCGCGCTCGATGCGCAGTGGGAAGAGGAAGCCGTGACGTTCGGTCCCGCTGCCGCACCGAGCTGCAAGGACCGGCTCGTGGCCCAAATCCGCGCGGGGAGACGTCCGGTCGACGCACCGATCAAGGGAGACGCGCCATGAGCGACGCCGTCAATCAGTTCCTGTTTGGCTGGTACCCTTATCTCTGTATTGCGATCTTTCTCCTTAGCAGCGTCATGCGCTTCGACCGCGAGCAATACACGTGGCGGTCGGGGTCAAGCCAGCTCTTGCGGCGCAGACAGCTCACTTGGGGGTCGAACCTCTTTCACGTCGGTATTCTCATCATCTTTGTCGGTCATTTTGTCGGCCTGCTCACACCCATCGCCGTGTTTGACGCGCTCGGCATATCGCATTCCCTAAAACAGTGGATGGCAATCGTAATCGGTGGCGTTGCCGGTATCGCGTGTTTCATCGGGCTGACTTTGCTCGTGCATCGGCGCCTGTTTGATGCCCGCATCCGCAACAATTCGTCGTTCGGCGACATTGCCGTTCTGTTGTTGCTCTATGTCCAGCTGATGCTGGGTCTCGCCACCATCCCGATCTCGCTTCAGTATTTGGATGGGAGCGAGATGCTGAAATTCATGACCTGGGCGCAAGGGATCATGACCTTGAAGCCCGGCGTGGCGGCGCTGGTTGCCGATGCAAGCCCCATCTTCAAGCTGCACCTTTTCCTCGGCATGACGATCTTCCTCGTATTTCCCTTCACGCGCCTCGTGCATGTGTGGAGTGCGCCGGTTTGGTATCTCGGCCGGCGCGGCTACCAGGTGGTCCGCACCCGGCAACAGGTCGGGCCTTATGGCGGTATGGGTCCGGCGCAGCTTCCGCCGCGGCAGCCCGGCGAGCGCCCCGTGCCGGCGGAGTGAGTGCCGTGGCGTGCACCGGTCAAATACGCGAAGGATTGGCCGAGAGGGTGCCTGTAAGCGTCAACGGGGTCGACATTCCCCACGACGCGATCGCCCGCGAGACGCAATATCACCCCGCGTCCAAGCCGATTACGGCGTGGCACACCGCGGCGCGCGCTCTTGTCGTGCGGGAATTGCTGCTTCAGGAGGCGCGCCGTCTTGGCATCGTGCCGGTCCCGGACAGCGATGGCATGGGGCGTCGCGAAACGGAAGACGAGGCGCTGATACGGGCTCTGATCGATCAAGAAGTGACGACGCCGGAGCCAGATGAGGCGACGTGCCGGCGCTATTATGAGCAGAACCGGCGGCGTTTCCGCTCGGAGCCGATCTACGAGGCGGCGCATATTCTGTTCCCGGCCCGCAAGGATCATCCCGAAGACTGCGCCGGCGCCGCAGGCGCCGCGGCCGCGGTGCTTGACGAGCTTACGCGTCATCCGGAGCGGTTCGACGACTTGGCGCGGGCGCACTCAGCCTGCCCATCAGCCGCGCAAGGCGGCAATCTCGGCCAGATCACCGCTGGTCAGACGACCCTGGAGTTCGAGCAGGCGCTTGCCGCGCTCGCACCGGGTTCGATCACAAGGTCGCCCGTGGAAACCCGGTACGGGCTCCACATCATCCGCCTTGACCGGAAGATCGAAGGGCGGCAACTGCCGTTCGACACCGTCGCCGGCCGGATTGCGGACTACCTTAGGGAAAGCGTCTCGCGTCGCGCGACGGCCCAATATGTCGCCCGCCTTGTTTCCAAAGCCGAGATTACCGGCCTCGTCCTGGCCGGTGCGGAAGCTCACCAGGTGAGCTGACACCCATCCGGTCCTTCACCGTTTTCGTTCATCATCAGAATTACGCCTGATTTGCCTCAGTTTGCGAGGCGCTTGGGCGTTTGACCCATTACTATGGCGCCCAGTACGCTGTATGGACTGCGCCAAGGGGAAGGACTCCAGCTCGATGACGAAACTGGACCGCAGCCTCATCCATGCCTTGCCGGTCTTCTGTGCCATGGATGAGGCCGAACTCGATGACGTTATCGCGCACGCCAGAGCGCAGCGGGTCCCCAAGGGCAGCGCTGTTTTTCGGCAGGGTGAACTGGCCAAGTCCTTCTTCGTCCTGCTGCACGGACGGCTGAAAGTGTTGAAGGTCACGCCGCAAGGGCAGCAGGTTCTCATCCGCTTTATCAATCCCGGTGACATTTACGGATTCACCAAGGCACTCCGCAGAGATGACTATCCGGCGACAGCGACCGCTGTGGTCGACAGCGTCACCCTCGTATGGCCGAACGACATTTGGGACGACTTCATGCGGGCTCACCCCTCGTTTGCCATGAATGTCATGGGGATGATGGGCGACCGTCTCGACGAAGCTCATACCCGACTGAAAGAACTGTCGACCGAAGAAGTCGAGTATCGCATTGCTCACACCCTGTTGCGCCTGGTCGAGCAATCAGGACGTCCGACCGAGGAGGGAGTCCTGATCGACTTTCCGCTTACCCAGCAGGATCTCGCTCAAGCATCCGGCACCACCTTCCACTCGGTCAGCCGGGTGCTGGGTGCTTGGGAAACTGCCGGTCTCGTCCTGCTCGGGCGCCGCAAAGTGATCGTCCGTGATCTGGAAGGCCTGTCGCAAGTTGCCGAGCATCGCAAATCGGCACACGAGAGCGGCCGCTCGCGTTAAAGCGAGCTTGCGTTGCCGCAACGTTATTTCTGCGCTCCACCGCTAGCATTGAATCGTTGGCTTCCTCCAAGAGGTTGAGGCCGAAATCATGCAGCGCAGCCTAAAGACGGAGAGACATAGCCGCGGTGCCGGCGCCGGCATCGCTCTGTTGACCTATGGCTTCAGGCCATTCTTTCTCGGCGCGGCGGTCTGGGCCATTGCCGCCATGTCTCTGTGGATCGGCTCCCTTGCCGGGCTTTGGCCTTTGGCGCCAGGCTATGGCGCGCTCGCGTGGCACGCCCACGAGATGCTGTTCGGTTATACCGCAGCCGTCGTTGCCGGCTTTCTTTTGACGGCGATACCAAATTGGACCGGTCAATTACCGGTCGCAGGCTGGCGCCTTGCGCTTTTGGCGCTGTTGTGGGGAGTCGCGCGCCTTGCATTTCTTCTGACCGGCGTGACCGGCCTCATTCCTGCGGTCGCGGTCGACAGCCTGTTCTTGCCCTGCCTGCTGTTGCTGCTAACGCGCGAGATCGTAGCGGGACACAATTGGCGTAACCTGAAACCGCTTGTCCTCGTCGCACTGCTCGCCGCGGCCAATATTGGCTTCCACGCCGAAGTGCTGAGCACGGGGACAGCGGTTGTTTCGAGCCGCGTTGCTGTTGCAGCCTTGATCGGGCTCATCATGCTGATCGGCGGCCGCATTGTTCCGAGCTTCACCCATACATGGCTATTGCGGCTGGGCGCGGTGCGGTTGCCGACGGCGTTCAATGCTTTCGATGTCGCGACGTTGGGTGTCTCCGCAGCCGCCCTTCTCCTCTGGATCGTGTATCCCGACGCTGGCCTGACCGGCGCCCTGTTTCTGTTGGCGGCAGTGTTGCAAGGCGCTCGCTTATGGCGCTGGGCAGGAATAGGCACTTGGCGCGAACCGCTCGTGCTCATCCTGCACATTGGTTACGCCTTCGTTCCGCTTGGATTTCTGCTCGGCGCGATTTGCATCTTCGCGCCTGGCGCCTTGGGCGGAACGGCCGCGCTCCATACGTGGACCGTGGGCGCCATCGGCACGATGACGCTTGCGGTCATGACGCGGGCGACACGGAGCCACACCGGACGGGCGCTCGCCGCATCGCGACTGACCGTCGTCATTTATGCCGCGATCTTGTCGGCCGCCGCGCTTCGTATCGCCGCCGGTGCCGCTCAGCGGGACTTTGAAACCCTGATTGAAATTGCCGGTGTCGCGTGGATCGCGGCATTCGCGCTGTTCCTGATCGAATACGCGCCGATGTTACTCGGATCCCGTGCCGGGCCCCGGTGAGACGTGAAAAGTCTCGGGGGGTTTCTGGCGGCAAGCTTGACGCAGAGCAACGACGCCGTAGGGCCGTCAATTTAAGGCTCGTTGGCCGTCCGTTTTGCGACCCGGGGAGGGGTAATGCAGACCTCGCGATCACTGTCGCCTACGCAGGAAGGCCTGCGTGGGCGCTGCAAGCTGGTGCGTCGAGGGCTGAGCTTGGTCAGACGCGGCATTGCCCACCGTTTGGCGGAACGGCCTGGGCACCAGTCAAACCATCAAGGAAAAGCACGATGATTACGAGACGCACTGCCCTCAAGGGAGCCGCCATCGCGGCCGCCGCAACTATCGTGTCTCCAGCTTCCGCTCGAGCGGAGGATGCGCCGGCCTCCAAGTCGGCTGAGGCTAATTCGCTGGAGCGACAGAAGATCGATCTGGTGGCGCCCCCCTTGGTGCACGCGCATGAGCAGGCGACCAAAGAACCACCGAGGATCATGGAGATCACGCTCACAGTCCAGGAGAAGGAAGTCGCGGTCGACGATGCCGGCACCAAGTTGCAGGCGATGACCTATAACGGATCGATCCCGGGGCCATTGATCGTTGTGCACCAGGGCGATTACGTCGAGCTAACGCTGATCAATCCCAGCACCAACACGCTTACGCACAACATCGATTTTCATGCCGCCACCGGCGCTCTTGGCGGCGGTGGGCTGACCCTCGTCAATCCCGGACAGCAGGTCATACTACGCTGGAAAGCGACCCGTCCCGGCGTGTTCGTCTATCACTGCGCGCCTGGCGGTATCATGATCCCATGGCACGTCGTGTCCGGGATGAACGGCGCCATTATGGTGCTTCCGCGAGAAGGACTTTCGGATGGCGCCGGCAAGCCGTTACGTTACGACCGCGTCTACTACATTGGCGAGACCGATTTCTACATCCCGCGCGATGAGGAAGGGACCTTCAAGACGTACGCCTCGCCGCTTGAGGCATTTGGCGAGACCATCGAGGTCATGCGCAAGCTGATTCCGAGCCATGTCGTGTTCAATGGCAAGGTCGGTGCATTGACCGGCGATAACGCCTTGACTGCAAATGTCGGCGAAACGGTGCTGATCGTTCATTCGCAGGCCAATCGCGATACGCGCCCGCATCTCATAGGCGGTCATGGCGATCATGTGTGGCAGAGCGGCAAATTCTCCAATGCGCCGGAGACGAACCTTGAAACCTGGTTTGTCCGCGGCGGATCGGCGGCGGCGGCGCTCTATACATTCCTCCAGCCCGGCCTTTATGCCTACCTCAATCATAATCTGATCGAGGCCGTCGTTCTCGGCGCCACCGCCCATTTGAAGGTTGAAGGCAAGTGGGACAACGACCTGATGCGGCAGGTCGCAGCGCCCGCCGCGATACCTGGACACGTAACGGGGTCCGATGCGGCGGCACCCTAGGTATCACGGCCAGCGGCGGCGGTTCGACTAACGGAAAGTGCTTGCAAAAAAGAGGCGCCCCAATTCCGGCCCGGCGGGGACGCCTCTTATTGCCTCTAGCTGAGGCGTTTCCTCACGCATCAGACGGTCATGTGGCCAAAGGGGGCAACCACCAAGGAGACGCCGTCTGAGGTTTTATGTGTAGCTTGAAGCTTGATCCCGAGACGTTGACCTGGCGCAAGCTCCGTGAGATCGACCGCATGCCGCAGCGATTTGCCGCGCTCATCCCTTAGTGCTGCCAGCCGATGCCGATGATGACCTTTTCGACGTCAGTGAAGAACTGGTCGGCTTGGTAGTTCGCGTATTTGACCTGGCCGTAGAAGCCGCTCTTCAAGGGAAGATAGGCGTAGAAGTCGACCTCCGATCCGTAGTCGAGGTCCTGAACGGCCGAGCGGAACTCGTGATATTGGCCGATCAGCAACAATCCGTCGAAATAGCCGAGCGCGCCGCCGGATTTGGCGGATACCTTGTACTTGGCTTCGCCGTAGAAATCCTGCAGGCCGGTCGGCGGGATCACCAAAAACACATCGGCGAAGCCATTGAAGATATGCCCGGTGGCAAGCGGCGTCTGGAACGCGGCGAAGCCGTTGTCACTGCCAAGCAATTCGTAGCTCGCCGTGCCGGTGAAGCCGCCAAAGCCGAGCCCTTGTTCGACCCGCACATAGTCTGCGTCGTAGTCGATGGGCGCATCGCCGTAGCTCGTCTGATGGGCGTATTCCAGCCGATAGTGATAGGTATATCGATCGTTCAGCTTCTGCTTGCCTTTGAGGAAGCCGCCATAGGTCGCGTTCGAGAACGGATCGAGGTCGAAAAGATCCATCAGATAAGTGTAAGCGGCGAGCTTGCCGAGCGAGAACTCCTTGCTCTCAGCATGGATCAAATGGATGTTTGAGGCCACGTTGCCGACCGGGGACCGGTCACTGAAGATGCGGTTGACGTTGCCGATATAAGCATAGAACAGGGTGACGTCCGGCAGTGCGGTGATGGTGGCCTTGGCACCGTCGAAGGTCTGGTCATTCTGACGCCAAGCGACCGAGCCGACGAAACGCTGGTTATCGAGGTCTTCGAGAAAGCGCCCGCCAAGCAGCGCTACGCCAGGAATATGGTGCGATTCGAGATAGGCCTGATCGACCTCCTGCGATTCCACGTCGGCGACGACCGGATATTGAGTCTTGCCATTGATGGTGTTGTTGAACTCCTCGGGGCCGATGTTGAACACGAACTCGCCCTCGACACCGGCCCGGAAGCCGTAGAAGAAACCGGACTCGACGCCGATCTTACTCTTGAAGGTCGAGGCCTTGGCGTTCTTCGGCAGATTGGCCTGGTCGACATATTCGAAGCGGTAGCGGTTGTCTGTCCACCACCGGCCATTAAAGAAGCCGGTATGGGGCACCTGGTAACGTCCGGTGCCGGAGCCCTGTTGCGGATCATAAACGGGGCTCTGCGCTAAAGCCGAATGCAAGCAGCCGCAGCCCAACGCCACCACGATCGCCGCGGTGCAAACGCCGCGTGTCACCGCACCATATCCCGGCTTGAAGCCTTGCCCCTGCATTGCCCCCGTCGCCCCTAACTTGCCGCCGGCACCCCTTGCCGAGCCGATTTTTTGACCGGAGCCGTATCGCGCCTGCCCCCGGCGCTTCTGGGGCCACCCCGTTCGATATCATAGAGCAAGCCCCCGCGGCGTGTGTAAAACCACCACGTAACCGCCACGCATGTCACGTAAAAGATGAGAAATCCCCACAGCGCGAGCTCGGGTCCGCCGGTCGCGGCAATCGAGCTGCCATAGGCTTTGGGGATGAAGAAAGCGCCATAGGCCGCGATGGCCGATGTGAAGCCGATAATGGCCGCCGACTCCTTTTCGGAATGACGGACCTGCTCGGCCGGCGGCAGCTTCGGCATCAGACGGCCGACCTCTTTACGCATGATTGACGGGATCATCTGGAAGGTCGATGCGTTGCCCACCCCGGTGGCGAAGAACAACACGAGGAACATGGCGAAGAATCCCCAAAACGCGCCGGGCTGATCCTTGATGCCAAGGAAGAACAGAACACCGCCCACCGCTACGATCATCACGGCGAAAACCCAGAATGTGACGCGTCCGCCTCCCCAGCGGTCGGAGATCCAGCCCGTGGCTGCGCGGGACAGCGCGCCGACCAGGGGGCCGAGAAACACGAACTTGAGCGAGTTCACGTCGGGGAACTGAGTCTTGGCGAGCAGCGGGAAGCCGGCGGAATAGCCGATGAACGAACCGAACGTCCCCGTATAGAGCCAGCACATGATCCAGTTGTGTTTACGTTGGAAGATGACTGCCTGCTCGCTGAACGAGGCTTTTGCCGAAGCGATATCGTTCATGCCGAACCACGCGGCAATCGTTGTGACGATGAGCAGCGGCACCCAAATAAAGCCTGCGTTCTGAAGCCAAAGCTTTGTGCCGTCGGACACTGTTTGCGGCTCGCCGCCAATGACGCCGAAGACGCTGGCGGTGACCACCAGCGGAACGACAAACTGCACGACGCTGACGCCGAGATTGCCAAGGCCCGCATTGAGAGCGAGTGCGTTTCCCTTTTCCTTCTTAGGGAAGAAGAAGCTGATATTGGCCATGGACGAGGCGAAGTTCCCTCCGCCAAGACCGCAAAGCAGCGCAAGGACAAGAAACAGAAGGTAGGGCGTATCGGGATTCTGGACCGCGTAACCAATACCGAAGGCCGGGATCAGCAGGGATGCCGTCGTCAGTGCCGTCCACATACGCCCGCCGACGATCGGCACCATGAAAGAATAGAAGATGCGAAGTGTCGCGCCCGAGAGGCCGGGCAACGCCGCCAACCAGAACAGTTGGTCGGTGGAATAGGTGAAGCCGATGGCCGGAAGTTTGGCGACCACCACGCTCCACACCATCCACACGGCGAAGGCGAGCAGGAGCGCCGGCACTGAAATCCACAAATTGCGCTGTGCAATCCGGCGTCCAGTTTTCTTCCAGAAGGTCTCGTCCTCCGGGCGCCAGTCTTCGATCAGCCCGTGATGAGCCGGATGCTTGTCGTGGACGTGGGCATGCTCGAGTTCGGCAAGCGGCGGAAGCTTGGCCAGCACCTCGCCCGCGGCGCGATGTTCCATCTGGCGGATTGAGAACACCATCCAGCCGAGCGACACGGCGACGATGAGGAAGAGCAGCATGAAACAGCTCGTCCAGATATTGGTGAGGTCGGCCATCACGCCGAAGGCGATCGGCAGGACGAAACCGCCAAGACCGCCAATCATGCCGACAAGACCGCCGACCGAGCCGACATGTTCGGAGTAGTAGATGGGGATGTACTTGTAGACCGCGGCCTTCCCCAGCGACATGAAGAAACCCAGGATAAAGATGGTGATCACGAAGGGGATCAGATTCATCCTGGTCGAGAACGCGATGGGTCCTTTAATGCCGTGAATGACGTAGTCGGTTTCCGGATAAGACAGCATCAACAAGCAGAGCAACGACACGGCGAAGGTCCAATACATGATGGTGCGCGCGCCGTAGCGGTCTGACAGATGACCGCCATAGGCGCGAAACAGACTCGCCGGAATTGAATAGAGCGCTGCGAGCATGCCAGCCGTTTCGATGTCAAGCTTGTAGACGCCGATCATGTAGCGCGGCAGCCACAGTGCCAGCGCCACGAACCCGCCAAAGACGAAGAAATAGTAGAGCGAGAAACGCCAGACCTGTTGATGGCGAAGAGGGGCAAGCTGAAGGAAAAGACCGCGCGGTTTCTCGCCGTGGGCGCGGCGCGCTTTGATCTCCGGATCGTCCTCGGCGGTGAACCAGAAGATGATGGCTATGAGCGTAAGCACCGACGCCCAAACCACGGCGACCATTTGCCAGCCAAAAGCCACCAGCACGAAGGGAGCAACAAATTTGGTGACTGCGGCGCCGACATTGCCCACGCCGAAAATCCCCAGTGCCGTTCCTTGCTTTGCTGGCGGGTACCACTTCGACACATAGGCGATTCCGACGGCGAAAGAGCCGCCGGCGAGCCCGACACCGAGTGCCGCGACAAGCATCCAGGGATACGTGGTGGCGTAGGAAAGGAGGAAGGTGGCAAGTGCCGCCGCGAGCATCGTCAGCGTGTAGACCACGCGGCCCCCATACTGATCGGTCCAGATGCCGAGAAAAATCCGGCTGAGGGATCCTGTGAGGATCGGTGTGCCGACCAGGAGCCCGAACTGGGTCTCGTCGAGCCCGAGGTTCTGCTGAATGCGGACGCCAATGATGGCGAAGATCGTCCAAACGGCAAAACATACCGTGAAGGCGACCGTCGATAGCCAAAGAGCGCGGCTTGCCCCCGGAACGGCGTCGCTGGTCATCTCATTCCCCCATTGCCAGGCCAAAAGCTAAGTTTGGGCCGCGCCGATCCCCGCCTTAACCCGACGAAGATCGGCCCGTGCTGCCTCCAACCCTTTGGACTTAGGCTGCTCCCGGCTCAGTCTTGCTGACATGCGTCCATCCCCTTGGCATCGACAGCACATCAAGCGCTCCGAGCCAGCGCCAGGCATTCGGCAGCAAGGCGCGCCGGCCCAGGGGCCGAACGCCGGAAATGCCTCTCAATTTTCGATTTATCGCCCGCTCAGACCGGCCCGGACGTTGACGCAGCGCAAGCTGCCTTGCAGATCGCGCGCCGCCGGCTGCCGCTGACGAAAGGGAGCAGAAAGGCCTGAGGGCGCACCTCTGGGCGCTTCTCTATGGCCGGTCGTGCTGACCCCGGGAGGGCTAACCTGGCGGATCTTCTCCGACAAATTCAGGGAGCTAGATCTCTACCCAAAACAGGCGACTTACTGGCGGAGAGGGTGGGATTCGAACCCACGGTACGGTTACCCGTACAACGGTTTTCGAGTTCTAAGATTCTCATGCTGGCACGTGTCGCCTCGTACCTAAGTATCCCCTTCTGTTCGACAATTTCAATACCCTGATCCCGCCTTGTTACACTCGGTGCCATGCTGTGCTGCGTCGTTCGTTTGCAATTCCGTTTGCAAAGTCCCGCTACGGCCCATGTCCGCTTTCGGGGGGTAAAGCGGACATGCCCGATCTACCTTACAATGTCCGTTAATGACCCAAAGCGGACATTGGTGTTGCGAGGACCTGACATTTGCCACGGAGAAGCAACCGCCTCTGATACGGTTTGTCAGAGCGCCAGCGCCACGGCATCTCGCAATTCGCGGTAGAACCGTTGCGAAGAAAAATATTCACTTGCTCGTTGCCGTCCGGCTGCCCCGAGCTGCATTGCATAATGGCGGTCGTTTGCCAGACGCAATATATTCGCGCCTAAGATTTCTAGCCCCGCTTCGCCTACCGGGTGGAGCAATCCGGTCTTGCCATCGAGGACAATTTCCTTTGTGCCCCCTGCATCGGTGCCGAGAACAGGTAGGCCGAAGGCCATAGCTTCAATCGTGACTCGCCCAAAAGGCTCGCCGTTGCCTTGGGAATTCATCACAAACGCATCGGCGGATTTATAGAAAATATTGATCTCTGACTGTTTTAGCCAAAGCAGCCGGCCGTCGAGCACAGCCTTGCGCTCCATTGGGGACAAACCGGTCAGAATCCTGCGACGATGCAATTTATTGCCGATGCCAACCAGCAACAAGCGGATGGCTAGGTCGGGCTGCTGCGCCAATAGTCGGCCAACGGTGCGAACCAGCAGCATCTGTCCCTTGGCCTCGCACATCGTGCCTATGCACAAGATAAGAAAATCACTGTCACGGATACCCATCCGTCCGCGGGCAGCCTTGCGGTCCAGCCGCTCACGCTTCGAGCTGGGCCATGGGAGACGCTCCGCGTTTGCCGCCTGCGTCAACTCGTTCCGGTTACCGGGATGTACGACGATGCGTTTGGGTGGCAGCGGAAGCCCGGATTCTTCCCAAGTTGCTCGGGAGGTTTGAGAATCGAACAGCATCGTTGCTGCGAGCGTGGTGCCACGGAGGAAGCGCCCAAATTTCTCGACCGACGATTCATGGTTCCACCAGATCAATCGTCCGACGCGTGAAGGATACACGGCGAGATATGTCCGGATCCATGGACCGGCCACCAGCGTATTGGCGATCACCAAATCTGCTTTCGCCGCCCATTCCATCGCTGTCTCGATCGGCAGCACCGGAATCCTATAGCGCTCGGCCGGGTGGCCGTAGACGGCATCATCGGCGAGTGTGAAAAGACGTACATTGGCACCGCTGTCCTGCATGGCACGAGCGATCTCGGCCAGGAGAAGGGCCGCGCCTGTGTAACTCAGTTGGTGGCTAATCAGCGCAACATCTTTGCCCTTTAGGATTTGCAACAGATCGTTGCCTACCACTTGCGGAGTGAGCCCTCCCAGAGAGGAAAGTGGAGCACACCACGTATCAGCAACAATCCGGCCGGGAGCGTCATTGGCGCTGCCTCTGTCCCTCTGGCCAGTGGTGCAATAGAAGTGCTCGCGATGGATAGCGCAGGCCGGGAGCTTCAATCGGTATGGAAGACGTCCGCCGATCGACCATCGATCGGCAACGACATCGTAGGTTTGGATCAGATTCGTCAGCCGCAAACGGAAATGTTTGGGATGTTTGTAGATCTGCCCGCCGATCACGTGCACCAAGCCGCCAGAAGCGACCACGGAAAAATCCGTATGAGATGCCGGGACAGGCATGTCGCCTAGCCGGGTCCATTTCTTGTTGCCGGAATCGAAACGGTAGGTGTCAGCGAAGTAGGTTTCCTGCGTTTTGCCGGTGCAGGTGTAATTCGGGTCGCCGTCAATTGCTACAAAGTCCCCTGCCTGTCCGCCGAAGACGTAAAACGAGTCTCCGATCGCGACGCTGCCTCGATGCATGGCCGGTCTCGGAGTTGGAGCTTCTTCGTGCCAGCAGTTTTCAATGGCCTGCCCCCCCTCGACCGCCAAGCTCCAATGGTCAGAGGCGGGCGTATATCGGTCGGGCAGTGCGCCACCAACGAAGTGCAGGCGATTTTCCAGTAATTGCATCGTGCCGGCATAACGAGGAGCCGGCAGTGCGGGCAACTCGCGCCAAGTTCCCTTTCGGGTATCGAAGGCGAAGCCGTCCGTTATGGCGGGACTACATTGTGGGCCGAGTTGCCCCGAAACTGCGTAGAAGTACCGAGCATCGTCGGAGCAGACAGCCATGTGTGAATGCGGGAAACCGGTCGGCGGCTCGATGGTGTCCACCCATCGTTGCCGGTCGAGGTCGAAGACAAAAATCTTGCTGCTAACCGCCGCAATGTCCTGGTAGCCGCAAACAACAAACAGCCTGTCTCCGACTTTTGTGCTCCCAGCATCGTACAATGCGCGGGGGCATTCAGGGCACGGAGACCAACTCAAAATGCCAGCTCGATGATAGCGGTGGCTTTTTTTGCCTCGATAAGCCCGAGCAAGCTTCAACAGTCGCGCGGTTGGAGGCCACCTGTCTAACTGGGTCAGCAGAGCCGACCGAATTTTTGGGTGCCTTAACAGGCAGGAAGCCAGACCATCGACCACAGGGACAAGCCGAGAGCTCATCATCGCGGGCTCCCATACAAAGAGAAACCGGGAGTGGACGGCTCTTCAACCCCTGGCCGTCTCCTTTCGCGCAGATTCACGGCATAATCCTAAGCGAACCGAACGCCAGATACTATCTCGGAAGGCAATTTACCGCGGGACTCTGTTGTTACCAGTTAGCGGATATTGGTTTCGATGCTCAGAAGGTCTGCTCTTGGGGGTAAAGCGGACATTCAAACCGCACGCTTTTGCCGCGTCTCCGGCGACAGGAGTGCTTTAAAATTTGGCGGAGAGGGTGGGATTCGAACCCACGGTACGGTTACCCGTACAACGGTTTTCGAGACCGTCCCGTTCGACCACTCCGGCACCTCTCCGAGACGGCTGATGTAGCTTGCCCTTAGGTCCCCGGCAACCTTCGGCTCGAACTGCCGGGAACGGCCCGAGGGGCGAATATTTGGCCGAATGCCGCCAATTGACTTATCGGCATTGGCTTCTATATTGCGCCGCTCAAGGGCCCCAGCGGGCGCCCCCGCGCGCCGAAAGCGCCGGTCCCTCAAGCCAAGAACCCGGACGGAAACGGACATGTTCGCGGTCATTCGCACAGGCGGCAAGCAGTATCGCGTGGCGCCTAACGACATTATCGAAGTCGAGAAGATCGCAGGCCAGCCCGGCGATATCGTCGAGCTTGCCGAGGTGATTCTGCTCGGCGGCAATGGCAGCGCCAAGACCGGCAGCCCGACCATATCCGGCGCCCTGGTCGCCGCCGAAGTGATCGCTCAGAAGCGCGGCGACAAGGTCATCGTGTTCAAAAAGAAGCGGCGCAAGAATTACCGCCGCACAAGCGGCCATCGCCAGGCCTTGACGGAACTGCGCATCACCGAGATTTTGACCGACGGCAAGAAGCCGTCCAAGGTGGCGGCCAAACCGCAGCCGAAAAAGGCGGAAGCCAAGCCTCAAGCGAAGGCCGAACCGAAAGCGAAACCGGAGAAGCAGGCGGCAAAGCCCGCAGCCAAGGCCAAGCCAACGGCTAAGAAGCCGGCGGCGAAGGCCCCCGCTAAGAAGGCTAAGGCCCCCGCCAAGAAGGCGGCAGCTAAGACCAAGGCTAAGGCGCCAGCTAAGAAGCCGGCCGCCAAGCCGAAGAAGACGTAAAGGAAGCCAGATATGGCACACAAGAAAGCAGGCGGCTCCTCGCGCAACGGCCGCGATTCGGCCGGACGGCG
>Ga0307445_10000248_pt1 | contig 27577 bp, 20 predicted proteins | sample SalMarSW160330MG_FD_202147 | JGI IMG/M metagenome (GOLD analysis project Ga0307445, IMG submission 202147) | Salt marsh sediment microbial communities from the Plum Island Ecosystem LTER, Massachusetts, United States - SW1603-30 | ecosystem: Environmental > Aquatic > Marine > Intertidal zone >... | reverse complement strand
GACTTATTCAATGACTTTGATTCAATTGCGAAAACGCAAGGCTTTGGATGCCGATTGCTAGAAAAAAGGTTTGTGAAAAGTTACGGACCACATCTCTATCATACCGTTCTTGATATTCTCGTTTTTAAAATCTAAAATCATAAATCATTATTATTAGTATTTTCATAACTGAAAACTGAAGATTTATTAACTTTATCAATAACTCTATAATTAATTCGGTATGAAATTGTGAGAAATGAAATGATTTATCAAGCAATAAGTGAATTAGCAATAATATCCGGACTTACTGCTGCTATAGCAGTCTTTATTAGTGTTTTCCTTGGTTTAATTGTTTTAACGAAATACTTGAAAACCAAAGATAATTTGATTTTTTATTTTTTCATCTGTATTGTTTTTACATCAACTCCGTGGTATCCAAGTGGATTAGGGTTTATATATTGGTTAATTACTGGAGTAGTATTGCCCTATCAAACTTACGTCCTTTTAGGAAATGTAACCATTCCTATCGCAATTATTGCGTGGTTAAATGTCTATATGACAACATTAAAACCACAAAGAAAAAAGCTGGTTCTTATTAGTTATGCAATTATTTCATTGTTTTTTGAATTGTATTTATTTTATTTTCTATATTTTGCTCCAGGAGCACCAGTTGACTTTTTATTAGGGATAATTAATGATGTGAGCAATCCTACGGATATTGAATATAAAGGTTTTATATTAGTATTTTTAGGTTTGAGTATTGTAACGGCATGTGTCACAGGGATTCATTTCGCCCTTTCTTCTATAAAATTAAAAGAAAATCAAGCTTTAATTTGGAAAGGATACTTTTTATTTATAGCGTTCCTCCTGTTTGGAATATCTGCAATATTTGATGCATTAATAGATATGAATGCAATCACATTGGTAATTATTCGAATAATATTAGCATTATCAATGTTCTTTTTTTATTTGGGCTTTATTTTACCAAAATGGATAAAGAAAGTTCTTTCTATTAAAGAATTTTAATGGTAATTGAGCTAGCTAAGAATCTTAATTGCTTTTTTTTAAAAAAAAAAGAGTCATCTTATTTTTTCTTTAATTTGAATTGAGCGTTGCTTCATTTCTTCATTGAGGGTAGTGAAATCTTTTTTAGATGTAAAGAAAAGGGGTATCCAAAGAAAAACCGATAAAATACCAAATATGAGAGTTGACCAAAAAATTGTAGCGGAGAAGCTCTCAGTATAAGAAACTATAAACCCACCAATTAAAGCACCCAAAGCGCGACCGATCGTGTCAATAAAAGATCCGACTGCTACCATGGTTCCACGATTTTCTGGAAAATTAACATCCAATAAAGAGGCGTACCAGTTTGGCCCTATTCCCATTGTTAGTGCGAGACCCGTTCCTAAAAATGAGGAAAAGATGATCCATAGAACCCAAAACCCTATCTCATCAACGACATGCAAGGCACCAAAGAAAAATGTTTGAGAGGGAACGTTAGGAGCCATGCTAAAAGCAACAAGCAAGAAAGGTAGAGTTAAGATTGAGCAAATGGTTGCAACTTTTACTCTTCCGTTGGGTTCTCCTTTTTGAACTTTTTTATCACCCCAATGAGCCAATCCAAATTGTCCGATTAATAAGCCAAAAACCACCGCTACTAATATAAGAACAATAACTTTCAAATCAATAATATTTATACCGATGTCAAGCTCAATATAGGGGAAAATATATGCGAGCAAGAGTCCAGAAGCTACCACATCGAAAAAATTCATTGTTAAAAAAAAATTTGATTTTCTCTTATAAATATATTTTAAATCTGATAATTTTATTCTATAAGTATATTGAATATTCTCATCTGATAAGAGATCTTCAAAATATTTCTCTTTGACTCCCCTCTTAGGCTCGATTGTTAAAAAGAGGTTCAAAATGGTCAAAATGACAGCCGTGATACCCAAGTAAAAATATGGTACCTTCCAAGTGTATAGGGAATTAGGAAAATTAATTCTAATAAAATTTATCTTTTCAGTTATTGTGGGTTGAGTTATCGCATCAAAATCGATTAAATTAAAAGCTAATGCAATACCACTAGCAAATAAACTCGTAATCGTCGTGATTAAACCCCAAAATGCAAAAGACTTTGAACGAGATGATGATGATATCAGATCAGCCATATATGAGATTGAAAGGGGAGCCGTTATTCCAGTTGCTATTGCAGCAATAATTCTTAATATCATCAATTGCCAAAATTGTTCAACGAATATGTAAAGTAATGCCGAGGTTGACCATAAAAATCCCGAAAGAATGAGTAAATTTTTGCGAAGATATTTATCTGTTAAATATCCAAAAATGATAATGGATACACCATATATGATTGTATAAGTTCCAATAAGAATACCAATTGAATCGAAATAAACGTTTAATTCTGCAGCTATTAAAACTTGATTCGGGAGTAATATAGCACTATCCATGATAATAACTAAAATAAGCATCAAAAAAATAACTAAAGAAAACATTTCTCGTTTCTTCAATTCATTTCACTGACTTTTTTAAAGTAAGATTAAGCTGTAATGGTCTTGTTGTTATATTAAGTTTTTTTTATCCTTGATATAAGACCGTAATTTTTAAATAAATTAACAATAAATCTTCATTTACTATTTTTTTCTTTAAAAAAAATTCATATGAGAACAAATGTCAGAAGAAGTAAAAGAGCAAAAAAGTGAGCGAAAAGAGCCATTACACGTTCGTTATGAATGGTTTGACCAATTTCGAGGACTAATTATTGTAATCTTGATCATTTCCGTAGTTACATGGGAATTATCAGGGAATTTTGGGTTAGGAATCCCTCCGATTGGTCCACCGCTATTAAATCATGGATATAAATATTATAATGGATATCCTCCCATAATAACGATAATAGACATTGGACAACAAATATTTATGTTTGTAATGGGGTTTGGCGCGTATTTAGCATTCACAAGTCGAAGAGAAAAAAAAGGAATTGGAGCTGCTTGGAAGCACGGCTTAATCAGGGTAGCAGTGTTATATGCTTTAGCCTTTATCGATGATGGACTTTTAGGAGGATTGATCTCAGATGGAACTATCCCATGGGATGAGGTATTATGGTATGGTACATTTGCTAATCTTGCAATAGGCACATTTGCGGCCTATTTAGCTACTTATTTAATGCCAAAAAGTGCTGATAAGAGGATGATTTTAAGCATAGCCATTATGGTAATTCATTCTCTATTGTATGCGAGTGGAATATTTGAATATAAAGGACCTCTCACTGGAGGTAGTATTATATTTCCATTTAATGCATTTAATCACGCAGCAATAGCTATTGCGGCTACTTGTTTCTCCCAATGGTTCAAAATGGATCCTAATGATACAAAAATTGGTTTTAAAAAACGAATTTTACCAGTATCCACCATTGCTATAATGTCATTTTATGTTATAGATTGGATTCAACCTGCAGAGCATCACGATTGTACTACATCCTTAGCATTATTAGCCATTGCGGTTTCTGGGTTCTTGATTGCGGTGTTTTACAGTTTTGAGATGCTAAATTTTAAAATTCCCGTTTTAAGTGAAATGGGTAAAAATTTACTAATATTATTCATTTTTGCGCTCGTTTTTAGTCTATTAGCTCAATTTTTAGTAGATGGTTTTAGAGATGTACTAGTGGCTCTTCCCATTTTAACAATGCTAGTTCTTGGAGTTTTACCTATTTTAATAGAAGCAGGTATAGCGATTTTTTTAGCCAAATACAACATTAAAATTAAAATTTAATTTACTTCTTTTTTTTTCTATAACATAATATGATAATGATTGTAATTCAATAATCCAATCAAAAAATCCAAAATTCTCATGATGTAAGTTATTTAAATAATAGGACTATTGTTACTATGAATAGGAAAAAAAGAATTTGGTACTTAAAATGAAAAAGAAACACTCAATTGCCCTTGATTATAGCCATAATAACATGTTAACATTAGAAGCATCATCTTATTCTGAGTTTACTCAGTTTTTATTTGCTTCGGGTTACAAATTAGGAAAGATAGAAGCAGGTTTTGGTTCAGAATTCACACTGAATGAATATGATCTAATTATCATATCATCTCCTAAAAATGTAAACCTTACACCTCAAGAAATTGAAAATCTAGAACAATACGTGAAAAATGGTGGGGCATTATTGCTTGTAAGTTCTCGTGGAGGAGATCATGTAAATCGTACTAATTTGAATGATCTTACAAAAAAATTTGGCTTTAAATTTGTAGCAGACGAAGTTTCTGATTCCGTAAATTATGTGAGCTTACAAAAGCGCCAGATTTTAGATAAGTTCAAATCACATTATATTACTGAACAAATTCAAAAAATCGTTTTATCTAACGCATGCTCAATTGAAATTCTTGAACTAGAAGAAAATAAGAAAGATGTGAGAACTGAAGTAGTTATAAGAGGAGGACTTTATTGCTTTCGTAATTATTTTAATGGTGAGATATGGATTGAAGAAGATTCTCCAAAAATTCCACTTATGGTATGTGTTGAATATTTTAAGGGAAAAGTATTAGCATTTGGTAGCCTTTCAATATTTTCAAGTCTTGGAAGAGAATACGGATTTAAAGCTTTTGATAATGATATTATCATTGCTAATATCTTACGATGGTTAATTTTAGATATTGATATTGAAGGTAATGTAATTACAGTTGATTTACAACAAGATTTATATCTTTGGGCAAAATCAATTATAGAAAAAGATGGGTGGGAAAGTATTTCAAATCTAATAAATCTGAGTTTAAAAATCCTAAGAGATAATTATGCAAAATCAATGAAAGAAATGAAAGAAGACCAACTCAAAAATATAGAGCCAAAAACAGGATCTGCAGATGAAATAATCACTGAAAAAGTTCCAGAGTTTTCATCAAAAAGAAAAAAAGAAGACTTACAAGATATCATTAGTGCAATTGAGGAAATATCAGGAGAAAAATACGAATCTTCAATTTTAATGGAAGAAGACTACGTTGGAGAAATTAAAGATAAGGAAAATATCATATCTCAAGATATAATAAACCAGCTTCCTGATGACCTTTCAAACTTGACTGTGAAAGAGTTAAAACAATTCTGTGATGATCAGGATATTCATTTACCGAATAATGCACGAAAATCAGATATAATAAAAATTATCAAATTTGTATTAGGTACTGAATGAAGTCGAAAAAAAGATATTAGATGGTACCTTTAAAATTAATATTCTAATTTTTTAGTTTTGATGGATGATGGATAAATTTATTTTTGTTTTAGGTTCAAATTTTAAACTTTCCTTAGCAGAGTTGGATAACGTTCTAAATTTTTCAAGATTTAAAGGTAAAATTGTTGATTATTCAGCGAACATCGCTGTTGTTGAATTTGACGAATTACATAAAAACAAACATTATATTAATGATTTAATGGAATTACAATATTTACTGGGAGGATGTCAGAAGATATCGAAGGTTTTTGATTTTATTGATATAAGTACGTTAATGGAAGCGTTTCCTTCTCAAATTGAGAAATTTAAAGTCGTAGAAAAAACAAGGAGTAAAATTCTGACATTAATTGGCAATAGTTTGCCGAAAATCTTTAAGAGAATTAAAAATGAAAGTTTATTTTTTGCTGTCTCTATCTACCCTAATTTCTATGATGACGATTATTATAAAAATGTATTGGTAAAACATTTATTACCATTTCTAAATAAAGAAATAATGAATATACTAGAGAAAATGGGAGCCCAAAAATCATTATATTACCAATATCCTGAAGAAAACATTCAAAAAGGAAATTTAAATCCGCTTTTCCCTCATAATCTCATAAAGTACGGATTATTTAATGAAGATCGAGCCGAGATACTTCTTGGAATTACTGAAGAAGGAATGTATATTGGGAGAACTTATACTTGTGATGACCCAAGTTTCAAAAAGAAGATTGATGAGGAGCGTCCATTTAAAGATTTCAAGAGTAGTATTTCTCCAAAATTAGCAATAATTATGCTTAATTTCTTAAACCTATTTCAAGAAAGGGAATCTAAAAAAATCCTGGATCCTTTTGTAGGAAACGGAACGATATTGTTATTTGCCATGGTTGAAGATTTTCAAGTATTTGGAACTGATGGGGATTCCAAAAAAGTAGATAATACTTATCGAAACTTGAACTGGTTGTATAATGAGTTAGAGGACAAAATACCTTATAATTTGATGAATCAAATTAAAACAGTTGAGATAGTGAACTTGTCAAAGCATTTCGAAAAGAATTCTTTCGATGGGATATGTACAGAACCAGATTTAGGACCATTTTTCAGAACTAACCCGTTGTATAAAGATGCGATGGATTTGATACAAAACAAATTGATTCCTCTGTATTCATATACATTAAGAGAAGCGGAAATAATTTTAAAACCGAATGGTAGAATAGTTATAATCTCACCAATTATTAGTACTATTGATGGTGGAGATGTAAGCATGGATATTGAAAAAATTGCCGTTAGTAATAATTTTAAAGTAGTGCCAATGATGAATTTAGAGCGAATTGTTAATAAGTCGAATCAAAGACTGCAATTCCAAAAATCTCAAGTTAGAGCGTTCCTCGATGCAAAAAAAGGACAAGTAATAAAAAGAAAGATTTTCGTTTTTGAAAAGAATAAATGAATAATAATGAACTTTGCAGAAATCTTAGATTTAATCGAGGAAAGTTTGGAAGGAGAAACCCATTTAGATGATTTAGCATCTAAAAAACAAGATCCTTTTAAAATTTTAATCTCAACAATTTTATCAGCTAGAACCAGAGATGAGAATACAAGACAAGCAACTATTACATTATTCTCAAGGTTTAAGACACCTAATCAGATAGCTAACGCTAATAACGATGAATTAGAACGATTGATTTATAAAGCTGGTTTTTATAAAGTAAAAGCTCAGAGAATAAAAGAAGTAGCAAAGATAATTGACAAAGATTTTAATGGAATCGTTCCAGATGATTATGAAGATTTAATTTCTTTACCTGGAGTTGGTTCAAAAACGGCGAACTGTACACTTGTATATGCTTTTAAAAAAGCTGCTATTCCCGTTGACATTCATGTTCATCGGATTTCGAATAGGTTAGGATGGGTTAAAACTATTAGACCTGAACAGACAGAAGAAGCTCTAAAATTGATTATTCCAAAAGATCAATGGATTAGAATAAATCGAATTCTTGTTAGGTTTGGTCAACAAACTTGCCTCCCAGGTCGTCCAAAATGCGAATATTGTCCAATTTCATCCTATTGTCGTAAAGATTTCTCAATGGAATTAGCTCACAAAAAAAAGAAAAAAGAAAAGTAGTTCTGAATTTCATTTCCTCTACAAAATTATTGTTTACGATTTATGTGTTCTTTACCTATAAATTGATTAATTAACTCAAAAATACCACCAGATACTAACCCAAATAAGTGAGCCCACAAATTTATTCCAGGTCCAAATGATGAACTAATAAAATATAATAAATACAGAGTTGCCAATATAAGAAAAATTCTCTCTCCTTCAAAATAAATCATAACAGCCACTACCCCAACAATTCCAAATATAGCTCCTGATGCTCCATAACTAACAACATAACTAGGATAAAGAATTAATGTAAATAAATTTCCAATTAATCCCGAAATTACATAAATAAAAATGTATTTGGTTTTACTGAGATATTGTTCAATATAGCTACCAAATAGCAATAAGCCAAACATATTTGATATCAAGTGATTTAAATCACCGTGCATAAACATTGAAGTGAAAAGTCTCCAGATTTGATTTTGATATATAACAGCTGAATTAATTTGTACCAAGTTGTAAAAATAATCTATGTAAATCGGATTATTTAAAGTAAAAAAAAGAATGATATTTATAGTGATCAGAGATAGGGTTATTCTAACTTGTCGTATATTTTTAACATCAAGAATAATCATAGCTAGAAAGAGCCTTATTAGAATTATAATATAAATGTTAATTTTTTATTATAAAAATATATATAAAAATTCAATACATCATTTATTTACAATTTGATCATCTTATAATTGAAATGGAAGATAATAATTTATTTCGAGATAAAATCCGATTATTAAATCATTTGCTTTATTCTGGGTATTTAAATGATATTAGATTATTTAAGGCATTTCTATCATTGCCTCTAAAGGAATTTATCCCAAAAAGATGTATAAAATACTCTAAAATTTATGAAGATGCTCCATCTCTTTTCTACTTTGATAAAGATGATCCTGAAAGCATTCGAACAATTAGTGCACCTCACATGATAACTATCATGATTCAAAATCTGATGTTAAAAGATGATGATGATTTACTTATTCTTGGTGCAAAAAGCGGGTATATAGCTGCACTTGCTCATTATTTAGCACCTAAAGGAAAAATAAAAATTCTTGAAGCGAATTCACGGATCGCTAAAATTACATCTAAAAATATTTCAAAATTAAACCTCCAAGACGATATTGAAGTTATTGTTAAAAATCCATTAGAAGGATTGCCAGAATTTGAACCATGGCAAAAAATTTTAGTGACTGGTTCAATTAAGACACGTAGAATTTATCCGTTATTAAAACAATTAGATTCAAATTATGGTGTTCTCTTTGCACCTATTGGTGAAGATACAATCCAGACTTATACACAAATTCAACGAGAAACAGATCAATATATCGCTGAGGATCAATTACAAGTAAAATTCACGCCCTTAATTACACAATTAGAAATAGATGAATTCCAGTTGATTACTGATACTGAAGTCTTGGAACAAATAGACATTGAGGATAAAGAATCTGACGAAATCAATATTTCACTAAAATATAGAACAAATCCTACTGATAGAGCAGAAGGAACACCTAATTTTCTTGATAAAACGAGAGTGATAAAACCAAATGATATATTTATCGCATTTTTAGAATTTATACACCATTCAATTGAAAAATTAAAAAATGATAATGGATTGAAAAACTGGTTGAATTCTATCGAAAATTTTGAACTAATTCTCTTATTAATTAAAAACTCAAAAGATAAAGTCAAAATTAACATTGGAGACATGGAAAAATCTTTAACCCAACTTAAATTCTTGAATAAGAATTGGTTAGACTTAGAAAAGGAGAAGAAAAATGAAGAGAATTTTCAGTCTAAGAAAAATGATATTGTTCATGACCATTTGTTTGAATTAGAAAATCTTCAAGAATTAGTTGGTAAGCAATTAAAGAAATTAAATTAAGTTTAACTTTTCTTACATGAAATCTAAAAATCCTACGTATGCAATTAGAATTGATATAATAATCAAAATATAATTATAAGGATTGGGAAATAATCTGTAGTGTAATGAATCTTTATACACTTGATACGGGGATTGAAATTTTACTAATAATACATGTTTTTCTTCTATTGAAGACACAAATTCTAAAATTACTATATTTATAAGGATTAACAATAATCCAATAACAGAATCAAGAATAATTGCACTTCCATATGAAATTAAGATAATTGCAAGGTATATAGGATGTCTCATCGTTCCATAAATCCCTTTTGTCATTAGTTTACCCTGTTTCTGGTTTAATAATCTTGTTGCTAAATACATGATTCTTGACCCTCCAATGATGAATACTAATCCAATGAGAGAAAACCAACCCCATAAATCTCGAAAATAGCTGAAATTCTCTGGAAAAAAGGATTGTAAAAAATTAGAACTGAAAAATATGATGAGTAATATATTAACTAGTGATAAATATTGAAATCTTTTACCATTACTTACCACTCTATCATATGATCTATTCTTGAAATTGGTTAGGATCACGATATATGAGGAAACTTCAAGTAGATAGAGGAAGATCAAAATAATAACTATAACGGTAATGGCTGACAATATGATCATTCACTTTTTTGAACGTTGTTGTTATAAATCTGAGGTGATTAAAAAAAATTATTAATATTTCCCAAATTTTTCAGCAGAAGAGATGAAAAGTTTTACATTTTTTAAGGGAATCATTTCATGGATGACCGTGCTTGGACCTATTATGAAATGACGATTTTCTTTTAAAGCGTTCATTAGATCTTTAACGTGATGGATTATTTGTTCACTATTTCCATAAGGTAGAATATGACTAACATCGCCAAATCCGATGACAACAAAATTTGGAAAATTATCATTAATATAATAAGGATTGCTCCCTCCTTCCCATCCTTGCAGTCCTTGGAAACCCGCTTTTATGATGGAAGGAATTAATTCGGTAACATCTCCATCCGAGTGCATTTGGGGGATAAAACCGCTATCTTTAATTATCGCCGTTATTTCACGATAAAAAGGGCAAAAATCTCGATTCCACCGCTCTGGAGAAATTATTGTCCTTCCTTTAAATGCCACATCGTCTAATACATTTAAGACACCTCCACGATTACCGGTTGCATTAAGCAAGCATTCGATATTTATGCGAGTTATATTGGCATAGAATTGAATTAATTCTTGATACAACTTGGTGTTTTTTTTATAATTTCGGCTAAAAATTTCCATTCCCATGCTCTTCCAAACTCTATCGAATATACCATCCACCATCAAAACAGGAAAGATCATTTTACCCAATTTTTCATAATTTCTGATAGTTTTTAATATCAAATCTCTCCGATCAATGATTTTCATATTTGTTCGAAGTTTATCGAGTATTTCCAGGGAATGAATATATCCTCTTTCATAATAAGTGGTTTTCTTTTTTTTTCCTTGACCATCCTCTCCAATCCTCACCTCTTTGCCATTTTCTATCTTAATTTGAGTGGCTTTGATCTTCACACTTAAAGGAAATGGAGCAAAAACCGCATCGAATCCGAGACTAAATGGAACTTCAAAATAAGCATTAGCTATAGGATTAATTAATGATGTATGTGAAAATTCAGTTTGATTCTTTCTAATGAATTCATCTCTTACGTATTGTACGAACTTAGGTACTTTATCAACCTTTAAACGTAAATAATCATCATATATTGCAAGATATCTTTCGCGAGCATGCAATTTGTACAATCATTAAAATGATCGATTAGTTTTAAAAATTTAACTTTACTTTAATTAAAAAGATGAATAAAAAAATATTTAAACATATTTGGCTTTAAAAGCATTCAATTTGGAGATTATTTCATCCCGAAAAGTGCCAACAATAACTTTTTCTGCTGCTGACGTTTTAATTTCCTTTGCAAATTGCATTAAATTGTGAAGTATTGGACCAGGTGGAAATTCATCACGCATGCTTTCGATAAATTTTCCAAGATCGCTTCCTTTTATTGTTTTATCTATTTTTTTAAATATTTCTCCAAAAATGTCATTTAGCTGGGCTTGTTTCTCATGAGTAATTCTTCCAATAGTATCTTGCATGGGCTTTAACTCTCCTGCATCCATTTGAGATGATCCTTCTGAATGTTCTCTCCCCATAACAATAACTTCAGGTTCGTTTCGAGGATATTCACCTTTACCTGAACAAATATAACTAATAACAGTAGAATCATTTCCCTTAACTACATCCAGTTTAATTTGAAGCTCGCTTCCATCTACTTTCTCAATTAAATCATAGGAAGATAAATTTATTTCAACAAGCTCAAAACCTTGTGGTATCTTTTCTTTTATTAAAATATTTTCTAATTCAACATTCCCTTTATTTTCAATTCGTACGGAAATTGAAAATTCTCCTTCGGTGACTCCGGGTTTGATACTTTTAAGTGTTTTAAGCTTTCTCTTGACATATTTGATCTTGATTTCGGGTTCTACTACAGGCATTTTAACAAAATTTTTTCCTTTAATTAAACTATTAATCTCAATTTTAATGGGTGACATATATCGGGTTTCTGGGGGAGGGCGTGGATTACGAGCTTTTAATGGATAATGTAGTTCTAATTTTTTATTTGAATTAAATTCATTTGCTAAATTTAGTAAATCTATATTCAGATGATGTATTATATCCGGACTTTGATCATCAGGACGCACTTCAAATTTACGCGTGAATTCAGTTCTAGAACTAATATCAATACTACCCAGGGTAATTTTAATTTGATCAAGAATGGGTGGGATAAAATCAACAGGTATTTCGTCAATTATACTAATACTATCAATTGAACTTGTTCCATTATTTAGAATAGTATTAGTTATTGTCATATCGGTATTTGCATAAGCGTCAACTTCAGCAGGATTAATAAATTTATCAATAGTTGCACTCAATACTTTATAGACAGTAGATTCTTTATTAATCTCTCCTACCAATCGTGTAATAACTACAAACAAGGGAGTAAATTCAATTATCGAACTTAACTCAGGAACATCCTTTGATTCTGCTTTGAAATCAAAATCCCATTTTTGTTCGGGATTTAAGATCCTGTTAGGTGTTTGCGAAACCATAATCTCTGATCCGGTGAGAGTTTTATGAGAGACCTTAACATCTTCTAATTTTACTTGAAACTCAGATTCATTGATAAATTCTATCGTACAATCCCAGATTCCAGGTTGAGACCCCTCATCACGATCTATTCCACTCATTGAATCCGTTAAACCACGTATTTCAGGATTTAGCATTGATAATTTATAGTTATTAACTAGATATGCCACGTTTAATGCACCTAAAGCTTTCTGATCCTTATCGGAAACATTTACTTTACAAAGTACTTCCAAATCTGCACTTTGATGGCTTGCAAGAGATATTATCTCCCAATTTAAAAAACGTAATCCACTATCCTCTACTAGTCCAGCGGTACCGAATTTAGGTGCAATAATCTCAATTTCTTGAAAAAATACGGGTATTTCTCTTTGTAATTTGATATTAGAGATAGCTCGTTCTAAAGGATTATTCAATGTTAATTTTAATTTACACTGATTATCGTAATCAAAAAGAAAAGTATTGTTTATTTTATTTAGAGTGCTAACATCCGTGTCAAATTCTTCCTTTACTTGTAATTTTGATCCTTTTAGATTCTTTATTTCATATTGTTCTATATATTCTTGGGCAGGATTTAATATTCCAGCATTTAACTCTCTTTCGGAAATGGTTGTGTTTACAATTTCTTTTAAGTCACAAGTCAAATTCCAGAGTCTACTTTTTTGGGAGGGATTCTTTATTACTAGTTTTCCTGTTCCTGCGATTTCTTTTAAATTCACAGAGCCATCTAAGAGAATTTTTTCATTCTCAGTGATATCTATTATTATTAAATCAGACATTCATAAAACCTTTAAAATTTTTATTTTATGCTGTTATTCTATTATTTTAGTTAAAAAGAAGTTTTTAATTAATAATAAAATTCGAAAATTTAAACTTAAGGAAATCTAGATATTTTTATTTCCACGAGTTAATACTAATATTAATATCTTGAGAAAGCCTCGTTACCAATTATATTGGTATATAATTAAGCGATTCAACACATTAATGAGGGAAGCAATTGAAGGCCCTAATTGTACAAATCCTGATTTATGTAAAGGGGATTGTTGTTCAATTAAAATTGATGTACCAAAGGTTTTAGCAAAAGAATACATCAATAAATCATTAGCTAGTGAAAGTGATTTTGTCCGGAGTAATATTTTTAGTTTTCATTTAAGATTTAATGAACAAACTGGAAAATGTTTTTTTTTTGATAAACAAATAAATGGCTGCAGAATACATAATTCTGGAATCAAGCCCCCACAATGTTGGATATATCCAACAAATTTTTCAAATCCAAAAAACGAGAGTATTAATTGTAAAAGATTAACTGGTTGGAAAATAATTGACCCTGAAAAAACCCTAGAAGCTGAAAATCTTTTTAAAAAATATGTATTTCTTTGTCAATTAGAAGCAAGGAAAGAATGTGCTAAGATATCTAAAAGAATCGGAATAAAAAATGGAACAGATTATCAAAGTCTATTTAATAATTTAAAAGAAACAATTGAATCCGTACCTCCAAGTAGTATAGGAGGATTTAAAGATGGGTGGGATCACTTTGAAATTCTCTCTGCTGAAGGATTATCGTTTCAAATGAAAAAAATTTGTCTTCAAGTCAGTCCAGAATGCAATTTCCTTCCCGATAGATATTTTGAGTGCAGAAACACATGTGTCAAGGTCTCCCATGAAATAGTAGGATTCTTACAGGAAAAATTGGTTAAAATTTTGAAATCGCAAGGATTACAAGTCGATGGAGAATATCCTCTTTATAAATTGCTTGAGTCATTTTGAATAATTTTAATTCTTTATATGGGCAAGGTGAATTTTGTCGGGGTGTGTATATGTGTTTTTATTAAACTATATTCTATATGTATCATCTACATATTACATATTTTTAAGATTTACACGTATAATATTAAAAATAACATTTAAATATAACAAGTTAAATATATTTAAATAAAAATGAAGTGATATTATGGAATTTTCAGATGCCTCTTTAGAAGAACTAGCAGAAAAAGTATTTTCTGAGAAATATAATTTTGAAAAAGGTCCCACTACTCTAAAAGGGAATTCAGGGAAAACTTGGACGTTCAATGCTGTAGTAAAAAGCGGAAAATTTGGTAGATTTGGAATATTTATCAGAGATTGGAAAAGAGAAATCTCAATCACTCAGCTAAGACAACTACATAAAGCTTGTATAGATGTTCCTGAATTAGAAGGAGGTATAATGGTGTGTAACATAAGTACAGACTTTTCTCGCGATTATAGTTCTCAATTTGGAATTCAGCTGCTCTCGAGAGGGCATCTTGTTTCAAAGTTAAGAAATAGAGAATTTCAACTTTAATTTATTCTCGCTTATTTTTACTGCTTTTAGTTTCAATCTAATTTAAATGACAGTCAAAATTATACTAATTATTATTGTTTTTTATATTAAAATTGAATAAAGTTCCATCTGGATTGCGAGAAACATGATATCTAGAAGAGTAAATGATATTGAATATGCTATACGAGATATAGCAGTGATAGCTGATCAAGTAGAACGAAAAGGGAAAAAAGTCTACAAATTAAATATTGGGGATCCGTTAAAATATGATTTTATAACACCTCCATTTATTTCCGATGCTCTTGCAAAAGCTAGTCATAATGGGAAGAATTTCTATGCAGATTCTTTAGGAGTAATTGAATTAAGGGAAGAAATTAGCAAGTTTTTGAAGAATAAAAAGAATTTAAATGTAAATAGTGAAGATGTTTTAATCACTACGGGAGTTACTGAAGGAATTTATTTTCTTCTTGCAGCGTTGATAGAAAGAGGAGATGAATTTCTCATTCCAGGTCCAACTTATCCGTTATATATTAATAATACTAAATTTTATGATGGAATTCCCATCGAATACGAATTAGATGAAAAAGAGGGATGGGATCCAAATATTGAGGATATGCGTAAAAAGATCACTAAAAAAACTAAAGGTATTCTTATTTGTTCTCCAAATAATCCTACTGGTGTCTTGTATTCGCAAAATAAAGTCAAACAAATAATAGATCTAGCTGGAGAATATAATTTACCAATTCTTTCAGACGAAATCTACGACCAAATTACCTACGAAAAGGAATACGTCTGTCCAGCATCGCTCAGTAAAGATGTTCCAATAATTGGAATGAATGGTTTTTCTAAATCCGATCTCATGACAGGTTGGCGACTTGGATATTTATACTATCATGACCCAGAACATAAATTAACCGAACTTAAAGAAGGTATGGCAAAAATGGCGAGAGCAAGATTATCGGCTAGTACGATTGCACAATATGCAGCAATTGAAATCTTCAGGACAAAAAGTGACCATACAAAGGAATTAGTGAGAAAATTAAAAGAAAGACGAGATTATTCCTATGATAGAATATGCAAAATTGAAGGAATTAGTTGTGTTAATGCCAATGGTGCATTTTATTTATTCCCTAAAGTTGAGCTTAATGAGTTTAATCGATGGGATAATGACAAAGATTTTGCAATAGATTTATTAAAAGAAACAGGCGTTTGCTCGGTTTATGGCTCTGGTTTTGGAGAATTTGGAAAAGGTCATATTAGGCTGACATTTTTACCAGATATCAATATTTTAACTGAAGTTTATGATCAAATTGAGAATTTCTTAAAATAAAGAGATAAATTAAAATATAACGTTTATCAGAATTCTTTAATTACAAATATAATTGTTCAAACTTACAATTTTCTTTAACCTTTTAATATCAATAAATTTTTTCAATAAATTATCCATTTCTAAGTAAATGTCATAAAACATGTAATTTTCTATGGAAATAAGTTTGAGATTCGCCTTTTTGTATAATCGTAGTTTTTCTTTTTTCCGTTTTTCATAATTTTTACCCCCAAAACCCCAATATTCAATATAAATATCGTATTTTGGCAGATACCAATCATATTTAATTTTTGAACCAAATATATAGATAGATTTTTCGTATTTATGATCTATTTTCAGCAAATACAAGTAATTATCAATTATTAACTCTCCTTTAGATTTGACCAAATGACCATCTAAACAAGTATATTTTTTAATTTGGATGGATTGACTTTGTTCGTTTTTTGGTTTTTTTTTGCTTCCATTCGCTCTTTTTTTCTTAATTACTAAATAAGTAATAAAAATAATAATGAGTAATCCTAAATATCCAATTACTAAAGAAATGGTTTCTTGCATTTTCCCTAAGGAACAACGAGTGTATTTGATATAAAAATTTATGGAGACTCTATATGCATGTAATGTTTAAGAATTATACTAGTCTCTCACCGGAATCCTAATATCTCCTGCTTTTTATATTCTGTATTTGGAGAATAAAAAGTACTAATTATACCTAAATCTTGATATTTACCCCCTAATTACCACGATTTACCATTAAAATTACGCTCTATGTTTAAATATTGACTTGATCTTGATATATTTAATGACTGAAGTTATTAACGCCGATTAGAGCTTTCAACAGCTCATTGGTGAGGGTGATAAAAATGGAAAAAATGACTTTTAATTTATATAAATACATCCTTTTTGCTATGGGTTTTGTAATAGCACAATTGACTATAGCAATTGTTTCATTCATCCAACAGTTGCAACAATATATGCAGAGTTATAGTCCTCAAGAAATAGCACAGGTGGTGGAATATTATATGAGGGTCTTTATAAATCCTATGACAATCAGCGTATTTGTGCTTCTGGTTATTTCCATAGTGGTATATCTTATAGAGTTCAAAATGACTAAAGCATACAGGATGAAAAAAATGAGGAAGACTGAGCCATTAATGGAGAAATACGAATTGGGATAACCCAAATAAAAATAACTATTAAACTTTTTTTTACTCTTTTGGATTAATAGAACGCCTTTTAAATAAGCATTACTGTCTCTTTGAGAAAATGAGAAATTATTTGCAAAGACTTTTTTAGCTTAATTACTTAGAAATTGCACGTGGGTTATTTCATCATCATCCTTAGTGAACCTAATAACGTTTTCAGCATTCTCTTCAAACGTATCATCATGAGAAATCACAAATATTTGACGAAAACCCTTGATATTTTGTATGCATTTAGCTAAATTGTTGCGTTTATCTTTATCCAAATTCGTTGTTGGTTCGTCGAAAAAAGCAAAATCTGCATTTGTAAGGATTTTTAAAATAGAAAGGCGCACCGCAAGAGCAGCAGCCATTTGTTCTCCTCCAGATAATTGACGAAATTCCCTTACACTATTGCTTGTTTCGATTTTAACATTATAATTCTTGTCCCACCTTAGTTGAACATTCTCTATGTCTAATAAGTCACGATAAATATCTGAAGCGATTAAATTTATTCTTTTTAGGAGTGATTCAGTAATGATGGGAGATGCTTCTTTGTACCATGTTCTGATGGTATCGATGAATTTCTCTAAAAATTCTAAGCTATCTAATTTATCATTAATTTCGAATAATTCCTTCTCTTTTTCAAAAATAACATCTATTTGATGTGATAATTCTTCGATCCTATTACTCTCATTTTTAATGCTTTCATGAACTCTAATAAAAGATTCATTAATTTCTTCTTTTTGTGTTGTAATTCTGTTATATTCCTCAATATCAAATTCTTTTTCGATTTTTTCCCTATTTTCCATCAGAATTTTTAGCTTATCCTCATTGATTTTTAATTTCTCCTCATAATCATTTAACTCAATTTTAAGTTCTGGCAATTCCATAGCAAGTTTTTCATTTTTTTGAAATTCATCATGATTTTCTCGGATTTCATTCATTTTGTCCGTGATTGAATTAAATGTTGTAGAGAAATTTTCGGAAGAATCTTTACCTTCATTCGTTAAACTTAAGTTTTTAATTAATATATTTTTTTCCTTTTGTAACAATTTTACCTCATCAGATAATTTCGGTAAATCTTTTTCGATTTTTTCTTTTAGGATATGATATTGTGTTATGTTTTCCTCCAAAGATTTCTTAGTTTCTTTCAGATTGGTTAATATTTCTTTCTCAATAGTTTCATCTTTTAGATTATTGCTGATTTTTTGGATCTCACGCCCCATCTCTAGCTTTTGTTTCTTAAGAAGCTCTATTTCTAAATTGGACCCCTTAAGAGTTTCGTATTCTTTCTTTATAGCTTCAAATTTTATCAATTTCTTTTCATTTTCCAAATATTCTTTCTTTTTTGGATTTAGGTTTTTCTTCCATGTTTCGATTTTCTTTTCAAAAATCTTCTCAAGTGATTTTCCTTCAATATTTTTACATTTTTCATTTAAAATAGGACATTTCCCATTTTTGGACTGTTCTTTATTAATCTCAAATTGCTTTAATTCTGTTTCTAACACTATGATTTCATTTTCTAAAATCCCTTGACTTTCAAGAATTTTCTCAAGATTAGTTACCATTGATTCAATTTCTGGAAAATTACTTACAAGTTTTTCTTTATCGTCGATTTTTTTACTAAGATCTGTGTATTTATCTCTATATTCGTTCATTTGATTTCTAAAGTTATTAATTTGTGATATTAACTCTTGTTTTTCCTGGATTTTGCTTTGCAATTCAATATCTTTTTTATAATCAAGCTTGAACTTATCTAAATCTTTTGCAGAAGATTCAATTTTATCAATATCTTGAAGTTTGTGTTCAATTTTTGATTCAAGTTCAATAATATCACTAAGTTTGTTCAATTTTTGACTCAAATTCTCATACTCATCATAATGCTTTTTAGTTTTGCGACATATCTCATTCGATTCTGTTGCTTTTTTAAGATCTTCCTTTTTTTCTTTTATCCATGAAATTAGTTCTTTTCTTTTTCCGTCTAACTCTTTAATAGATTGAATAACTTCCTCTAAATCCAATTTAAGTTTCGATAGAGTATCGTGTTTTTCATTCACCTTTTTCAATTGAATTTGTAATTTTTTTTCATTTTCTTCTAAATGTTCCAAATTTGCTTTTGCATTATCAGCTTTCTTTATTAAATCTTCTTTGTTTTCTATAAATCCTTTTATGTTTTGAGCGTCTTTTTCAAATTGATGAATATCCTCAATAAATGAATTTTGGAGTGCCTTAATTTTTGTCCATATGGCCCTGTATACTTCGACCTGCAAAATAGGATCAAAGAAATCTTTCCGACCTTGAGGGGATCTTAGAAATGGCTCAGTAAACGTGCCTTGAGGGACGCCTACAGACGTGTTAAATATTTTTGATAAATTGAATTCACGCTTTAATCCAATTTGAGATTTTAACCATTGCCTTAAGCTTGATTTGTCATTAATACCCGCTAATAAAGTACCTGTTTTAGCATCAGAGACTTCAATAATATTTGCTTGTTTCCCAATTGTCCTATTAATAATATATTGATCATCATTTAATCCTACAATCCAGACCTTTATACTCCCATAATTAGTGCGATTCAAAACATCTTCACGAATATAACTTTTCTGATTTCCCTGCAAGAAATCAAATAAATTAAATCCAATCATATTTAGCACTGTAGATTTACCAGTACCATTTTGACCAAGCAAGACATTTAATCCGTCTTGAAAGTTTATAACGGTGGATTTATGTGTCGTTATATTTTCGAGTTCTACTTTTGTTATTATCATATTTGTCAATCATCTCCAGAATCATCGAAACCATCATCTATAAAACTATCAAGATCATCGAAATCATCATAATCACCAAAATCTTGTTCTTCTTCACCTTCAATCTCTTTTTTAAAATCTTCATTTTTCATTTTCTCAAGATTAGATAATTCAGGACTCTCACTGATAGGTTTATTCTTTTTAATATCGAGTTTTTTAAAATCATTAATATTTAATTCACTCCATTGAATCAGTTCTTCTTTTAATTTCATATAATTTGGCTTTTTTAATATCAACTCGGTCTTGAAATCGTCTATTAAACTAAGGATTTCTGGTTTTAAGGATTTATACTCTTCATTCTGATCTATCAAAGCGCTGAACACAATACGTTCGATTGCATCAATAGTCAATTCTTCTTCTTCGATTTTTATTAAATCTAAAGCAGAAAATAACTCTTTAGAAGAAATTCGAATATCTAAAATTGCGTATCTTTGCATTATTTCTTCTTTCAGCTTGTTTAAATTGATTTCTAATCGAGAGAATCCCACTTCGCCTTCTATTTTAAATGTGGCAATTGGACAATTTAAATCACTCTTATTTATCTCTTTATTTTCATCTCGAAGTGGCAATCCATATTGCTTCAATCTTTTAAATATGTGCTCCATAGCGTTTTCAAAAGAGCTCATTCCTGTAATATTTATTGGGCGAATTTGAAAAAATTCCCTGTTTGGAATCTTGTTAGGATCTTTATTCCCATTATCACATTCGATAAATTTTAAATTCTTTTGGTAATATTCATTTCCAGATATTTCTGCTAAAAAGGCACCTCTATTATAAGAAAGTTCACTAAGATCATTCAATTCTATACTTCCTGGATTAAATATCCATTTATCTTGTTCTTCTAATGTATAATTCTTATGATAATGACCCAAAGCTAAATAATCTATTTTATCATGTAATTTTTTAAGATTAGGAGTTAACTCAATTCCTGGCTTCGTTTTATCTTGGCCTTCAATACCGAAATGCATCAATAAAATGTTGAATTTATTATTTTTTTTGGGAATTGCTTTATAAATTGCGGGAAACAAATGTTTAGTAAAACTTCCATAATAGGGAAGACCATATATCATGGCGTCTTTAATTTGGATCATTCCACCTCTATGATTTGAAGTAGAATATGGTTGAAAAGTTAATTCTTTACTATCTTTATCGTAACTTCCAGCAAGCAAGATGATGAGATTTAAATCTGCCAAAAAACTCATCCATGAATTAGTTTTATAAATGGGATTGTCATGATTTCCTTCTATACATATTATTGGAATTTCAATGTTTAATTCTAAAGAACTCCTTTCTTTAAAATCCTTAATTAAATAAAATACGTCACTCAGAACGGAGGGATTAATATTTTTATTATCAAATAGATCTCCTGATATTAATACAAAATCCACTTTTTCACTAATAGCAAAATCCAAAACCCATTGAAAAACTCGGAAATAGTCATTATATCTTTCTTTTAAATTATATTGCTTTTTACCGAGATGAAGGTCGGACACATGAACGAATTTCATCGGTTCCATTATAATCATTTAATTATTTTTATTTTTTATATCTATATACTATTGTTTCTTTTTCCTTTTTTTCATTTAATATCGTAATTATCATTTCCTCATTACAAAAGGAATATGCATATTTCCGAATATGAGATGCTTGAGTCATGATATCTCTATCATTAGGTATGAACCCTAGAAACTTTTTACTCATTATTAATATTAGCTTGTATTTAGCCCGAGAAGTCAGCACATTAAACCTATTTAAATTATAGATAAATTCACTTTCAGCATCTAATTGGTCTTTATCGGATAAACCAAAGGATGCGATGATGATATCTCTATCAGACCCTTGGAATTTTTCAACAGAATATACAGTATTTCGCAACCTCCTCATTAATTCAGTATTTTCTAAATTTGTTAATCGTTCCATATCATCGGTTAGTCTATCAAATATCTTTCTTATAATCAAGCGACCTTGAGCATTATGGGGTGCAACAACTCCCAGATTTTCTTTCCAGAATCTGATTTCTTCCTTTTTAGTTTTTGGACACTTCATATTGAAGTAACTGATTACAAGCTTAGATACTAATTCTGCTTCTAGAGCACTTACTCCAATTTCATATTTTCTATCGTGCACGATAACAGATGCAACTTTTTGTGGATCTAATATACTTTTAATCCAGGATACTTCTTCTTTATTAATTATTCCTTCTAATAATTTTTGCGCGTTTTCCTTATACGGGGTAATATCTTCATATAAACATAAAGTAGATGTAAAATCAACAATATCTTGGTGTGAACGGTAATTTATTTTCAATTGAATATTAGAAATATTATGTTGTCTGACATAATAAGTAAATAGACTACCAAGGATAATTTCTAAGTTCTTAGGTGGCTTAACTGGTTGTACAGGAGGTAATTGATTAAAATCTCCAACAATTATAATCTTCGTTAATGTTTCGGGATCGAGCTTATCTTCAAGTTCAATTTCTTTAATAAGGCTCTCATCTTTGATTAAAGTACCAAGTTCCCCTGGAGAGCCCTTTGTTTTTAATTTGATATTTTGTTTTATTATGAATTGTAAGCTTGATAGGAAGTAATGAATAGGAACTTGACTAGCTTCATCAACAATTATTAAATCAAATGCGAATTCTGGGTCAACTCTTTCTACTAAGTGATATAATTGGTGAGCATTAGCAAAAAGAATAAAACTTTTTTCAAGGGATTCTTCCAGATGGATTTTATTGGTTACTGTTCGTGTTTTTCCATTTAATTTCCAAGAGACTCCTTTTCTAAGCAAATCATCAACATTTCGACATCCTTTTTTTCGTTCAATTTGTTTCTGGTATTCTGATCTTAAATAAATCAGCTGTAAATGGGATGATTTAGTTGGATTATTTGATTTATCTTTTCCTATTCGAATTTTATCTAAAACAACTTTTAAAGCCGCATAAGAAAAGCAAGTAACTAAGATTCTAACGTTTTTCTTCCCCTTACGAAGACATCTCTCATAATATTCATCTATTAACGCAGCAATCGTTTGAGATTTTCCCGTTCCAGGAGGACCTTGAATTCCAGAGATAACATTATTTAGAGAATTATTAATCGCTATAACTTGAGACTCATCTGGAATGGGATTTATTGGTGTTATTAATTTTGAATTGAGATCTTTGCTAAGATCCGTTTTAAGAGAAGAGATTACTTCGGGTAAATATAAATAAATAGAGGGTGTTGAAAACTCCCAAGTATATGGCCAATATAATTCTTGCTTTGATCTTATTTTCCACAAGTAGGAAAGTCTAAATCCCAACCAAGATTTACCTAAATCACATCGCTCTAATAATCCATTTTTTTTATATAATTTATTTGACCAAACATCTAATGATGTATGATATAAAAACCAAGAAAAATGATCTTCAATTCCTTTAAATTCTTCTAATTTTTTACTATTTGTTTCTTGTGAAAAAACAAGATATCCATTAATTTTGGGATCCCAGATCATCTCTCTGATGATTATTTTCCATTGTTCGAGTTTTGATATTGTGTTTGCATCCCTCTCATTATCGGGGAGTAAATACACACGATCTCCTGGATTAATATTCATATTACTGGATAGAGAAGTAATTTTAAAATCACATATATTTTTCTTTCCTGTTGCACTCCATATTTTCAAATCTTCCACTTGAGCCGCAGCAAGTTTTCCAATACTAAATTCAGGAAAAGTAGTCCTAAAATATTCTGTATCCATTTCTTCCATAGCGCCAGTATATTTGGAGAATAAATACCACACCTGGCTAATTGGGTGGTATTCAGGACTAAGAAAAATACTATCAAATTGAGTTTTGTTAATAACTCTTACATTCTTGGATATAATATTACTAAATTCATCTTGAAATTTGCTTCTCAAGGAGTTTATCGCTCGAACTTTAAACATAACTTGCCTTTTAATTTCATCTTTTATATCCTTTTTTTTCTTTTCATCCTCATCCTCTAAAATGTAATCATACCAATTATTAAAGTCCATGTAATTAAAATGAGGAATCCAATATTTCTTATTGACATAAGTTCCAAATTCTTTTTTAGCTATTTTATGCCAAGTATATGAGATAATACTGGGAAAGCCGAAAACTGATTCTGCAAATTCTTGTACATTAAATAATTTCTTATGTTGATAAGGATGAGCTACTTCAGAGTCTGACGGTGTAAATAACGATAATATTGAATCAAAAGCAATTGCTACTTCTTTGTTATTGATTATATAATTTAAATTTCTTTCAAGCATATCCTGGAAATTATTCAATTGTCTTTTAGACCAATAAAATAAACTTGTTGCGGGTCCATAATATTTACCCGCTTCTTTTGCATCAATTACTACATAATTTTCGATGATATTACACATTTCCAATAAATAATATAATCGTAAAATAATAATTTCTGCGAATCTTCCCTCAGTTTCATCAGAATCTCCTTCATTGATATTTGCAAATTGATATAGTACAACAGTTTTTTTTCTTATTGCACCATCTGATTTTTTATCCCCAGCAAGATAAATTGTTCTGCTAAGTTTTAATTTTTCTAGATATTCCCGAAACTCGGTTACTACATGAAGAGGTATTTCATGAATCAGATGTTCATTTAACTTCAATTGAATTTCTTCATTTGATTTTAAATTATCGATCCCTTCTTTCCATATTCTCCACCAATTGTCATATATACGACTGTATGGTGCTTTAGAAAAAACTGACATAAATAGAAATAATCCAGCAGCATAAACTCGTTGATTTGCAGGGTCAGTCTCTATAGCAAGACTTATTCCGATTGCTGAATATTTTGGTATAAAATATGCATGAATATCTCCAGGTTTTGGTTGTATGATTTTACCCTCAATCAATGCTCTAGCTTTAAGTTCCAAAAGGGGTAGTTCTGAATAGATTGGATTAGGAGTATCTCCAGTTTTAATAGACCTAACCCTCGTTGCAACGTCTTCTATTGTAGAAAAATCATATTCATTTCTTAATTGTTGAGCAATAGACATAGTGGTATAAGGAATTAACGCTAGATCCCATTCATTAGGAGATTTTTTTCCATCCTTCCCGAGTGAATCTTTGCAATCTTCAATAAAATAACAGTATCCGCAATTAGGTTGTATGTTAACAGGTATTTCCTCAATCGAACATGGTGCTAATTTCCATAAATTCTTTATTTGAGAGATTAAATCCTTAATTATTATATTAGATTCTTCCCAATCTACAAGTATGATTTCAGCGATGAGATTCTCAATGGTTTTTATCTTGAGAATCTCCCCTTCGTTTAAACGAGCAAGAATACCATTAAATTCAATACTTACAAAAAACTTGGACGATAAATCATATTCTTTTAAGAAGTGGGATAATGTGAACATGTAATATAAAATTTCAATAAATTGCTTCTTACCAATGTTTTCATCTCTGATATTCTTAATATCAATGATTGATATGCTACATCTTGTTTTGAGTTCTTCTTTTGGAACAGCACGGATGGTGCCATCTGTCAAAAGTTCATTCAGTTGAATTGTTAAATCCTTTTCACGACGAATAATTATTATATCAGGTCTTTGTTTAGCCCAAAAAAAAGGAATTGTGTTAGTTTTGGATCGAAAGAAAAAATGATTGAAAAAAAAACTTGGAGGAATTCGATATTGATGCTCCAATAATACCCAGGATTGTTGGTCTTTTTGATTATACAAGTTTAATAATATAATTGGTTTAAGGTAAGATTTTTTTACATTTTTATTTGAATTTAATTGATAAATTGCTTCTTTAAAATTAATCAAATGGCTATATACTAATTGTTCATATCGCTGACCTAATTTTATTAGATTATCTGAACTTCGTCGAATAACTTTAGGATCCATTAGCAATCTATTTGGATCTCTCCAGAGTTTTGGTCGTGTTTGAGATAAATCCAAAAAAAGTTGTCTTTTACATTCTGTTTGAACGAATCTGGTTAATACTTGCTTATCAAAATTTCCTTTTCCCATTATACATACACTAATCTTTGTTTGTCTTTAGTATTTTATTTCTTTCAACTTTTTTAGAAAGTAATTTTCCATAATAACTTTGACCTTCCTTATTAACTATATTATTCTTAGTATTTAAAATTCAAAGACACCATTGGATTTATTAAAATAAGAGAACCTAAAAAAGAACCATAATGACAAGGAAAAAATAAAAGTTCACGAAGATTTAGAAGTCAGAAATCTATTAAATCGAATTTATAAATGATTTCCCTTTTTTTTTAAGAATCGTTTGGAACAAAACACACAGCACGTATCCATGAACCATCCCCCTCTTTAACATTAATAGGTAATGCGATTAGATAGACTTCTTTATCAACGATTTTGTCGAGATTAGTCAATAATTCTATAACAATTGGAAAATCTTCCCTATTTTTGAATATTTTTGGATGGTCTATTAGAGTAGGATCCGTACTGGGGGTATCCATACCCAGGATTCCAATTTTATTATCTAAAATCCAATTTATTGCGTCCTCTGAGAAATGTGGATGATCCATATTAAAATATTTCTCATCAAAAGGATCAAAAAATTTATCCCATCCCGTATGAATTAGAATATTATCACCTTTTTGGACATTTTTTTTAATAAAATCATCAGGATTATAGTGATCTCCTAGTTTTTTATCAGTAAAATCTAGAACTTTGCACCAACCCATAAATCTATTTAAAGGAATTTCATCAAGCTTAACTCCTTCATTATTGAGGTGGTAAGGAGCATCTATGTGAGTTCCTTGGTGACCGGACATGCTAAAATACTTCATATTTATTCTTTCTTCTTGTCCTCTATTTCGACCGATAATAAACCAGTTATGAACGATGCACCGGGGTTCAGCACTCCAAATTGGAGCATCATTATAGATTGGAACAGATAAATCTATCAGGGTCATATTTTTAAACATATCTTCTTTCATATCAATCTCTTATGAATAGTTTGTTTTATTATGAATTCTAAAGATCTTTACTATTTTAGATTAAGTATCTAAATAAAGTTTTTTTATTTTCTTGCTTTAAAAATATTAATTATGTCGAAGAAAAAATTAAGGGTTGGTGTGGTGGGGTGTGGGGATGCTGCAAAAATCGGGCATTTACCAACTTATCAAAAATCCCCTCTCTCAGAAATTATAGCTATTGCTGATCCCGTAGAGGCTCATCTTAAAGAAGTTCAAGATTTGTATAATGTTCCTAAGGCATATACTAATCCTGATGAATTACTAGATGATCCTAATATAGATGCTGTTAGTATTTGTTCTCCTCACTGGGCACATCTTAATCAAGTTCTCAGAGCCGCTGAAAATGGAAAACATATTTTATGTGAAAAACCTCTTGGTTTAAATTTAGAAGAAGTTGATAAAATGATTAAGGCTGTAGAGAAAAATAAAATTTTGTTTCAAACTGCTACTCAAAAAAGATTTGATCATGCTTTTCAATATATTAAAGAACAGATTATGAAAAAAACAATTGGAGATATCTTTCATGTTTCAATTTTTT
>Ga0307445_10000246_pt1 | contig 27656 bp, 33 predicted proteins | sample SalMarSW160330MG_FD_202147 | JGI IMG/M metagenome (GOLD analysis project Ga0307445, IMG submission 202147) | Salt marsh sediment microbial communities from the Plum Island Ecosystem LTER, Massachusetts, United States - SW1603-30 | ecosystem: Environmental > Aquatic > Marine > Intertidal zone >... | reverse complement strand
GGATCGATGAATTATAAAGGAGTATTTACTCGAGACAGAAGACCCAAAATGGCAGCACATTTTTTGCGCAGAATATGGAATAAAAAGGAAGATTGATTATAGATTAGAAAAACTAAGATTAATTATATATACTAAGAATTATTAAATTTGCTTAGTGAATAAAATGGTCGAAAAATCTGTAAAGGTAACTAACAAAGGAATGATTTCAATCCCAGCTGAAATTAGAAAAAAATATGATATAAAAGATGGAGATTATATCGTAGTAAAAGAGGAAGAAAATGGGTCTATTAAGCTTATTCCTTTAGAAGATATTAGTTCTTTAAGAAATCGAGCCCGAACTATTGAAGATTCTCGAGAAATTTTTAAGCAATCCCGTAGAGAAGATAGGGACCATTTTTTCGCAAGAATTCGCCATATTCGATATACTCAAACTATAATTTTGGGTTTAAGTAAGGAGTAACTTGAAATCTAGCCCAAGCTATATAAAGCCCGTTGTTTTTTATCGATCGTTTCATTAATTATAAACGAATATGCTCGAGGACATCATCTATATAGTATATATTTTCCTCTCCGATCACTTCAATAAGCTGACGGGACAAGGAACGTCTAAAACTCCATACTTCGACTAGCTTATTAAGGTCTTGGAGATATTTTATTGCTTTTACAAAAATTCTGTCTCCTGATATAATGACTGCTTTCTCATAATAATCTTCACAAGCAAATTGGGTGATGAGTTGGAGCATTTCTTCATCAACTCCATCTTGCTTGATGGAACCGTTTGGCAAACGGGCGATAGGACAAGGTATTACGATCCAACCAGTTTTATCCAACGCTCGTATCAGCCGTTTCTTCTTTTCAAACAATTCCTGAGGAAATCCCATAAACATAACTGCTGTCACTAAATGATAATCTCCCGTCAATAGCTCACGAAACCGTTTATAATCAATTCGCATTTTTCGTTCCAAAAGGTTATGGAAGATGTTCGCATGGTCGCAGAATACTACCACGCGACGTAATTCCACCTTCGAGTAATCTTTTTGAAAGTCGGGAACGATTTCTTTTACTTTTTCCTTCTCTTTTTGGTTTGGAATTGCTACATTCACTCCCTGGATTATAACTTAAATGGGAAATTCCTATTTAATTTCGTCCGACAGCTCTCACACGAGCCTTTCATAAGGTTTTGGCGACACCTCTTCGGATAAAATTGGGTCATATTGTATCTATTTAAACCCAGCGAAATCTTACCTTAAGCTTAATAGACGCCTGAAAGATGGTTCTAATCCTCATCTCATCAAGGTATAGGTATAATATTAAGTGATTCCTTACGCTTAAGAATCTTGAGGGGTACCCCATATATGTTAATAATTATATCTCCCTCATCTAAAATTGCGGTTAGAGCGTCATTTACTTGGTACTCGATGAGATGGTTACATGATTTTTTTAGATCTAATTTTAAAATAAGGTTCCCTGTAAGATCTACTGTTGCCTTCGGAGGTAAACGCCTATCATTTAGCTCTAGAATTTTATTTGAGGAAAGATCCAAATGCTCTAAATTACTCAGATGTGCTAACCCATTTAGTTCGGTGAGCTTATTATGAGCTAAATTGAGCTTCTTCAGACGAGAAAAACGTTCAAACCCTATTAAGAGCTCGATTTCGTTGTTTTCAAGATTGATCTCCTCAAGATTGCGCAACACTTCTAAACCCTTGATGCTTTTTAATGCGTTATCTTCTAAATTGATTGCGCGGATCCTCTCAAAGTTTTCCAATCCCTTCAATTTGGTTAGATCGCTAATAGCTTTATCAGATAAATCCAACTTTTCCTCATCTTCAATAAAGAAAATCTGCTCTTCATATTTAAGCAGCGAGCTTTTATAACTCGGATGTTCGAAAAGCAACTCCTTTTGATGTTCGCTTAAGCAGTTAAAAACGGGCTTAAACCCAAACATATTTATTATATCTTCGATACCGATATAAACGGTTTCTTCTTCGACTTTATCGATAATTTGTGAAATCGTGGTCTTCCATTGACTTCCATTTAAACGTTTAATCTGGGTGAGCAATTGATTCGTTAACGATTGATATTTCTTCTCCGAAAATGAGTGCAAAAACAAATTAGCTAATAAATGTGGAGCTCGATTAATAAAATTTGATGTCCTCCCGTTCCATATATACCTTTTCATTTTTAAAAGATAGACGGCTAACCCGTCTTTAATTAAATATAAATAATATTCTATCTTAAAATGAATTAAATTTAAAAGATGAAAATCATCCAATTGAGTGAATTAAATGTCAGTTGAAAAATTCTTAAAAAGTAAACAACAAGAGATAACACATGTCATTCAAAAGAAAAAATATAAAAAAGCAATGATATCATTGCAAGAAGTCTATAATAAGGTAAAACCTGACGATTCTGAGTTATTTTATAAGTTTTTTGGAGAATTGCTCTGGGAAAACCCTAATCTCTTTGAACAAAAGAAGTTTGTTCATAGATATTTCTCTGAAATAGATTATATATTCACACCTAAAGAAGCAATTAAAATGGAAGCATATATAATTGATAATTATTGCACTTATCAAGGGGAAGAAGTCTTAACATCCTTTTATGGAAAACTATATGGACAAATATATGGTAAAACGACGGTATATGATGGCAGAATTCATATTACTTCCTTCAGAATATTTGTATTCGGAAGCAAGAAAGAAATAGCCCCAGCGGTTTTTGTATTTAGAAGAAGTATATTAGGATTTATAATAAGGAATTTAAAACATAGCCATATCAAGAAACAAGGAACTAAATTATTGAGTAAATATGGAGGGAGCGAAGAGATTCCAAGCTATGGCTATCAATATCCATTAGTAAATGCTGAGAACACAGTGAAAGCTAATAAAATAGGAATAATTTGTCATTTAGAAAATTTAAAAACTGATATGTATCAAAGAGTGCATATAGAGAAAATAAAATTTCATATGATCTTATTTCCTAGACAACTTAAGGATGAAACCGCAGAAGAAATGGCTGAACGAATCAAATACATCGCCTCATTAATACAATATAATCACACAACGGAAGTTTTTGAGTTATAGTATATGATAATTGAAAAGAATTTTGTATGCCACATCGAAGAGGTCATCGATTAATAAATGGAAGAAAATGAATATGTCAAAATTTAAGGTGGAAAAATAAGTAAAATTACAAGTTATTGTAAGTTCAGATCATATCAATATAATAGACAAGATTTAAATTGATCTTAAGTATACATATGTCAAAAAAACAACTAGATTTATTTGGAAAAATAGTTTCTCCAGGAAAACTTAAACAAGTAGAAAAGATTAATCCATACATTAAAGATAAAAAATGTAAGTGCCAAATATGCCACAATAGAATATCCTCTGAGTGGTTATACTGTCCGTACTGTAAATGCATGAATAATTCGCATGTTTATTATGAAACTAATCATAATTTAAAGCGTAATCTCAAATTTATTCAAGCTGATTATAAACATTTCAAGAAAAATCCTAAAAATTTCCAATATGAAAAAAGCATAGAATTTCCTGGATTATACCCCGGAGAAATAGATTATATCGATAAGGATAAGTATGGGATTGAGGAACTGTTTAAAAAAGAAACTTCATCAATAAAAGAATCAATTAGACCCCGTCCAACCTCTTTATTCTTTTGTGTGAATTGTTTAGATGAATTTGATAACAACTCATTAGAAAACCACCATTCATCAGATAATATTGGAAAATACTTTGTCTGCGATAATTGTGAATACAAGATTTACGAAAATATCGAATTGACCGAAAAATTATACAATAATATGTCAAAATATCTAGGTATATCTAGAGGATTAACATTTTCTTTAGAAGAAAGGTTCCTTTATAGTAAATTATTTCATTTAGCACCTAATAGAATAAGACAGAAAAATAGAATAAGCTATAAGACTGTAAGTTTTAGTCCTTTTGAAATCTGGTTTTTAAACAACCGTGTATTTGATGAGTGTTTTAGAGAGGATATAAAGGATGATTATCTAATGTGGCTACGATTAAAATCTTATCGATTCAGACAAACTAATAATATTCCTCCAGAAGAACATATCCCCCGAAAAGGTGGATTAAAACTAATTGAAAAACAATATTCTAAAGAAGATATTTATATGTTAAATACCAAATTGCTTGATTTTATTTTAGATATCTTTTATAGCTATTATAATGATATTATTGATGCTCATCTTACTTCAGAAATAGTTGAAATATGCAATTCAATTCGAGTTAAATCAGGAGGAGGAAGATATGATTTTTTATTTCTCATGAAAGAATATATCAAGAAATTTCCTAATGAATAGTATAATGAAAAGCTTGTTGGATTAATGAATAGATACGTTCATTAATAACAAAATATATTGCTATAATGAGCCCGGTAATTTTAATACCATTAAAAAATATTGATTCGATCTCAGATATTACTTTTCTAGGGCTCAGTTATCATTTTTATTAGAAAAGCAATTAGATTGATATACCGACAAAAATAATGTTTTAATTAACAAGTTTCAGTTTTCAAATAGCATCTATAATGAATTCCACTCCCTCGTTCTTAAAAGAACGCAATATAGGCTCCAAAGAGAAAGGAATAACATTCGGATTTCTTTACCCCGCGACCTATGATGTTGCCATGGCGGGTATGACTACGGTCACCTTGGCTAATTTAGTAAATTCACTCCCAAGTTGGCGTTTTGAACGAGTGGTCCTCCCATGGAAACCCTCTATCGAACCACGCAGTATGAAGCATCCCGAGGAGTTTAATGAAAATCTTCCTAAAATTGAAAATTTACAAATTGTCAAATATGATTTTTAATCAATGTATATAATAAAAGATTTTTTTGACAATAAAACAATTATACATAAGATTATTTGATTTGAATATGAAAGAAGATTTAGAATACCTTAGTAAAGATGAATTAATCAATTATATTGAAGATCTTTCTAAAAACTGGTTGGCCATTGATGGAATATTTTAAGGAAAACCTTAAAATCTATAACCTGGTTTCAAGCAGTTGAGAAAGAATTCGGTATAGACAAAGCCATAGAACTTGACGTTGTTCAATGGAAAAGATTCACGGTTATTGAAGCCAAAAGAATAATGAGCCGTTTTAATATCGAGGAAGGAGGAGGTATCCCTGCTTTAATGAAAGCACTAAAATTTCGGGTGTATGCAAATATAAACGTACAGGAAATTATCGAAGTCTCAGAAAATAGATGTGTTTTTCGCATGAATAACTGCCGGGTTCAATATGCAAGAAAACAGAGAAATTTACCAGATTTTCCATGCAAACCCGTAGGAATCGTGGAATATGAAGATTTTGCCAAAACAATAGACCCAAGAATTAAAACAAGATGCATTTCCTGTCCTCCCGAACCCCATCCAGAAAATTATTATTGTGCTTGGGAATTTATAATAAATGAATAAAATTATATGAGATAAGTTTTATTTAGATATTACAATCTCTTTTAATTATAATATATATCCCCTCTAACATTTAATAGAATGACAAGAAATAATTTTACATCCGAAATTGAGGAATTAAAATCAGAAATGGATAAATTCATTGAAATATCATTCTAATTACATTAAAATTTAAAATCTATTTTTTATTCTTATTTAATTAAATCCATTTATAGCCCATCGATCCTTTTTATACTTAATATAATTATATAACTAGATTAAAAAAAATGTTTGATAATTCTCATTGCGCGGAATGTAAAACGGTTGATTGCATGATGAAATGCCAATGGATCGATTTTGATAGTATTGAATCCGCTAAGCAAGAAATTACTAAATTAATTAATGAGGATGAAGACTGCAGAATATTGAAAGAATGCATGCTTTGTTTTTCATGTGATGAGTATTGTCCTTACAATTCACATCCTTTTGATAAAATAAATGAATTGCAGGAAAAATTTAATTCTCAAGAAATTCTCGCGGAAGTAGCTCAAAATTCTATTGATATGTATAAAGCAAAAGGAGATTTCATACCACGTCCGATTGATCCCAAAAAACCGATTTTAAATAAGTGTGCTTTTCCTAAAATGAATGCTAAAGAAATGGAAGGACCAATGTTTGATGATCTACAATCTGTTGGGGGCTTACATTATTTTTGCCAATTAGTTTATCAACACGTTGCAAAACCTTCCATAATCAAAGAACGAGTTCCAGTTATTCTTGAAAATTTCAAAAAGACAGGGGTATTAAAAGATACTGAAGTGATCTGTTGGCACGATGAATGCTATGGATTATATACCTCTTATTGTCAAAGGAATAACATTGAAGTACCTTTCAAGCCAGTTCACATATTCGAATATGTCTATAATTACCTGAAAGAGAATGAATCTAAGATCAAAAAACTTAATTTAAAAGCAGCTTATCAACGAAATTGTTCAAATCGATATGTGCCTGAAACTGACAAGATACTGGATAAAATTTGTGAATTAATTGGTGTAGAACGAGTTGCAAGGAAATACGATCGGGAAAATGGTCTATGTTGTGCTGCTCCTTTCGGAATGAGAGGTCATAAAAAAGAAGTTCGCAAAACTCAAAATGATAATGTTCAAGATATGGTAGATTATGGAGCTCAAGTTGCCATCTTCAATTGTCCAATGTGTAAAGATACACTTGAGAGAAAAGTCACCGCTAGTGGGATGAAATCATATTTTATCAGTGATTTAGCAAGGCTTGCTTTAGGAGAGAAATTAAATTATTAAAGAAATCGGTAATTTTTTCTTTTTTTCAATTATTTTTTATAATAATAAATATAGTGAGTTCCCATATTAATTTAAAATTAAAAATTTATAGTGATAAAAAGTGTTTGATCCATCCTTTTGCATGGAATGTAAAAGTATAGATTGCCTAACTCGTTGTCAATGGATTGAATTTAAAAGCCTTGAAGAAGCAAGATCTGAGAGAGTAAAACTAAATAATCGAGAAAATTCAAGGGTATTATCTGAGTGCGTGACATGTTTCGCTTGTGATGAGTATTGTCCCTATAATTCTCATCCATTTGATTTGATAACGGAACTTCAAGAGAAATATGATGCTTTAGACATTAATCCTCAAGTACTACAAAATACTATCATGAGGTTCAAACCACATCCAGACTTGAGAGTAAAGGATATAGATCCCTTAAAACCTGTCCTCAATAAATGTGGTTTAGCACACATTAATGCGGAGCGAATGAAAGGTAAGCTTTTTGATGATTTACAATTCGTTAGTGGTCGGTCTTTTTTCTGCAATTTGGTTTATCATCATTATGCAAGAGATTCTGTAATTAAGGAAAGAGCGCCAATCATAATTGAAAATATTAAAAGGCAAGGAATTAAGGAAATGATTTGTTTTCATGATGAATGTTATGGTTTTTACGCTTCATATTGTCCAAGAAACAATATCGAACTTCCCGAAAGTTTCAAAGCCATTCATATTTATGAATATCTCTACAATTTCCTAAAGGAGCATCAAAATGAGATCCAGAAGTTAGAATTAAAGATGGCTTATCAAAGATCTTGTTCAAACCGTTTTATTCCTGAAGTGGATGACTGGGTTGATAAAATATGCGAATTAATTGGAGTGGAACGCGTAGATCGCAAGTATGATAGACAAAATGCGTTGTGTTGTGCGGGAATTCTTGGTGTTTTTGGAAAAACGAAGCTCCAGAGAGAAACCCAAAATAAAAACATTAATGACATGCTCGATCACGGTGCTGAAGTATGTGTATATAATTGTCAGATGTGTTTAGAAAGTCTGGGCTCTAAAGTTTCTCGAAAGGGTATTAAGAATTACATTCTAAGTGATTTATGTCGTTTAGCTTTAGGAGAGTCGCTAAATTAACTTCTCTATCAATGTCATTATAGATCATTAAAGATTTTAGATATAACAGTTTAACCTATTTAACAAGATAAAATAAAAAAGAAATTCAAGTTATCAGATGTCATTTGATAATAAAAAAGTCAAGGATTTATTTGACGAATATTCAGATAATCTTGCATTTTGGTATTTAGATTCATTATTTAGCTGAGCTACTGTAAATTCTCGATATAGAAAAATTGCTATTAAATCCTTAGAACTAACACCAGATTCGAATATTATTGATATTGCATGTGGAACAGGATTTAATTTCAAGATCATAGAAAATTATTTAAAAAATAACGGAACGCTTGTTGGACTTGATATTTCTCCGAAATCTCTAGAATATGCAAAAGGAAGAGTAGTTAAAAATAAATGGACAAATATTAGGTTAATATGTGCGAATATCGATGATTATAATCCCACTATACAATTTGATGCAGCTCTTTGTACTTTCGCAATCTCTATAATTCCTAACTATATTAATACAATTGATATCGTTTATAATTTGCTTAAACCCAAAGGAAGATTTACAATAGTTGGTATGAAACTTAGCTCTAAAAAACCTTTTAAATTATTAAATCCATTTATAGATAATTATTATTTAAAATGGGGCATTAATATACATCGCCCAATTATTAGATACATTAAAACTAAGTCATTCAAAATTGAATATTATAAGGATTGTCATTTTGGATTTGAATATATCCTTGGACTAAGAAAAATTTAGTTTTTACACTAAAAAAGTGTTTTGAGCATATTTAATATTTATCAAAACGCTCCATTTTTGGTTTATATTATTGGTTTATCTTTACAATACCCCACAACTAATAATATGAAGATTATTGCACACCCAAGAAGCTCTAAGGTGCCAATTGGCAGAAATAAAATAGTTAGGATCATGGTAAGGATTATACTTCCCATTCCAATCCAAAATCCCCATAATAAATTTTTCATTAGCCCAATTGCGGACACAACTCTCATCATCGTAAAAGCCCAGAAAAGGGGTGCGAGAGATAAAGGTTGGGTTTCCATTAGTTGTTGGATTGCAGGGATCCCCCAATCTATATAAATATTAGGGATGATATTAATTGCTATTAATAAAATTGCTATACTATCTGTTATTTCTAACAATGAGTAGACTAACATTGAAATTGACGCTATATATAAATACTTATTTTCTTTAATTTTTCTAGTGTTTTTATGTTGTTCCATGTATATCTCACATTATTTTTTAATTTTTTTTTGAGGATTTTACTATTTTCGGAAATAAAGCTCCAGTTCTTTTTTGATATTCCTTATATTTTTCACCAAATCGCTTAGTAAGATCTATTTCTTCATAGTGAATCATAATGGGTGTATAAATTATGATGTACACTGAAGATAGGATAACTAAAAACCATGAATTGAAGAAAAAACTAATTGCAACGAATGTGGGGAACTCTCCGAGAGTTTGTGGATGTCTAATATAATTATAAATTCCACCATACATTTTGGTATCTTTCGAGGGTGAGAGTGTTTCAGAACCCGCGTCCTTCATACCCTTTATCATTATTATAACACACGGGATCATTATACAAATCCCGATGATAATTCCAATCCATATATTCGAACTGATTATCCACCTGCTCACGATCGGGAGGGGAAACCAAATCCATAAAACCAAGTTAATTACGGAAAGTAATTCTCCAAAACCACCAATTGAACGAAAATTTTTACAATCTTGCCAAGCTTTATCACCATATTTAGCTGATCTTTTCATTGGTTGGATGCTTAATGTATAAAAATAAGCCATTATAAAAAAAGAGCACATTAATGAAATAAAATTTATGATCGAGATTAAATCCAAATTACTATATCTCTTATTGTAATGAATTTTAATTAATTGTAGAAATATATGAAATTATTTATAATTAATTATCTTAAGTTTTATCAAAATAACTAATCTCCAAGTAACACGTGAAGTAACAGCAATAATTATTAAAATAAATGCTTCTAATCAAAATTTTTTATTGAATTTTTCTATAGGATACTACAGAAAACTAATAAAAAAAAATTTTTTAACTTAATAAAGATATCAAAACCTAAATGAAATTGAAATTAAATAGAAGATAATTAAAATGTCAGAAGAAGAATATAGGACGCAAATTAGCAATTTAAAGGATGATATCACCCGAATCGAAGAAGATGCCACCAAGAAAGAAGCGGGAGCAGAAAAGAAGATTGAAGGAGATTGGGATGCCAAAATAATTGACACTAAAGAAAAGTACGATAACACAGTAATAGAGTTGAAGGAAGCCAAGGAAGAGGCAAGCAATTGGGTTAAAAAAAGGGATAAACTCACTGTAGAAGAAAAATCCTTGAAGACTCAATATGAGAAATATCTCAAGGGAAAGGAAAAAGCATTAAAAACGTTATTGAATGATATTGATGGAGTTAAGAAATCTCAAATAAAGGAAAAAGAAAAACAAATCAAGTCTCTTGAGAAAAAACTTGAAAAATTAGCAGAAGAAAAACTGAAACAGCAAGAACCTTAAAGATTTAAGGCTTTTTTATTTCTATTTTTTATTTTAAATATTACATCATAAAGAACTATGATTTTAATCTCAGGTTTTAAGAAATTTGGGAGATTTAAGGAAAATATTAGTGAAATCTTAATTTCAACGTTGCCAAAATATATTAATGGAGAGAGAATCGAAAAAGTAATCTTACCTGTTAGTTGGAAAAGGAGTATTAGTGAGTATATGGATTATCTTGATAAATTACATGAACCTCCACATTTAATACTCCTTTTAGGAAGTTATACTGGCTCAAAGATTCATATTGAACGATATTCATGGAATATTATGTTTGGTATTGATGTGGATAATGCATTTAAATGCGGATTTATTGATTTTGGCTATAAATTAAGAATTAAATCCATAGTTGATTTGAAAAAAATAAAATTAGCTAAATCACAACTAAAAGACATCAAAATTTCTAATTTCCCTGGTTATTACTTATGTAATTATGTATATTTTCAAGCTCTCAGAATATCGAAAATGGAATATCCCGTTATTTTTATTCATCTACCAAACAAAAATGTATCTAATCGCTTTTATGACTCTTTAATCGAAATAATTGTAGAAATTCTTGATGTTAAATCTCAAACATTAAGAGGGAGTTTTTGACCTAATTCGTTTATTAAATTTTTGGAGTAATTTTTTTGAATCTTTATTTCGTCATAAAGCCAATTTAATAGACGTAATTTAGCATTATAGATTTCGATTTCCTCTTGGAAAATTTCTAAATCAATGAATTTTTCAATTGTATCCTTATTCATGAGCAAGTTTCTTAATTATTTTTCTTGTTGAAATAAAAAAATAATAAATATCCATAAGTTTTAGTCTAATATCCCGGTATTATTTCTGTTATTCTTAATTCATTGAAAAAAGGAATTAAGTTCAATGGACTAATAGATGTGATACTAATAAATTAGAGAATGATGATGGTTTTTCCATTATTAAATCACTTTAATTGCTCCTTAAAAGAATATTTATTGATATTTTCCTTCAATTTTTTCAATATCATAAGCTAAGTTTTCAATAGGATCTCCATCAATAACTTTATCCATTCTGGATATGAAATCTTTAGGGAATATTGAAATTTCAGACATTTCTTCTCTAAACGCCCTAAACTGATCCGTGAGAATATATTCACTAGTGCTTCGCTTTGCATCAAATTCATCCATAATGACTTTGATAAACGAACTAATTAATTCTTTTAAAATACTTCTCTCAAATTCATTTACTTCGGTAGATACATCATCTATCATGTGGTCATATTTCTTATTGACTTCTGCTATCTCTTCTGCACGTTTTTCTTCTAGTTCTTTAATCCTTGGAGACGCGTCAGATTTTCTAATCTCTAATAGCTTTAGCTTTTCTAAAATTGATTGAATCATTATAACACCCTAACAAGAGAAATTATATAAAAATTTTAGCATAAAGAGATTTCATTTAATACATGCGAAATTATTTATTTCTTTTATAACTTTCCTATTAAATGCTTTTGATACTTTCAATACTAAATAAGAATGCCAAAGAAAATAATTGTTCCAGAACCAGAAGATGGACTTAAATTTATTGATGTCCATTGCCACCTCCCTTTTCCCCGTCCAAAAAGCGATGATCGTCTACCCTCCGATGAACAACAATTAAAAAATTATTTCGATTCCGGAGGGCTCTATTTAATCACGAGTACTATCGATATTATTACACTTAATATGACTTTAAAATTCATTAAAGGGAAAAACAACATTGGATTTTCCTGTGGATGGGCTCCGCAAACAGTTACGTATACTCCACCCCCGAAATATGATAAAGAATGGTTGAAATGGAAAGAATATGTTGAAACTCGCCAATCCGATTATTTGGCAATTGGTGAAATTGGTTTAGATTTTCATCACGCAAAAACTTTAGAGAAAAGAAATAAACAAATCAGAGAATTAGAAAAAATTTTTGAGATTACTAAAGATTTTAATAAGCCTTATGTATTACATGTTAGAAATGCGACGGAAAATGAAAAGGATGAAAGAAATCCTACTCATCATTTTAACACGGATGATGGAGCAACAATAGAAATGCTTCGTATACTCGAAAATTATAATATTAGCCCAAAAAGAGTAATATGGCATTGTTTTTCAGGTCCAGATATATATGGTTCCATACTACCTCAACAAGGATTCATGCTTTCTGTTCCAAGTTCAGCATTTAGTACAAATAAATGGCGAAGAGCAACTACGAACGCCCCTCTTGAATCTTTATTAACTGAAACAGATAGCTATTATCAGCATCCTTTTTTAAGAGGTCCTTTGAATGTGCCTTCAAATGTTAAATACTCTATTGCTGCTATTGCTTATTCTCATAATACCTCTCAAAAGGAAGTAAGCGAAATCACGGTTCAAAATGCCTTAAATTTTTTTGATTTACACCTTTTTAATTAAAATTAGGGTATCAAATATTGGATTAAATTTAATTTAAATATCACCAAACTAAATTATTCTTAATCATAAAATATTCAAATTCAAGGAAAATAATATGAAATTGTATAAAACTCTTATAATATTTATTGCAGCCTTATTGGTAGGTGGTACTATTGGATTCTTTATTACAGGAGTTGCAACCTCTGGAAGTATAGAAAAAGGAGCTACTTTTAACTATAATCCTAGTGTTCCTTCCTCAGTTGAGTCATTACAAATTCAAACTGATATAGGCAAAATAAATTTCAAATATAATAGTTCTAACACTGCCCATTATGCTGTTGTAGATGTTGATATTCAGATTTTTGGATTATTCATGCAAGGGAAAGATTATACAGCATTTTTTACTCCCGATACTGAGTGGTGGCCATTAGAAAATGAATTTTATCTGAAAATTCTTCCTGATGTCTGGTTTGATCCCTCCTATTGGTTTAAATCTTATGATATTACTATTGATGTGACGTTGAGAACCGATATCGTTTATGATATAACCGCAATCGCGAGTGTGGGATCCATCGAAATGATTACTGCAGATGGCGTGGAATTAAATGACATCAACATGCAAGCTTCTACAGGGTCTATTGATTTTGTTTCTAAAGAAAATACTAAATTTCTCGGCGATGTTAATTTAGCAACGACTACTGGTTCTTTAAAAATCGTAACTTTAGAAAATTCAACTTTTGAGAGTGGGTGTGATTTAAGTACTGTTACTGGAAGTTTAGATCTATCCTCAGATATTACTAATTTTAATCACGGAATAAATTTAGAAACTGTCACTGGTTCAATGGATATAAGTTTAACATCTTGCAGGTTAGGTGATAATTTAATCGGAACTGTGACTACAGGAAGTATCGAACTAAGCATGAATAATACTCTTTACACTACGGATAGTACATTAAATTTAATGACTACAACAGGTAGTATTACTGTGGATATTAATCAAGCTAATGATATGGGTGCAAATATCACTAGTACGATCCAAACAACTACGGGAAGTATTGATGTTATATACAGAGATGAATCTGCAGATGTTGGTGTCGAATTTGCAAGCTCAACGGGTCTAGGAAGTATAAATTATATATATTTACCTACAGAGTTTTCACGCGCAAGCGATGTGATTACAAGCATGAATTATGGTGACTCGTTTGTGAATACGTATACATTCGCATGTAGCACAACCACTGGTAGCGTAAATGTAGATGCCAGATCTACTGTCTAAAATAAAATTTTTCTTTTTTACTTTTCTTATTTATTAAAAGGGTAATAGTCAAAAAAGGTACGAATTATTTCTTTAAAAGGTAGTTCATGACTTGTTCCTCTATCATTTAAATATTCCACGTATTTATCACCATTTAAAGTAGTGCTTGGAAGGATGGCATCATGAATTCCATCAAATTCTACCGTTTTATATCCAAATTTAGCACATAATTCCTTGTTAAATGCTGGAGTCGCTTTAACCCATTTATCATTCAAGTAAAAGTCAGTGTATCCGTGATACAGAAAAATATCCGTACCAATCATATCTTTCAATTTATCAGGTGTTTGATGATTTCTAATATCTGCAAAATGGAGTCTAGCGGGAATACCAACAGCTCGAGCAAGAGCGGTTAATAAAACAGCTTTTTGAACGCACCATCCCTTTCCTTGTTGAATGATATTTGAAGCTTTATATCGCCTTCTCATGGAAGAAAGACTGTAGGCATCGTATTTTATTTCATCCCTCGTCCAATAAAATAATCTAATTGCCTTTTCTTTCTGATCCATTACCTCTTTAAGAATTTCATTAGCTTTTTTTCGAACAACTTTGGAATCTGAATCAATGAAATAGGTAGAATTTAAATATGTCTCCATTATATTTAATTTCCTAATTTATAATAATTTAGATATATCTGAATAAAAGAATTCATAAAAAAAAAGTGAAACTATTTTAACATTGACATGTTTTTCCTTATTGCACTTTCAGCGTCCCTCATTACTCTTTCTATGATTTCATTTACTCCATCAATGCTATCAATTATTCCAATTGATTGTCCTAGTAGCACGGCACCTGTTTCCATATCTCCTGAATAAACCCTATCATAGGCGCCTAAGTCTTTCACTCTCTGTTCTGGAGTTATTGATTCTTCATAAGCAATCATTTCTTCTTTACTACTAGGAGCTGGGTGCGAGAGTGCATATTTATTTTTATACAAGCGAATTGGACCAAATGCTCCAGTATAAAGCCCAGTATCTTGAGGCTTTCCGGGTGGAATCAATGCCTTGTAATCATCATGAAATTCGCTTTCTTTTGATGCGATAAAGCGTGAACCCATTGCTATTGCACCTGCTCCCAATGAAAGTGCTGCAGCTAACGATTCTCCAGTAGCAAATCCCCCACAGGCGATTTTAGGTAAATCAGGGAAAGTTTTGTTTATTTGTTGTAATAATACCAGAGTTGACACTCGTTCATATGATTGATGACCTCCCCCTTCAGTACCAGTAACGACTATTCCATCCACATTAGCTTCTATGCATTTCTGTGCCAACCATACTGCGGGTGCTACGTGAAAATGTTTCACTTCCGAATTTGCTCTTAATTCTTGAAATGATTTTGATGCGGGCAATATTTTTGAAGATCCCGCAGAAGTCAACCAGTACTTGCATTGATCTCGCATTCTAACATTGCCCATGACGATTTTCGGAATGTTTCTAACCATCGCCTTAACTCCTGGGTTATTCCGGGAAGTAAGAAAATTAATACCAAAAGGCTTGTCTGTATGCTCTATCATGTATTCTATGCTTTTTTTATGTTCCTCTACAGGATCAGTTCCAATAATATTTACATTTGATAGAACACCCAATCCTCCAGCCTCACTAACTGCTAAAGCTAAATCTCGTGTAAAAAATGGACCCATTGGGGCACTAAAAATTGGATATTTAATACCAAACATTTTTGTTATGTTAGTTTCAATCAATAAAATCACCTTTAGATTTAAAAAACAGCAGCATTTTTAAATATAATTTTTTCTCATATAGCAAAAAGTCTAAACCGCAAGTATTAAAGAAGTAGTCAATTTGATTATATATGAAAAGTAAAAATATTAAATGTAACATCTGTGACAGTAAACTTAATCACAATGAAGAATTAAACAAATATATTTGTTCTACTTGTAATGCTACTCATGATACGGATATTTTTTCTTTTTTAAAAAAAAGAGAATTTTTATTTCGTTTTAAAAAATATGATCTGCTTATTGCACCCTTAGGTGCATTATATCTCATATTTATAATGTATAGAAATTTCTATTAGTGATTTAGATGAAATAATAAAAATTTATATAATGAACTTATCTTAAAAACGTTTTTATATTTCTTTTATTTTTCCTATACATGAACTACAAAGATATCATTATCGTAGGAGCAGGACCTGTAGGCATATATTTTGGGTGGCAGCTAGCTCGAAAAGCTCATTCTGTATTGATTGTTGAGCGCGATTCAAGAGAGCATTGTGGGTCAAAAATGGATCAATTTCATTTGGAAACGATGGTTTTTGAAAAATATGGTATTGCTCCACCCTCAGAAGGAACAGACGAATTCATTACTAATTTTGTATGGACGTCATATTATGGACCGTATGGTAAATATCAACAAGTCATGAAATATCCTGTGACCGCCATGCGATTTCAATTCTTTATACAACGATTAGTGAAATTAGCAGAAGCTGATGGGGTTATTTTTGAGTACTCGTCTGAATACAAGGCACCAATAATAAAGGAAAATAAATTAAGCGGAATTAAATATGAGAAAGATGGTAAGATAATTGAAGCATTTGGGAAACTGGTTGTAGATACAACAGGTTCTTCAGCGATTGTACGGAGATCCCTTCCGCCTGATTTAGGAGTAGAAACCTTCAAAATCGAAGATGATGAAAAAATGTATGTGATTCAACGGGTCATTCAATGGAAAAATCCTGACGAGCCTCATCCTGGTTTGGGGCAGTATGAGGAATCTATATCTTGGCTTTATTATAAAACATGGTTAGCCCCTCACTTTTTACCAAATGCAAACATTTTTGGAGGTGGACAACCGGGTAGTTATGAAAACCAAGAAAAAGCCATGCAAATTTTCCTGCAAGATGTCCCTTTACCTCCATATGATGTTCTTGAGGTCCATAAAGCAACAACGGCTTATAGGAGATCCCCCTTTTCATTAGTTGGAAACGGATTTTTTTGTGTCGGTGATAGTGCATGCATGTCAAAAAGTTTTAGTGGAGAAGCAATTGAATCCTCATGGAACGCAAGTTTGATTGCTATAGATGTAATTGATAAATGTTTAAATCAGAATATAGAATTAAACCAAGAGAATTTATGGTCTATAAATGTTAGGTTTTTTAGAGGTCAAGGGGCGAAACTCGCTGCATTACTAGCTCAAATACCTGGAGCAGCTAATACTACCAAAAAAGATGTAACATACTTATTTAAAAAGAGTTTCATTTTCAGCGGAAGGGATTTTACATCAATGTGGGAAAACCTCGAGATTGATCTACCTTTTGGAAGGCTTGTAAAAATTGTAGGCTTATTTTTATGGGGGTTAATAACACGACAGTTCTCACGAAAAGCACTCTCGACAATGCTCAGATACATGGGAATTTCTGGAAAAATTCGCAAGCATTATGAAGAATATCCTGAAGATCCCAGTAACTTTGAAGATTGGGTTGAAAAAGCTCAGATATTATGGCAACCTGTTGAAAAGATGAAATATACCTTAGAATAAAGCTAATTATTTTGAATAAAGTTCTTAATTTTAATTTAGAATTGCATAGATTCAAATAAATAGAAAGAAATAATATTAATAGGATGGAAGAAGAAAGAATAAAGCGATATTCTGATAAAATAGAGTATTTAAATCAAACGGCGGAAAATTTATGTGATTGGATAGGCGATATTGATTCAAGAGAGTTTGTTGAAAGCATAAACTTACAAAAACAATATGGAATTTATCACGCTTTCCAAATTGGAATCGAGATCATTACTGATTTAGTAGCGATGATGGTGAAAGATCTTAGAACGATTCCAAAAGATGATTATTCTAATATCAAAATTTTAGAAAACAAAAAAATCATATCCTCAAATTTAGCTGCAAAATTAAAAGAAGCTAATGGTCTGAGAAATCGCATAGTGCATGATTATAATGGTTTGGATAATTGTATTGCATACAATAGAATTAAAGATCTTTTAAATCCTTTAAAGGAGTTCAAGGTGAGTGTTAAAGAATGGTTAAAGACAAATTATTAAATCAAATTGCTGATGACTTTTCTGAAATAATCAAGAATAAAAAGATTTTAGGCATATTATTATATGGATCTTCCATTAAAGAAGGAAATTCAAATAGAAGTGATATCGACATATGTGTTGTTGCTCCCAATGAAGATATTTATGAATTAATTTCATTTATTTTGCAAAATATCAACGTTAATGCAAAAAAATATGATATTCGTGTTTTTAATGAATTACCACTATATATCAAGATTCAAGTTATTCAAAAAGGACTTTTAATTTATTCTTCCAATAAATTCGATTTGTACGAATACTTCTATATATATCGTAAACTTTGGGATGATCAAAAGCATCGACAAGAGATATCAAAAGAAGAATTATTACAATTATAGCATAAAAATTAAGGATCCTTAATTTGTGGTCGTATACCACAATAGGAGCAAAGTTCTATTGATTTTTCTCATGTTTCATAATAATCATCCTTTTTAGAAAGTTTTAATTGAGGAGTAGAGTAAAACTCGCATTATATAGATGATTTTATAAACTCGGGATGAATACTATGATTATGCGCAAGCTCAAAAAAGAGTTGTCACCAGAACAACGTGTAGAACTATTCAGAGTGTTGAAAGCCCGTTTTGAAAAGAACATGAACCGCCATAAAGGTCTTGAATGGGCTAAAGTACAAGCAAGACTGGAAGCTAATACTGAAAAACTGTGGTCACTCAATGAAATGGAAAGAACTGGCGGTGAACCGGATATTATTGGTCATGATAAAAAGACGGGGGAATATATTTTTTATGATTGTTCAACGGAAAGTCCTAAAGGCCGTAGAAATGTTTGTTATGACCATGAAGGGCAGGAAACAAAGGAAAAGAAGGGGGTGCATCCAGAAGGTAACGCTATTGATATGGCAGCAACAATGGGCATTGAAATTTTAACGGAAGAAGAATATCGAGAGTTGCAGAAATTTGGAAAATTTGATACGAAGACGTCGAGTTGGGTGAAAACACCTTCTGATATTAGAAAACTTGGTGGTGCAATCTTCGCTGATTGCCGCTATGATCATGTCTTCGTGTATCATAACAGTGCACCCTCTTTCTATGGTGCTAGGGCGTTTCGTGGCTCGCTAAGGGTCTAAACTTGAGCTTTGAATTTTAATATTTCTTTGATTTTTACAAATAGAAACTTTTTATTATCTTAATTCAAAGATAATATTATGAAAATTCAAAATAACTATAAAGATTATCCATTCGCGCATACTTATTCAATTGTAGCGAGAGATGAAAAAACGGGACAATTGGGAGTGGGTGTGCAAAGCCATTATTTTAATGTTTCCATTGTCACATGGGGTGAATCTGGAATAGGAGTTGTTGCAACGCAAGCATTTGTAAACAAATCATTTGGCATACGAGGTCTTGAGTTATTAAAAAAAGGAAAATCCCCCCAAGATACTTTAAATGAGCTTATTTCAGAAGATGAAGGAAGAGATGTTAGACAAGTATCAATTTTAGACGCTAAAGGAAGAGTTGCTACTCATACTGGTGTAAAATGCATTAAGCATGCTGGACACAAAATAGGAGAAAATTATTCGGTGCAAGCCAACATGATGCTTTCTGAACAAGTTTGGCCATTAATGGCTGAAGCATTTGAAAAGAGTAAAGGATTACCACTACCTGAACGCATTATTAACGCTTTAGAAGCTGCTGAAACAGTTGGTGGAGATATTAGGGGAAAACAATCTGCGAATATAGTGATATTTGGTGGAAACCCAATTACCGAAAAATGGGAAGAACCATTAATGGACTTGAGGGTAGATGATCATGAAGAACCACTAAAAGAAATTCGAAGGCTTTTAACACTTTATAGAGCATATGAACAATGTGATAAAGGAGATCAAGCAATGGAAAAGGGAAAGATTAATGATGCTCTTGAATTTTATAAAAGAGGAATGGAAATGGTTCCAGATAATCTTGAATTGAAGTATTGGACTGCGGTATCTCTCGCAAATAGCAAAAAAATTGATGAATCATTAGTTTTATTCAAGGATGTGTTTCAGAAAGATGATAATTGGAGAATTCTTACCGAAAGATTGCCAGAAGTAGATCTATTACAAGTAGAACCAGAAGACTTAAAGAAAATTCTTATAATATAAGCATATATTAATATTCAACCCAAATGGGGCCAGCCCAAGTCATTCTACCATTATCTCCAACAAATCGAACTAAATAATAATCAAATCCTTGAGTGTTCAAACTGCTGGGATCTATTGGATTATCGCTATCTTGATTAACATAAAACTGACCATCAATTTCAACGCAATAAGGTTCATAAGTCGTTCCAGTGATTGGAGTAGTATCTACAATAGATATATTGGATATAGGGCTTGATACATCTATTGATTGCCATAATTTTCCATTTTTCATTATTTCAATAGATCCATCCCAATTGGGTACCCAATTAGAAGTAACAGACGCTGCTTCAAATAATTTAGCAACTGGAGCTCCATCTTGTGCTAGGAAAACATTTATTAATCTATGAGAATTTTGATTGCTCACAACAAGTGTAGAGTTATCTCCTATTTTGGTTCCATTGATATTAAATAGAAGTATTGGTCTTCCATGGTCTGAATTTGCATAAATTCTCTGATTTTCCAATCCTGTAAATACACCTTCCCTAGTAAGATTGTCAACAACGACCGCTGTTAAGCCTCCTGGATAAGGATGTTCATCTCTCGTGTGCCAGGTGCTAAAAGGGCGTTGATGACCAATGTATGCCCTCGTATGGCTTAAACTATGACCTGGATGTCCATCATGTTCATCACTTGAACTATATAATGTCATTCGATATCCCATCGTGAATGCATCCATTATTGAAGAACCGCGAGTATGCACGAGAGGTGGATCGATAGCTCCCCGATAATTCAATTCATTCCCGTGTTCAAATAGGAAATCTCCGTGAACAGAAGAGACTTCGGCGATTTTTACATACTTGGGATTTATATAGGTCCAATCTTGCGGATACGCCTTTTTTGTGGTGTGATGGGGTAAGGCTAGCGCTCTTGCTCCCGTCTTTTCTGTGAAGGAATCTAGGGCATTCCATAAATCTTGAGTTGTTGGAAGTAATATATAGGACAGTATGGGATCCTTCAATAACTGATTTCCACTAAAAATACAAGTGTAATGACCCGTTTTTACTTGAGTCCATTCAATCCCATGAAATGTCACAAACTTATTAGGAGCATAAGCTTCATTGGTTACTAATTTTACATAATCCATGGCAAATGGGTTCCACATCAAGATTTCACCATGATCGGTAACCGCATTAAAATCCAAACGTGCTATATAACGAGCATAATAATAAGAGTGTTCAGGAGTACCAGTTCCATCTGAAAGTCCAGTGTGAGTATGAAAATCACCCCAAACAATACTTTGATATGTAAATGTATCATTTTTTACTAAAATTGGATTGCTAAAATATACACTATTTGTACAACTATCATTAACTAAGAGATAATGGATGCCAGACGTCTCAATACTCATTTCAAATACATGAATACCATTATCTCTCCCATCTTGTATTTCATAAGCAATATCAGAACCAAAAACTTGCCCTGTAAATCTATATTCATTCGGAAGAGTAGCTTTTGGACTACCTAGTTTTGCATATGTTGTTAGATTATATGAAAGTAATGAAAAAGTCACAAATCCATCGTATGTTGCACTTAACCTTTCAAATTGATCCCAAGCTTCTATGGTAGCTTCAAATGTTTGATTTGCAGTTGCAGTTGAAGGAGCATGTATCCAGAGTAAACGAGGGCTGTTGTCAAATATTACTTCAACATCAATACTTATAATTGACCATAAGATCAAGGGGATCATGATTGTCATAATTCGAGCAACAAATTTCGTTCTTCTTGAAAATTGTTCATAAAACTTGATTATCGTCTGTTTATACCTTTCTATAAACCTATATTTTTTCTTTATTAAAGCAGTGATTAATAATAACACAAAAAATGAGAAAAAAATACCTAAGCCAGACCATATTGCTAAATTTAGAGGCGAAAATGCCTTATAATAAAAAATCAAAACAGTTATAAACGCGATGGAGTAAGATAGTAGGAGTCCATTCCTTTTCCAAGCAAGATCTTCTGATAAAACAAATAAGAAAATTCCAATTAATAAACCAATAAAGCACCAAAAATACCAAAAAAACGTGACAATCCCAAAAAGATAAAGGCATAACCTTGGGATGCGCCAGTATCGATTCCACTTTTTATTTCTTAACTTTTTTAAATATCCCTTGGAAATTCCATTCATGTTCAATTCACTGTTTAAGATTTACTTCAAGTTGATCTAAAATTTCCATTAAATCTAATACTTGGAATTCTAAATTATATTTATCTGATGCATCTTGCAAATTAGTTTTACAAAATGGGCACGTTGACGTCACAATTGAAGCACCTGTCTGTTTTGCTTCTTCCAATCTCTCTTTTGAAATATCAACTGCCCAGTCGGGATATCCAATTTTTACACCGCCTCCTGCCCCGCAACACCATGCAAAATTTCTATTTCGTTTCATCTCAACTAATTTTAAACCAGGAATTTGATTATAAATTTTTCGCGGGAGCTCATATATTCCCATATGTCTTCCTAAATGACATGGGTCATGATAGGTCACTGCATGATTAAATTCTGATTTGAACTCTATTTTTTCCTCCTCTAGTAATTTTTCTACTAACTCAAGTGAATGATAGACTTCAAAATCATGTGGTACGCCATATTTATTAAAGTCCTTTTTTAGAGTTCTATAACATCCAGCACAACTCGTAATGATCTTAGTTGCCCCCGTTTTTTTAATTTCCGCAATATTATAATTCATGTATTCATTTACAATTGATAACTGACCTGTTCTAATAAGTGGGCTCGTACAACAATGTTCATCAATTAAAGTAAAATCTATCTCAGCTGTTTTTAAAAATCTTAGAGTAGCATCTCTTAATGATTTTTGTCGGTAATTTGAGGTACAACCAATGAAATAAACCCATTCTGCCTTGTCTGGAAGATCATATTTTGCCTTTAAATCTTCATTCGTGGAATTTTCTTCTCCATACGGATTACAATGTTCAATGCAACGCGATACGAGTAGTTCTTGATTTTTCGCAGGACCAATATGTTGAACTGCTAATTCTCGAAGCGCCTCTATCATATCAACGATATAATCCGCGTGAGGGGCTTGACACGAATCGCTACAAGCACCACAAGTGGTGCAGGCAAATATAGGATCAATTAATTCTTTAGACCATTCTAAATCACCCAACAATAAACCTCGTATGGTTCGTATCCTCCCGGATGCCCAATATGATTCGAATAAAAAGTGTTCTCCAGATGGACAAGATTTCTCGTAATTCTTATAACCATATTTGCATGTACTACATTTAATGCATCTCTCAAGGGTCATATCAAGAAACTCTTTACCTACTACTTCTCTATCAGCTGTGACCATTACGTATTCCACCTTCCAGGGTTGAAAATGTTGTTAGGATCAAGGCAATTTTTTATCTTTTCAAACAGATTGAGCCATCCCGGATTAATTCTTTCTCTTAATTTTTTCGTCATCCAGATCGGAGTTTTATAAGGAATACATCCCAAATCAATACAAATGTCTGCAATCTCCTCCAGACAGGCATGATAACGCTCTTCCTCTCCTTCTGTAAATTTTTTATATCGCATGATTGGTCTAAAAATCGAGTAATGGCTACTTTTCATGGATTTCATGTAAATAAACGAGGGAATTTTGTGTTTGTGAAAGACTTTATCTACTTTTTCAATCAGTTCTTCCAATTTATGCGAGGGAGTATAGGAGCCAAACCATGTTAAACCAGAATATTCGACCAAAGATAATAGAGCTGCGGGCAGATCTAAATAACACCTGACTCTTAAACTAAAAAGCTTACTAAACTCATCAACATCTGCGATAATGATATTTTTACCATCTTTATTCAAGTTATCTATTGTTTCCTCAACAATTTCTTTCTTTGCTTGGAATTCTTTTTGCGTTTTTGCTGATATGACCAAAAGTGCCGCAAAATCGGGTTCGCCGGGAAATTTAGTTGGTTCAGGGACCTCAACTGACATTTTTACCACTTCAACACTTACTGCTGATATATCATCAACAACTTCTGTTCGACCGACTTCCCTTATAATTGAAGCAACATCTGTCAAACCAAAGGTTACTGCAAGATAGATTTTCTTATATTTTGGCTTTGGCCATAATTGGACTGCACATTTCGTCACTAATCCCGTCATTCCTTGCCAATTTATGAATATTCCCATTAAATCTGGCATTGGATATCGAGACCACCATGATTTTATATCTGCTTCCTCTTTTCCATAAAAACAAGATCCTATGCGTGCAATCTCGCCATCAGCAGTTATTACTTCGATTCCATTAATAGAATCCCCCATAGAGCCTAGCTTGCACGACATATTGTTCATGCCACTTAGTATAACATTTCCTACCACCCCTGCATATGGTGGCGCAAATGGGTAACTATATCGTAAATTTGGATGGTTTTCCTCTAAATATTTTTCTAATTGACCAAACGTGACTCCTGGTTCCAATAAGGCATACATCATATTATCGTCTATATATAGGATCTTGTTCATTTTCTTTCCAAAATCTACGATTATTCCACCCCTCTCTGGTATGGTCAGTCCACCCACATTATTTCCAGAGATATAAGGAACGATAGGAATAACGTGATCATTACAAAATTTCACTAATTCTACCAATTGTTCTTTATTTTCCGGGATGACTATAAAATCTGGCATGCCCGCTGGACTTTCTGTCATATCATAAGAATAAGGGTATAAATCCACTTGCTTTTTGCTAACGTTACTCGCTCCAAAAATTTCTTCTAACCTTGCTCCCACTTCCTCTATGGTAATATTTTCATAGATCTTTCTCTCTTTAATTGATGTCATTTTTATCTGGTCTCCTTATTTAATTCATAATATTTCAGATTAGATTGTGAGGCTACCAATTTCATGGAGGTGACAAAGATTTTCAGAAATTTTAACACGATTCCAATTTTAAATACGCCTTTCATTTTAACTTTACCCTTCAATACTGCGTTAATTGGATTTAATCTTTCATAGGCAATGTCTAAAAGCGTATCCAAACTCATTTTTACTTTTAAATCCACCTTCCTATCAAGGTTATCAATCTTAAATTTTATCTCATTTCCATCAAATATTACTTCAACAGCATAAAACTTTTCAATTTCAATGATGATTTTCTTATTCCAATTGGTTACTAATTTTATGTAATCTTTATCTTTTTTCCGATAACTCAAGATATTGTTCAATGATATTCCCAACAAATCATCCGCTTTTTCTATATTTATCATTTTTTTAAATCGAATCCCGATTTGATTTTTATTAGAGTAATTTTTACTTTAGATCATATATATTTAATTATTTTTCAAAAGATATATTCTATGTAAATTGACAAGTGAAAACATCCTCAAATCAATCAGACAATATTTAATACACGAAAAAGAAAGTGGTAAGGAAATCAGATATTACCAATCCCCGAAAGAGATTAAATCATTCTTGGAGCAATTTAAAATTAAAGTAGGGGTAAATAAATACAAAGAGATAATTTTGCAAGAGGAGACTGCCTTAGAATTAGGAGGATTTGGTCTTCAATCCTTTTCGTTAATCCATCCAATCATCAATAATGATCAAATTCAAAATGGAAAAATCACGGCATTAGGTCCAGAATTCCAAGATCTCTCTCAATCAAGGGTACATTTTGGCATGTTCATTGTGATAGGTGTTGATTCTTTATCTGAACTGACAGAACAAGATCTTCGTGGATTGAATTTAATATCAAATGGAATTGAAGGATTTTCTGTTAGAACAATTCCCAGAAAATTTTGGTGTCGGATAAATTCCTCTCTATTACAAAAAGGATTCTCAATGGAAATTTTTGGAAATGCTATATTTCACCTTTACAGAAAAAAATTCAAAGATTTAATACAATCTTTAGAGATCTTTTTTATAAATAATGATCCACAATCTATAAATGAATTCATCCGCATTACTTCTAATATTACGAATCTTCACTTAGAAAGATGGATAAAGAAGATTGATGTATGGAAAAAGAAAATCGATTGTGATTATGATTGGGGATGTGAAATATGTCCATATATGGAAGATTGTAGAGATATAAAGGACTTATTAAACACTAGAAATCAACTTGAAAATTAAAATCGGATAAAAATATCATAATAATGGAGAGGCCGCAAACAATAGCAATCGTGGGGAAGGGAGGTGTTGGTAAAACCTTAGTAACTGCATTATTAGCTAAAATCGTTTCTGAGAATTATAATTATAAACTTCTTCTCATTGATGCTGATCCCACCCATCCACATCTAAGCAAGATGGTAAAACTAGTTCCTTCTAAAAGTGTAGAAAGCATTCGTTCAGAGGTCATCGAAAAAACACTACTCAAGAAAAAAGAAATAAAAGAAATTGCTGAAAATATCGATTTTGAAGTGTATAATGCCATTGCTGAGAATAAATTTTTTAGTTTACTTTCAATAGGTCAACCCGAGGATCCTGGATGTTTCTGTCCTTCAAATGCCTTACTTAAGAGAGTTATACGATCCATTTCAAGAGATTTTGAAATTATTTTAATTGATTGTGAAGCGGGTTTAGAACAAATCAATAGAAAAGTAATTGAGAATGTTGATTATCTCTTAATTATCACCGATATCTCTCTTCGAAGTGTTGATACCGCAGATTCAATAAGGAAGAGTGCAGATAAATTTACTCATTATAGAGATCGCGGAGTTATAATCAACAAAGTAGAAGGAAATATCTCCAAGATTATTGAAAAATTGGCAAGTTATAATCTTCCAATTATAGGAAATATTCCAAGAGATGAAGAAATCATTCAAATGGAATTGCAAGGATTACCAATCATTGATGTTAGTAACGATAATGTTAGTTTCATAGCAATGAAAAAAATAACGGAAAAGTTAATGGAATTAATTCTTCAAGGAAACAAACCCCTTAACTCATGAGTTTTTGCTACTTGTTCAATCGCAATCATGTATGCTGCATTTCGAAGAGATACATTTCTTTCTTTTGAGATTTTCCAAACTTTTTCAAATGCATCTAATAAAATATTCTTCATTTCGCGATTGACGCGATCTATTTTCCAGAAATAAGAATGAACGTCCTGAATATATTCAAAATATGAAACACATAACGCTCCACCATTAGCTAAAATATCTGGAACAACTAAAATTCCTTTTTCATTTAATATAGCATCTGCTTTACTTGTTACCGGTCCATCTGCCCCTTCTAAGATTATTTGACACTTAATATTATCGGCATTTGTAGATGTAATTTGGTTCTCGATCGCGGCTGGAATCAAGACATTGCATTCTAATTCCAATAATTCTTGATTAGTAA